>OLGB01000744.1_pt1 | contig 43544 bp, 44 predicted proteins | sample 1605691 | NCBI WGS metagenome assembly OLGB01 (sample SAMEA3888925, study PRJEB22519) | human gut metagenome | biome: human gut; feature: human-associated habitat; material: faeces | place: Denmark | collected 2010
TGGAAAATGTTGATCATGATGTTCTTGAGCTTAGCGTCAACTTCTTCAAATGTCCATGAAAGTCTTTCGCTGTTCTGGGACATTTCAAGACCCGATGTTGCAACGCCGCCTGCGTTTGCAGCCTTTGCAGGTCCAAAGAGAACGCCTGCTGCCTGGAACTTTTCGATAGCTTCAGGTGTGGAAGGCATATTTGCGCCCTCTGCAACTGCGATTACGCCGTTCTTGATAAGAGCGTCAGCGGATTCGCCGTCGAGTTCGTTCTGTGTTGCGCAAGGAAGAGCGATATCGCACTTGATAGTCCAGATGCCCTTGCAGCCTTCTGTATATGTAGCGTTCTTGTGGCTTGTTCTTGTAACGTATTCCTTGATTCTGCCTCTTTCAACTTCCTTGATCTGCTTAACGAGGTCGAGTTCGATTCCGTCAGGATCGTGGATATATCCGTTGGAGTCGGAAAGTGCAACCACCTTGCCGCCGAGCTGTGTAGCCTTCTGTGTAGCGTAGATAGCAACGTTGCCCGAACCGGAGATAACAACTGTCTTGCCCTCAAAGCTGTCCTTCTTCATGCAGGAGAGCATTTCGTTTGTGAAGTAGCAAACGCCGTAGCCTGTTGCTTCTGTTCTTGCGAGAGAACCGCCGTAGGAAAGACCCTTGCCTGTGAGAACGCCTGTGAATTCGTTGCGAAGACGCTTATACTGACCGAACATAAAGCCGATCTCTCTTGCACCTGTACCGATATCGCCTGCAGGAACGTCTGTGTCTGCGCCAATGTGCTTGGAAAGCTCTGTCATAAAGCTCTGGCAGAATGCCATGATCTCTCTGTCGGACTTGCCCTTAGGATCGAAGTCGGAGCCGCCCTTACCGCCGCCCATAGGAAGACCTGTAAGGCTGTTCTTGAAGATCTGCTCGAAGCCGAGGAACTTGATTACTGATGCGCATACGGATGGGTGAAGTCTGATACCGCCCTTGTAAGGTCCGATAGCGGAGTTGAACTGGCAGCGGTAACCTCTGTTTACCTGAACGTTGCCCTTGTCGTCTACCCATGAAACTCTGAACTGGATGAATCTTTCAGGTTCAACGATTCTGTCGATGATGCCGTTTGTTTCAAAGGACTTATCCTTTTCAACAACGGGTTCAAAGGATTCGAGAACTTCTCTTACTGCCTGTAAGAATTCCTTTTCGCCGGGATTGCGCTGTTCAACTTTTTCATAAACCTTCTGGAGATATGCGTTTTTGAATGCCATTTTGGTTTCCTCCCATTAATAATAGTATATAGTGCTGATGACTCACTCACAGCTTTTCGTTCCGCCGCTTTTTTGTTACGGAGAACATTACAATTTCTATTATACACTATACATCTTTGGTTTGCAAGAGCTTTTTGCCAAAAAATCAAATTTTTTATAGGTTTACAATATTTGACTATAAATATTGAGCAATATGACGTAATGATGCAGGATTTTGAAAAAAAGTTGCATTGCGGAGGCTTGTTTTTGAGTTATTTGCAGGAAAAAGCACCGTTGCTGTGCAAGTTTTCGGAGGACAAGAATAGTATACCAAAAAGATGAAATAAATACAAAATCAGGACACATTTTAGACTTAAAACATAGATGTTGTTGAAAGCTTTGTGATAAACGTACAATATTTTTAGACATTTTGTTGAAAATAACATATTGCCAATTTGTAACCAAAATGTTATAATAGGGGTAGTATCTTGGGGCAGGGTGTGCCCTTAAATCTTTTTTATCCAACCGGAGGTGTAAATCCTATATGAAGACATTTATCTACACCGCCACAGACGTTCAGGGCAATACTGTCAAGAACGCTCGAATGACGGCTGAGGATGTAAATGACTTTTTGGAAAAGATCCACGAAAAGGGGCTTTTTTGCTCCAGCTACAAGGAAGCTTCTTCCAAAACGACAAACACTCTTCATAAGTTCACGACAAAAGAGCTCTCCAATGACTGCAGACAGCTCAGCGCAATGCTGACATCGGGACTCACACTCGTCAAGGCGCTCGATATCCTGTATAAAGAGCAGGAAAAGAAAGCGCAGAAGCAGATCTATCAGGAGATCTACGAAGAAGTTCAGAAGGGTTCGTCTTTCTCAGACGCTCTCAAAATGCAGCAGGGTGCATTCCCGAACTTTATGATCTCAATGGTTCAGGCAGGTGAAGCTTCGGGTTCTCTTGACGTTATTTCAAAGCGACTTGAAGATAACTACGCAAAGGAAGCTAAACTCAACAACAAGATCAAAGGCTCAATGATGTATCCTATTATCCTTGCTGTTCTCTGCGTAGCGATCGTTGTTCTCCTTTTTACATTTATCATGCCTACATTCAAGGATATGATGAGAGAAGAGGATATGAAGGGTATCACAGGTGCTCTTTTTGCATTCTCCGACAGCCTTATCGGCTACTGGTATGTTTACATAGCTGTTATCCTCGGCGTTATCTTTGCAGTAAAGTATGCTCTTAAAGTTCCGTCGATACATTATAAATGGGATAAACTGAAATGTAAAGGTCCCGGCTTCGGAAAGCTTATCGTAAAGGTTTATACCGGTAAATTCGCAAGAACGCTTTCTTCGCTTTATTCCTCCGGTATCCCGATGGTCGAAGCACTTGAGCGTTCAGCTGCTATCCTTAACAATGACTATATCGAAAAGGCTTTTGAAACGGTCGTTGACGAAGTAAAGCAGGGTGAACAGCTCTCTGTTTCCATTCAGAGAACAGGCATTTTCGAATCAATGTTCGTTTCTATCATCTATGTTGGTGAGGAATCCGGTGCGCTCGATACCATTCTTACAAAGTCCGCTGAATTCTATGAAGATGAATCAGACGCTGCTATCGGACGTCTTGTCGGTATGATCGAGCCTGTAATGATCATCTTTATGGGTACTGCGATCGGTTTCGTTATTGCAGGTATCCTTCCGGCTCTTTACGGTTCGTTCGAAAATATCCAGTAAAAATAAAAATCTATTAAAAAAATAAATCAGTGAGGTGACGAGTATGCTTTCATTTGATATTACCGACAGACATATTCGAATTATTCGTGGTACAGAAGCAAACAACAAGATCAAGGTTTCCGCTGCTGCTACCATCGATCTCGAAGAAGGTCTTATCGTTAATGGTCACATTAAAGATATACCTAAAATCGCAACAATAATCAACGAAGAACTCAAAAACAAGAAGATGGCTGACAAGGAAGCTGTTATCAGCATTTCCTCGAACCTTGTTATCTTCAAGGAATTACATATCCCTAAGGCAAAGGGCGCTCAGCTCCTTTCAATGGTCCAGAACCAGATGCAGCATACAATGGGTATTGCTGACGACTATTCGATCTCCTACACCATCGCGGGTGAGATCGAAGAGGACGGCGTTGCAGCTCTTAAGATACTTGCAACAGCCTGCCCGTTTGAAGTCGTTGACTGCTTCAGAAAGGTGTTCTCAATGCTCGGCATAGGACTTCGTTCCGTAGCCGTTGCCTGCAACACTATTTCAAGACTTATCATTTCCGATCCGAAGATGAAGGCTAAAATGCCTATGCTCCTCGTTCAGATCGACCCGAACTTCGTAAGCCTTAACCTCTATGAGAACAATCAGCTTACATTCTCACGTTTTGCATCGATCGACGCTGTTGACTATGACAACTCCGAGGACTACATCTACGAAGCTGTTACCGAGAACATCTCCCGTATGTTCCAGTTCCAGAGATCGAGAAATCCCGAAGATCCTATCAAGAACGTTGTTTTCTACGGTGATACAACAGAGTATATCCGTCTTACAAATGCTCTTGAATCCCTCGATATCACAACGAGCCTCCTCGGCGTTCCGAACAACGTCGGCGGCTATGAAAACTTTGAGTTCCAGGCTTATGCAAACGCTATCGGCGCTATGCTCAGAAGCAACAAGGACTCCGAAAGAATCAACCTTATCGAAACAGACGCAACATCGGGACGTTCTGCTGCAGGTGCTTCCTTCGTTGCTACAGTTGTAGTCGCAGCTATCGCTTCGATCGCTCTCGTTGCAGGTATTACTCTCGGCGCAAACGTTGTAAAGAGCCAGTATGAGGACGATACCGCGACAATTCAGGCATGGCTTGACAGCCCCGAAACAGCACAGAAGACTGCCGCTGTTGATACTGCACAGGCAAAGCTTGACAAGGTAAATTCGTTCCGCGGCAGCCTTGAAGAAGCTAAGGGCTACTTCGATTCGCTTCCTGTATTCACAACAGAAGTTAAAACGACCCTCGAGGAAAACTTCAAGGGCACAGATGCAAAGATACTTAGCTACACTTTCGCCAACGGTGAGATCACTCTTCAGTGCAGAGCTGATGATAACCAGACACCTGCAAAGGTAGTTACGAATTTTGTCGAGCAGGACGCTTTCTCCAATATAACCTACACAGGTTACAGCAGCTCGTCGGATAAGGATTCGGTAAAGGAAGTATATGATTTCACGATCTTTGTCCAGATAAAGGAAGTCGTTCCCGAAGAAACAACAGAGGAGGCTGAATAAGAATGAAGCTTTCATACAGAGATAAAGTAATTTTTGTTGCAGCGATCGTTATAATTATTATCGTTGCGGGTATTTTCGTTTTCATCAAGCCTAAGTTTGAGGAAATGAACTATGCAAAGAGCGCACTCCAGGCAAAACAGTCAGAACAGGCTGACGTTGAAGCTAAGATAAACACCCTCCCTGATATCGTTGCTGCACTTAAATCCGCAGCACAGGATGTTGGCGAGATCCAGGAATATTTTATGCCTGAGCAGGATCCATACCTCAACGAACAGTATGTCCGTGAGATCCTCGGAAAGAATGTAACAGTTCGCGGAATGAACACTCAGTACACATCCGCTGACGATATTGAACAGTATGTCGTAAATGCGCAGAATATCGCAGCCTGCGATATCTTCATCGACAGCGACCTTTACAATGAGCTTCCGCAGGAAGTCTATGATGCATATAATAAGGCAAACAAGCGCACAGGCGGCAGCAGCATTATCGGCGTTACATCTATGACCGTTGATTACAGAGATAAAATGGATTATTCCGGACTTTATAAGTTTATTGACGCTGTAAAGGAAGACGGCAAGACTATTATCGTCACCGAATTCAATAAGGGCGAAGATGAACAGAGTGCAGCAGAGGTAGAAGGCTCAATAAATCTTAAGATCTATTCCATCTATTATCTGGATACCGATAAGGTAATGGAAGAAAGCGACGAGTTCGTTTTTGATCCGAATCTTGTTGCAGCAGAAGAAACAGCAGAGTAAATCAAGATCCACACGCCGATGAAGAAACCTTTCTTCATCGGCATAAGTGGCATATAGAGAAAATATTTTAAAGAAGAAAAGATTTTGTTCATACCCCGGCATAAAATTTTAAGAAAGGGTGGAAAAAATGGCAAAAATCAGTACCGATAAGAAAAAAAGCCTTCGGGGTGTTGTTCTTATCATGGTTGTTACGGTAATGTTTGTTCTTATCATAATGCTGCTGGCAACATTGAGCGTTGTTTCAACGGCACAGAACAGATATTATACGAAGTATGAAGAAAACCAGGCATATTACACGGCAAGGTCGGCTTTGGACGTGTTTACACAAAAGCTCCTTTGCGACAGTGATTACTATGCGTATGATGAAACAGGTTCTTCTCCGAGAACTTATAAATACACAATGGTCGATATGTCCAAGTCCGCTTCGGAAAAGGCGGGTGCGCAAAGCCCTGATACAAAAATGAAGCAGGGTTTGGCTATCGAATTTGAAATGTATAAGATCCCTGCAAAGAATGATGCGGGTTTTGCATCTAACTTTGCGGAGAGTGACTATATATTTGGTGAAACCGCTGCTATTGCGGAAGATAAAAACTATTCTGTCGATACAACTCTCGGCACTGATACGGGAATAACCTACAAGATCACCTTCCCCAAGATCGCAAACAGCACGGGAGGCACGACGAACGATTACGGCAGATTTGTTGACACCGACAGCACAACTTCCGAACAGATCGCTGTTATAAAGGTCACCGTTGATGAAAGACATTTCAACTTCGGCGGAGCGAATGCAGACGCTTTCGGAGCAATGACAGATGCTCAGCTCAAAACCTGTTCGGCAGGAAGCGTAAGCTATACCGATCCGACTTCGGGCGTGACAACTACCTACACTGACGATCAGCTCAAGGAAGCTATCCGCCTCGGCGACAGACTTAAAGATAAAATGCGCCTTAAAGTCGAAGCTGAAGTCCAGTTTATGGACGTAACAGGCACGGCTGTGCTTTATTACGATACGTCCGAAAAGCCTGTTGTAAACTCTTCAAACGCTATCACATCTATAAGTGATATCAGCAGCAGCTCCGGTGTATTCCCGATCGGCGGCGCAAGCGGTCTTTCCGGCGGTCTTCAGCTTAATGACGACGCGGTAGTTTGCGGAAGCTTGTTTATTACCGGCGATTCCGATATTACTTCAAATGTTTCTATCTATATGTTCAAGGATACTTTGCATACATACAGAGGAAATATTAAATATTCAAACAAGTATCCTATATTTGAAGAAGAGGGTTCGGTCATATATTCAACTGGAAGTGTAACATTTCCTCTTGATGAGGACTTCGGCTCGTCGAGCACGAAGACAAATGTTATTGCTCAAAACGTCACGTTCAGCGGAAATGGTTTGAAAACAGATTTTTACGGAAAGATTTTTTCTGACGTATTTTGTGTTTTAGGTAATGCAGATGAACTTACTGTTTCAGACAGAGCGTATACAAATTATGTAAATATCGACAGTATAGCGAGCTTTTCGGAAGGTGAAGTTGCGTTCACAAATACCAATGTACTGGCTATGTGTGCGTCAAAAATCACTGTAGCAAAGGGATTCATATTTACAATAGGCGGTGTGACAGACAAATATTCATATGATCCTACGCTCGGGGTGATGACTTCCGAAACGGATCCTTCAGTGTCCTATCTTGTTTCGGGTGTACCGGCATTTGACTTTGACAGTTCAAAGGAACTGTACATAAACTATAATGTGCCTGATGATACGACTACATCTTTGGTGGTTGACGGATATACGTTTACTTCGGATTATCAGAAAGAATTTAAACTTCCGGCACAGCTTGCAGGAAAATCAGACAGCACCGTTATAATACCTACCTGTAAGAGCATTTACAGCCAGGTTTATAAGGACAGCGCATTCATAAACGAAGCTACGGATACAGGAACTAACGGTGATCTCAACGCTTTTGTAAAACCAACCATTGATACATCAGCAATAACGGCTACAGATGCTGACGGCAACTTTATTGCAGATAATATTATCGAAGGCATCGCAAACGGCACTATCAACGACGGTAACTACTATAGCTATGGTATCTCCTGGAGTGACTGGAACGACCAGACAACTTCATGGTGGCCTACAGTTCAAGTCAGACCCGGTATCAAATCCTGTGTAACGGATGCGATAAACACATATAAAACCACAGATTCCACTTATCTTGCAGCTTTGGCAACTTATTATTCCAACTATATTTCGGGCGCAGAAAAAGCGGGCGCAACAAACTCCTCGCTTCTCGATTATACATCTGCTTCAAGCCCGATCACGCTTGAAACACTCGACTGGTCAACAATTGATCTTTCAAGCTACACTGCCGCAGATCAGTCCGCTATCCAGAGCCTTGGTGCGACCAAGGTCATTAAGTCAAGCGGATATCTTCAGTCGTATACAAAATACTACAAAGAATATGGTACACAGACAGAGCCCATTATCATCGACGCAACAGCAAATGATATAGTTATCCAGCTCGGCGCGGAGAACGGATTCGGAACAAATCAGGAAGGCAACAGTGCATCACTCCTTTTCAGAGGCTACTTTGTAGTTGTCGGAGAGGGAAATGTCAAGTTCTATCTCCCTGACGGAACTGCATCGGGAACAAGCAGAAATTATGAGCTTGGCCACCCGTCGGCCAGCGGCCAGGGCTTCCACGTTGCAACCTATGATATTGAAAAGCTCATCAGGGGCAACGGCGCAATGCGTCTTGGCAATGACACGAATGCAACAAAAGCTCCGAACGTTTGGTTCTACGCAGGAAACGGTGTAGAAAGCATCACGCTCGGTTCGCCTAACGATGGTTTCCTTTCCGCTTATGTTTACTGCCCATTTGCGAAATATACCTTTGCAGCAGGAAGCGGCAGAACTATCACAAACGGCACATATTACAATAACACACAGGTAATTTCGGGTTCTTCAAGCGGTTACAGTATCGCAGGTTCGATCATCTGCGCAGGCTATTCATCTTCCAACAAGGTCGGCGTAGCTTACCTCAATCCTGAAAGCAACAACTACACACCGGGCGATCCTCAGTTCCAGTGGAAAGCATACCAGTATGCAAGAAACTAAGGAGGTAGAGATGATGAAAAATTCAAAGACCAAAGGCTTTACCCTCATTGAGTGTCTTATAGCACTTGCGATCCTCGGTATCGGCTCTCTCGTTATGGCACAGATCTATGCCAATGTAAGCAAAAGCAATCTCTCAAATCATAATATTAACACAAGCCTTTCATATCAGATGAAAAAGGTTGAAGATGCAACCGGTTCGGATGCTATTGCAATGTATTTCGGTGGGGAGGATCCGTCTACGCATCTCCCCATACCGGATGCGAATGCTGCAGACTCAAACGCTGATAAAAAGCCTCCGCATAAGCAGGGTATCTCGGCTACCGATCTTACCAAACCAAATGTAAAGCTTGTCAGCAGCTATGGTTCGCATACCTACAGCTTTCCGGTCGATATTTATGTTCTTCTTACCCGTGACAGCAACAACAATCCGTCAAAGGTATACAATTCCGGAACAGGAACATGGAGCGATAACCCCTCCTATAAAGGCCCGACGGAAAAAGATATCGCACTTCGCTACAGATATATTGTGGGTCATAATAACTAACGGGAGGAACTTTAATGAAAAATAAACAGTTCAAAGGTTTCACCCTTATAGAGCTTATCATTGTAATGGCGGTCATGTCTATTCTTATGGTCGGTATAATGCAGATGATGAAGCCGATAAGAAACACGTACGTTGATGCTACTTACTATGAATCACAGAGAAATACCCAAAATGGTATAGCTACATATATTGGTGAAAGCATTCGCTATGCAACAAATTTAGGCATATATACGGAAGGTGTTACAGGTGGAGTTACTAACCTTTCGGCTGCACTGACTGAATTTGAAACTCTTTCGGGAATTACTGACAGAAGCAAGTATAATGTTATTGTCATTGACAATAACACAGCTTATAAATTCAATAATGCCACTTGTTACGGACGTATTCTTCGCAGCAAGACCGTTACAGCTTCAGGCTGTACAACAAGACTTGCTCTTGGTGAGGCTTATTATGGAAAGTATACCTATTCCATTGCTCTTGAACCTGACCCTGCAGGCGGTCCTACAATACAGGGGCTGAAGATCAAGGTTTCAAGCCTTCTCCCTTCTTCAATGAAAAAAGCTAAGTCAAACGGCGTGAATAATGATACGAATCTTGTTTCAGATGTGAATTATGATTTTGTATCAACGGATTTTGATGTTACGCTTAAGAATTTGAGCCTTACATCTACGGGGATCGGTAAGTCTGATTCTTCGTTTGCTCAAACGACAACCACAAGCGGTTCAAAAACTTATATCATATTTACTCTTCCGGATACATAAAAATCAGGGCTTGCGCCCGATATGAGCGCAAGCCCCGATAAATCAATTTTGTCAGCTTATATAACATGCGGAACAGTCATAGCAGTCCAGTACATATCGAAAAGCTCAGTTCCGAAGAATGATGCACAGACAAGTCCCACTGCAAGGCACGGACCGAACGCAAATGCGTTGTCAGCGTCCTCTTTGTCCTTGTTTTTGATCTTGATAATAACGGCAGCGACCGCTCCGATGATTATTGCAATGAAAAGCGCTACAACAGCTGCTTTCCAGCCGAACATCAGACCGCCTGCAGCCATAAAGATCACATCGCCCATTCCAAATCCGTAAACAGGGCCTTTTTCCTTGATCTTTTCAAGAGTTTCATTAAGAAGCTTGGTCAGCTTTTCGGCTTCCTTTTCGCTCAGCTTCTCTTTTGCAAGGCGTTTTTTCAGCTTCCTTACAGTTTTGTGATCCTCGCTTATAAATAATATGTAGATAAGCGGTGTGAACACGAAACCGATGAGAAGAAGCGGAACGCTTACTGCAAAAAGTCCGATGATGCCGTCAACGAGCGGAACATCGTTTCCTCTGAAAGCTGTCGGAAGAAGCACCGAAAGAACTCTCGTCAGAAAAGCTTCAATGCCAAGGTAAACAAGCACACATACCGACATTTCCTGCGTATCAAAATCCTCAAATCCGATAACGATGATGCCTGCAATGAAAAGGCACACAACAGCAGGATAAATAAGCCCGTCGGTGATAAGATCATACTGCGTGTAGACCAGTACGAAAAGCACACCCGTCAGACCCTCGACAAGCGGATATCTTCCCGATATCTTCGCTCCGCAGGAACGGCATTTTCCCCCAAGTATGAGCCAGCTGAAAAGCGGGATAAGATCATATCGCTTTATCTCCGCGCCGCAGGTCATACAGTGCGAATTCCGTTTGATGAGCGATTCGCCCAAAGGAAGCCTGAATATGCAGACGTTCAGGAAGCTTCCGATCGTGATCCCGAAAAGGAACACCATTACATAGATACCGATCTGCAAGCCGATCATTTCTGATGCGGCAAAGGCAATGTTCATTTGCAAAAACTCCTTTACAGTGAAAATTTGATATTTGCTTAAACAATATCTTAACATATAATTTTATTTTTTTCAATAGCAATTTTAAAATCCGCACCGTGAGCGGCACAAAAAATTAGTCACGGAGAAACGGAGAATATATATGAAGAATATCCCAATAGGACAATATATGGTCAATGAGGGCGTCATTACCGAAGAACAGCTCCAGCACGTTCTTGACGTTAAGAAAGAGGAAAACGTCCCCGGTAAATTCTTCGGCGATTATGTTATCCAGCTTGGATACGTTACCGATGTTCAGTTCGCACAGATCCTCGCAAAGAAGCTCAACGTTCCGTTCGTTGACCTTAACGACCCCGATGTCAACATCGACATCGAAGCCGTTAAGAAGATACCCGAAGCGCTCGCAAAGAAGCATACTATTATTGCTATAAAGGTAACGGGCAAAAGACTTACCGTTGCTTCACATGACCCTGTAAACTTCTATATTTTTGAAGATATCAAGGTTTCAACGGGAATGGACGTCGTTCCTGTCCTCGCAACAAAGGAAGCTATCACAAAGGCTATCGGCAAATGCTATTCGATGCAGAACACGGGCGCTATCCTCGACAGCGTTACGAGCCAGTTCGCCGATGATGACCTCAGCAGCATCGATGACGAATCCGCAGACAGAATCGACAACGCTCCTATCGTTAAGCTCGCAACGACTATCGTTGAAAACTCGTTCCGCGCAGGCGCAACGGATATCCATATCGAGCCGTTCAAGACCTTTACCCGTATCCGTATCAGAGTTAACGGCGACCTTATCGAGCTTATGAACGTTTCCAACGTTGTACATAATGCACTCGTTACAAGACTTAAAATTATAAGCGGTATGAACATCGCGGAAAAGCGTGTACCACAGGACGGACGTTTCTCTCAGGTCGTTGACGGAACAACGCTCGATGTCCGTGTATCTAACCTCCCGATGGTAAACGGCGAAAAGGTCGTTATCCGTATCCTTTCAACGGGTAACGTTGCCCTCCGTAAGATAACAGACCTCGGTATGACCGATTATAACTATCAGAGATTCTCCAAGCTCATCAAAGTTCCGCAGGGCGTTATGCTCGTAACGGGACCTACCGGTTCAGGTAAAACAACCACCCTTTACGCCGCTCTCGGTGAGCTCGCAAAGCCGAACGTAAACGTAGTTACGGTCGAAGACCCTGTCGAAAAAGACATCGAAGGCATCAATCAGTGTCAGGTAAACGCAAAAGCAGGTATGACATTCTCCGCTGCCCTCCGTTCTATCCTCCGTCAGGACCCTGATATCGTAATGATCGGTGAAATGCGTGACCAGGAAACAGCCGAGATCGCTATCAGAGCTGCTATCACCGGTCATATGGTTCTCTCGACACTCCATACAAACGACTCCGCATCGACCGTTACCCGTCTTGTGGATATGGGCGTTGCACCGTACATGGTCGCTACTTCGCTTATCGGCATCGTTGCACAGCGACTTGTTAAAAAGATATGCGAAGACTGCCGTACACCGCGTATATCTACCCCCGAAGAGGACGAACTTATGGGTATCAGCGCACCTATCACTATTTATGATGCCTGCGGCTGCCCGAAGTGCAATAACACGGGTTACACGGGACGTACCGCTATCCATGAAGTTCTCACCTGCACAACAGAAATGAGCAGCCTTATCGCGAACGGCGGCAAGACCGACGCTATTGCAGCCCTCGCAGCTAAGCAGGGTACAAAGCTCCTCCGTGACAACGTTTCCGAGCTCGTTCAGCAGGGCAGAACAACAATGGACGAACTCGTCAGAGTTACATACGCAGTATAAAATATACTATTATATATTTTTCAAACATATAATCTTGAAAGGAATTGAATCAAATGGCAGAAATGGAAACCAAAGCTCCCGAAAAAGTAGTCATCAACATCAACAAAATTCTTGACGAAGCTCGAGTTCTCGGCTGCTCCGACGTGCATTTCACAACGAAGATCGCGCCTGTAGTTCGTCTTCACGGCTCTCTCCGCAGACTTGCATCCTACCCCGAGATGACCGAAGCCGCTATCATGAAGATCGTTGAACAGATGACAAACGGCAGACAGCTTGAAAATATCAAGAACAAGGTCGATACCGACTTCTCCTATGTTACCAAGAGAGGCTACCGTCACAGAGTCAACGTTTACCACCAGAAGGGCAACACGGCTATCTCTATCCGTCTTCTCAGAAACGATATCCCGTCCCTCGCTGACCTCGATCTTCCTCCTATCCTCGGCGAATTTGCAATGCGTCCCCGTGGACTTATCCTTGTAACAGGTCCTACAGGTTCAGGTAAATCTACGACCCTCGCAGCTATGATCGACTATGTAAATATCAACCGTTCGGCGCATATCATCACCGTTGAAGACCCTATCGAGTACGTTCATGAGCATAAGCGCTGTATGGTAAACCAGAGAGAGATCGGCGACGACGTTGAATCGTTCGCAATGTCCCTCCGTGCCGCACTCCGTGAAGACCCTGACGTTATCCTCGTCGGAGAAATGAGAGACTTTGAAACCATTAACGCCGCTGTTACCGCCGCTGAAACGGGACACCTTGTAATGTCCACACTTCATACAACGTGTGCAGCCGATACTATCAACCGTATCATCGACGTTTTCCCTGCACACCAGCAGAACCAGATCCGTTCACAGCTCGCAACAGTTCTCGTAGGTATCATCGCCCAGACCCTTATTCCTAAGGCTGACGGCACGGGACGTGTTGCGGCTCTCGAAATCCTTAACGCTACCGATGCCGTTAAGGCAATGGTCCGTGACAACAAGGTACACCTTATCCAGACAGCTATCCAGACAGGTAAAAAGGAAGGAATGGTCTGCCTCGATCAGGAGCTTGCACGACTTGTTAAGGACGGCGTTATCACAGACGCAAATGCCCGTGAAAAGAGCCTTGATATCGCTGAATATGAGCGTTACCTCAAGGGTGCGGGCGGCGCTCCCGGTATGAACCGCTTCTGATAACAAAAAAAGTTCTGCCGAAGAAAAAGTGTGATTTTGCATAAACGTTTTCAACAAAAAAGTACATACTTCGGCAGAACTTATAGGCATTTTACCGAGAGTATAAGAAAACGTTTGCCTTTATTAATAATTTAGTCAAAATGTCAAAAAATAATCACAATTTTAGTGATAAAAAGAAATTATACACAAATTCACTTTTTTAGTGCAGAAATATTACAAAATCTATTGACAAAAAGATACTCGCGATATATAATAATAACAGTAAGAGAACACTACATAAAATGTGTGAAACTTATTAGGAGGAGATCCCAATGGACAGTAATAAAAACTGCGGTAAGTCCTCCGCAAAAAGCTTAAAGGGCTTTACCCTCATCGAGCTTCTGATCGTTATTGCGATACTTGCGATACTTGCAGGAATGATCTCAATACTTACAACGGGACTTGTGCGTGATTCAAGGCTTGAAACAGCAAGAGATAAAGCGCAGACCGTTTATACAAGCGTTCAGAATGCACTTATACAGATGGAGATAAAGCAGGAAAGCGAACTGCTTGACCCGACTACATACGGTGCAGGCGGAACATTTTCCAAATATGTTACCTTAAGTTTTGTAATGGATAACGGAACAATGACAAGTTCCCATGACTTCGTTATTGACGACGGTTCAACAACAGCAACTCTTGCGTATGATTACCCGAATGCTACATCGGCAGCGACCAATACTGAAAAGAAATTCCGCAAGCTTGCAAAGTATCTGACCGATAACCTCGCAATGGATTTCACAGGTTATGTTTATGCAGCTATCGATATGGAAGATTGGGTGGTTGACAGCGTGGTCTTCGCCGAAGACTATGAAAAGGTCGAAAGCTCAGCAAACGGTATTGCTGATTTTGTTCCGATGTTCAAGACAAAAAGCTCGGGCAGCACAAACATCATGGCTGCTTCAAACGGAAGAATTCCTTTCTGCGAAAGCATCTATGCACAGAAGAGAATATATTCGGGAAAGGCTCTTGATGACGGCACATTCCTCGGAGATGCCACAGGAACAGCGATAGGATATTATCCGTTGTATGCGGATATCCAAAATTCCACAACTGTTTCCTACACTTAATAACGTATAAAACCGCACGGTTCGGTTTTTATAAAAAACATTTTAAATTTTGAAAAGGAGGAATTTCCACATGAGAAATTCAAAAACTAAGGGCTTCACCCTTATCGAACTTATCGTAGTTATCGCTATCATCGGTATTCTTGCTGCTATCCTCGTACCTTCTATGCTCGGTTACGTTAGAAACGCAAGAATTTCTTCCGCTAACTCCGGTGCTAAGCAGGTTCACACAGCTTGCGCTTCCGCTCTTACACAGCTCGGTATCGCTAACTGGTCTTGGGCTGGCAGCAGTACATCAACAGAAGGTTACCTCACAGTTAATACAACTGACAACCCGATCTCCAACGGTGTAATTCCTGTTGATTGGCAGGGCGTTACAAACGCTCCTCAGGATGCTGACGTTGACCTCGCTGCATACCTCGGCGAAGAATTCAATGGCTACGGCAGAGCATTCTTTAACCCAGGTACATACTCTGTTTCCGTTGCTGTATATGCAACAACAGCACAGGGCTGGAACGTAATCAGCACTAAGACAACATCTGATGACGTTAAGGCTATCACAGAGGGCGATCAGAAGTCCGATGCTAAGGCTGGTAACATCTACGGTGTATATCCTGCTCCTTCCCTCGGCACATCTTCCACCTGATGAGCAGTAAGCTTGATCGAAATTAAGTAAATTTACAGCAGCAGACCTTTCTGCTGCTGTTTTTTTATAAAGTCATTTGTGAGGTCAATATGAAAACAAAAACAAAGGCTCTGATAATTGCAGCAGTAATTCTTGCAGTTGTCGCGGTGTTGCTCCTGCTCATTCCCGTTGAGAAAAAACAAAAGCTGCACGAACAGTATGGAAAGCTTGCGGAAAATGCCGAAACGGACGAACAATCGGCTTATATTCTTGAACACGTTGACGAATACCCCCAGGCATTGCTCGACTATTACTATATGAACGAAGAATTTATTGATATGGTTTATAATTATGTTGAGCATAAGGACGATTATAAATCGATGGCGTTCACCGAAGAAGAGCTCAATAGCGGAACTATTCCGAATTTTTATATGGACGACTACCGTTGGGCGTATGAAACGATCGGCGGAAGATACATTTTTTCGGGCGGCTGTGCAGTTGTAAGCATTTCAATGATAGATGTCGGTCTGACAGGTGACGGCTATTATGATCCCGTAAGGGTTTCGAGGGTAGCGGAAGACTTAGGCGCGAGCGGTTTTATGGGCGGTGTAAAAAACAGCGAGATCGGAAACATTTGCGAGGCTATAGGCTTGAAATACAACAGCTATAACTTTGACCCCGACGAGGGCGGCAGTGGCAAACCAGATGAAAAGCAGATGAAAGAGATCCTTGATAAAGGCAGACCGCTTATTGTGAACGTGAAAGGTGATACATTTGGAAGTCACGCGTTCGTAATCCGCGGCTATGATAAAACAGGATTCATCATCAATGACCCGGCAAGTCCTGAAAAAAGCGCAAGAACTTGGACTTTTGATGAAATAGCGCCTGAGATACTTCGCTATTGGGAGATATGGAAAGAATAAAAGATTACAAAATGGTTACAATGGAATTTTGGGGTTGACATAATTTAGGAAATAAGCTATTATATAAGTATAATAATTTTAGACGAATTTATATAATTTTTTTACATCAGAAAGAGGACAATGATATGAGGGGGAAAGCAAAAGGCTTTACACTTATTGAACTTATAGTCGTAATTGCGATCATCGGAATATTGGCGGCAATACTCGTTCCGTCAATGCTTGGATATGTAAAAAAATCGAGAATATCTCAGTTCAATGCAAACGCAAGGACTGTCTTTTCGGGCGCACAGCTTGCAATTACGGACTGCTATAACGCAGGACAGAATTTCACGGGCGGTGAAATATTCATCAATTCTGCGGACGGAAATGCTCAATGCACGGGACAATCAAGCGGTGATGTCTGCGACATCACAAACTATGTAGGCGATAATTTCAAAGGTTACTTCGGTTTCGTGATGGATCCCGCAGGAACGGGCACTTCATACGCATTATGGAGCGATCAGCCGCTTTCTGCATCTGACTTCACGGGAATGTATTCATATAATGATGTAAATGCGCGCTTCACAAACGGCTCTGTTCCGCTCGGTTGTCACCCGTTTGCGCCATAATGCGATTGGATCTTCTATACCTCGGAAAAAATCCGAGGTATTTTTTTATCCTCCGATGAATAAAATTAAAGGAAAAATAATACTTCAAGGAGGATAAAAATGGACAGCAAAGCTCAGATCGAAGCAATGGCGCGAAAATATAAGGAAGAAATGCTGCGAATGTACAAACAGAGCAGTAAAACGGGTGGGGGAGCATCGGAAATTATCTCGCCGCCGAGAAATGTTCAGCCCGTGCGTTCCGTGCAAAGCTCACCGCTGCCAAAGTCGGTTCAGTCTGCACAATCTGCACAAAATGTTCAGCCGATAAAGCCGAAATTAACCGCTGAGTTCACACCGACAAATAGTGAGATCACCCCGAGAGCCGTTCCAACGGCAGTCCCATTGATGTCGGATAATGCTAACAGCGTAAAAGCCGAGCCGAAAATGCCGCAGACGCAGGAGAAAACCACCTCAAAATTCCCCTCGCCCGAGGATATAATGCGCGAGGAATTCGAGGAGTCAATGGAAAACAGATTCGGGAATGAGGTTATGTCGGGCGATAACGGTTTGGACGAGGTGCGGAATGAACCGTCGGCAGGGGAACTTCGTCCCGAAATGACTTCGCCGAGTGAAAATATTGCTTCCGACCCCGAAAATTTTCAGGGAAATTATAATTCCGAGAAGTTCTCCGACCTTTCCGACCCTCTCGAACCGAGATACTGCGGTGATGAGAACGAAACGCCCGATGTCAGCGGCACAGGCTACATAAAGGCAGAGGTCACAACGGGCGGCGGTGCTGTTCCTATCGAAAACGCGGTCGTTCTTATCACGAAAAAGGAAAACGGGAAGACCTATCTGCTTAAAATGCTCATCTCGGACGAGAGCGGCTCGACCGAAACGGTGGCATTGCCTGCTCCGAATGTATCGTTCTCCGAAATGCCCGATCCGACCGAAAAGCCGTTCGCAAATTATTATATAAGTGCTTATGCAGACGGATTTTACGCCGAAAATGATATGGAAGTTCCCGTATTTTCGGGCGTAAAGTCGATACAGCCTATCGCGCTTATCCCAAGATCGAGCGTTGACGGCAGAGCAATGCTTGGTTGAAAGGCGGTGGAATGATGCCTGAACCGTTTATTCCCGAAACTGTCACTGTCCACCTCGGCAGACCGAATGACGCTTCTGCGGAGAATGTGACCGTGAGCTTTCCCGACTATATAAAAAATGTCGCATCGAGCGAGCTTTATCCGACTTGGCCCGAGGCGGCTCTCCGCGCAAATATTTACGCGATAATCTCATTCACGCTCAACCGAATCTTCACCGAATGGTATCCCTCGCAGGGCTATGACTTCGACATAACGAACTCCATTCAGTTCGACCAGTCTTTCTTCAAGGACAGAGATATTTATGAGCCGATAGCTCAGATAGTTGACGAAATTTTCAACGAATATATCGTTCGCCAAGGGAGAGTTGAACCGCTTTTTTCGGTCTATTGCGACGGAAGAGATGTCGCCGACTGCGGAGGGCTGACCCAGTGGGGAACGGTCGCTCTTGCGCGTGAGGGGTTAGGACCGTATGATATTCTGACGCGCTTTTACGGAGATGATATTGACATTGTGACGAATGCAGACGTAAGGGTGAATGCGCCGTCCTATCCGGGCAAGCCGCTCAGCCTTGGTGACGGTGGAAACGATGTTGTCCGAATTCGCCGTGAGCTTAACCGAATCTCGCAGAACTATCCTGCTATACCGAAGATACCGACAACGGGAACAGTTTACGACAGTGCGACAGAAGAAGCCGTTCGGGCTTTTCAGAAGATTTTCAATCTTCCGCAGACGGGCGTTGTCGATAAGGCGACTTGGTACAGAATACACTATATTTATACGAGCGTGAAAAAGCTCTCTCAGCTCGCGTCCGAGGGACTTACGCTCGAAGAAACGGCGTTCGTTTTTCCCGAAAGGCTTGCGCTCGGTCAGAGCGGAGTTGCGGTGCGCTATCTGCAGTATTATCTCGAAGTTGTCGGGGCGTACTATAATAATGTCCTGCCCGTTACGATAACGGGAACTTTTGATGCCGCGACCGAGAATTCCGTTCGCTCGTTCCAGCAGGTCTTCGGTCTGCCGCAGACAGGAGTTGTTGACCGTGAAACGTGGAATTCGCTCGAGAACGCTTACCTCGGCATTGTAGAGAATGTTCCGCTCAACGAAAACAGCGAAGACCCCGTGCTTTTCCCCGGAATGATACTGAACGAGGGTATGACAAGTCCGTATATCCGAATCCTGCAGGAATATCTGAACTATCTGCACCAGTTCTATCCGACCATACCCGAAATTCAGCCGACGGGTTTTTTCGGTCCATTGACGAAGCAGGGCGTTACCGAGTTCCAGCGCATCTTCGGACTTCCGCAGGACGGTGCTGTCGGCGCTGATACTTGGAACAGAATTTCCGAAATTTACAGCGAGCATCGCTTTGGATATGTAAAGCAGGCAGGGCAGAACCCGGGTTATACTATTTCATAATGTATATTTATCAAACATAATACGGAGGGTAATATAAATGGCAGAAAACAAAGCTTCGGACGTCCGCGAAGCACAGCGTTATCTTCGGACGATATCGAAATACAATCCCAATATCCCAATGACCGCCGCAGACGGAACTTACGGCGAGGACACAAGGGACGCAGTCACAGCATTTCAGCGTGAAAGCGGTCTGCCCGAAACGGGGGAGATCGACTCGCGGACTTGGGACGAACTTTATAAGCTGTATAAAGAAGCGGCTCTGTTCTTCGCCGAGCTTGAAAGCATAAATCCGCGCGCAGTCAGCGAAACTACGCTAACGATAGGCTCGGCAGGCTATCCCGTTTATATCATTCAGGTGATGCTGAACACTATCGCGCAGTTTTATGACAACCTTAAAGGCGCGGCGATAAACGGGATCTACGATAACGAAACCGCTGAGGAGATACGCCGAATACAGTCTATATCGGGTCTGCCCGAAACGGGTGATCTCAACCACGCGACATGGAACGCGCTTGCGCGGATATACAACTACCACGCGGCTATCGATGATATGGATAATGATGAAGCGGCTTATACTATGAGTATAAATGCTGTAGGATAATACTTGATTTAAATTCGGAATGCGTAATTATTCCTGCTCCGCATATTTTACGAAAGGCTAAATTCCGTAGGGGCGGATTCCATATCCGCCCGTTAGGGACCCACGAAACTACAATGGACGGTTGCCCATCCTGCGCCGCAATGTGTTATGAAATAAACGAACAGACCTGTTTTCGAGGGAAATTCCTTGAGGACAGGTCTGTTTATTTATTGTGCTGATTTTATTTTTACTATAAAACAACAAAAAAGTGTATTTATTTCAAATAATTGACAAAATACTATTTAAATGATAAAATAGGTTTTATGGGCATACCAGAAACGGTAGGCGGTCAATCTTTGCTCCCTGAAAGGGGGCGTTGCGATATGAGTATAACAGAAGTTGTATCTTTAGGAATACTTATATGCAATATCATACAGATAGTGTTGAATTGCTGCAACAATAAAAAGAAATAACCGCCCAGACTCTCAAACCTGACGGTTATTTCTTTAACTTTCATTTTGGGAGCGACCGTCTATCGGTGTGCCCTCTTTATATTTATATTATAAGACTTTTAAACTGATATGTCAAGAGTTTTTGTTGGAAAACAGTCGAATATAAACCCGTCCCTATGAAGATCGGTTTCTCACCGTAAACCTGCGGAACAAAATAATTACGCATTATTCCTCAAGATGTCCCGGCATTTCAAACCAAAATGTGCTTCCGACTCCTTTTTCGGAGCGAACGCCGAATTCGTACTTGTGGCGCTGAAGAATCTGCTTTACTATGGAAAGTCCAAGTCCCGTGCCGATGACCTCACGCTTGCTCTTTTCCGTGCGGTAGTAGCGATCGAAGATGAGCGGTATCAGCTCGGGGTCGATGCCTGCGCCCGTGTCGGTTATCTCGATTCGGACGAGTTTTTTCTTCTTGACTATCTGCGTGATATAAACGGTTTTGTCCTCGCCCGTGTAGTTGACGGCGTTGTTGATAAGGTTGTAAATTACCTGCTGTATTTTAACAGCATCGGCTTTGACGATGAAATTCTGCTCGGCAGAAACGATAAAGGTGTAGCCCTTCTGCTCGGAAAGCAGGGTATAGCGTTCCATTATGCTTCGTATCGTGTCGGTGATGCAGAATTCCGTTTCGGTCATTTCGAGGTTGCCGCTTTCAAGCTTGGAAAGGTCGAGAATATCATTGACAAGAGTTGCAAGTCGGTCACTCTCTTCGATGATAACATTGAGATGCTCGGCGCGCTTCTGCGGATTGTCGCCCGAAATATCGCGTATCATCTCAGCGTAGGCTTTGACCATTGTGAGCGGCGTTCTCAGATCGTGCGAAACATTCGCGATAAGGTCACGGCGGAGAGTATCGACTTTTGAGATTTCTTCTTCCGCGCTGTTCAGAGTGTCGGCGAGAATCTCAGTTTCCTCATATCCGTGTCCGTCAAAGACAACGTTGTAGTTTCCCTCACCCATTTTCTTCGCAGTTTTTGTAATGCGGACGATAGGCGCTTCGATAACGGACGCTAGGAAATACGCAATGATAAGTCCGAGCATAAGCAGGATAATACCTATCCAGTATATCTGTTGTTTGATAATATCAGCGGTCGATTTGAGCGGTGCGAGAGAGGTGTTGAGGTAAATATAACCCTCGGGGTCATCGACCGAGCCTATGACCATAACGAAAAGCAGTGTGTTCGTGTTGAAGCGCGGGTTGTTGACCTCGGCATAGTAGTAGCCGTTATTGCTCGAAAGAGCCTGATTCCGGTATTTGAAAAGATTAAGGCTGTAAACGCCGTGGATAAGGCAGTTGTTCGCCATCATATCGTAGGAATAGACCGTGTAGCCGTCGGCATCCTGGATAAGGATACACATATTATTATCGTATGCCGTTTTGTCGAGATTTTCGGTAGTCAGTCCGTTCTCGTTCCAGCCTTTGAGGATATACGAAGCGATAGAAACGATGTCCTTGGTTTTTTTGCTCTTGTAGTTCGCTTCGAGCGAAACACCGAACGTGAACCACAGCAGGGCAAGGATACCCGTTATAAAGATAACAAAGTACATCCATATCGCCGTTTTCAGGTTCAGGAAGCTTTTATGTTGTTTCAAACTTATATCCCATTCCTCTCAGAGTCTTGATGAACTTGCGGTATTCGCCGAGAGAATTTCGGAGCATTTTTATATGTGTATCAACGGTTCTGTCATCGCCGAAGAAGTCATAGCCCCATACTTCTTCGAGGAGCTTTTCACGCGAAAGAGCGATGCCCTTGTTCCGCACGAGATAGAAGAGCAGGTCGTATTCCTTTGGCGTGAGCGAAACAGGCTTGCCGTCAACGCTGACCTCTCTGCCCGTTACATTGATCTCAAGGCCCTCATAACGGATAATATCCATTGGCTGTTCCTTTGCGGCTGCGCGCTTGAGGACAGCTTTTATTCTTGCAAGAAGCTCCTTAGGGGAGAAAGGCTTTACAACATAGTCGTCAATGCCTATCTCGAAGCCGAAAAGCTTGTCGTATTCCTCGCCCCTTGCCGAAAGCATTATGACGGGTATCTGCTTGGTCTTGCGAATCTCCTTTATCGCCGAATAGCCGTCGAGTCTTGGCATCATTATATCCATAACTATAAGGTCGAAGTCCTCTTTGCGGCAAATTTCGACGGCTTCCATTCCGTCCTCAGCCTCGGTGACTTCAAAACCGTCAAATTCGGCGTATTCCTTAATAACATTTCGTATCATTTTTTCATCGTCAACAACAAGTATTCTCTGCATAATGTCATCTCCTTGATTTTTACCGAAAAGCCATATAAAACTCATATATTTTATCCGTTTTCCACGACTTTTCCGAGCGTTTTTCTGCCATTTTAATTTAAAAATAAGTTTACCACGAAAATATGAAAGATATGTGAAAATTCAGCGTATTTTTAAGCTTTTATTGTCATTGCCTTGACAAAATGCAAAAATAAGAGTATCATTATCTTAGAATAGTATGGCAAAATTGACTTATTGTGAAATAATTTACCAATTAAAAACTGCTTATTTTCCCGAATTTTTTCAGCAATGCGTCTTTTCAAACAATCGAGCAGCTTTCATCTTAAAGGGGAGAATTATATGAAGAAAAATTATACGGGGCTTATCATCGCCCTTTCATATATAGCGTCGTTAATGGCGGCGCTCATCGTGGCTGTCAACCTGCCCGAATATATGGCGGCAGTCATTGTAATGTATCTTGCGCTGGCGGCTGTTTCGGTCGTTGTGCTCTGCGGTGTGATGAAGCGCAATGAGCGTACAAGGATAGCAAAGCAGAGAAGCTATCTTTCCGATATCGTCCAAAGCCTTAACGCTATGGCTATTGTATGGGAGAGCAATTTCCATGAGATAGAGGTAAACTCCGAGCTTACCGCCGTTACGGGCTATACCGCCGATGATCTTCGCGACAATGCAAAGAACATTCAGAAGCTTCTTCCAAAGGACGCTTTCGCACCGAGCCTTCAGGCTATAATCAATAACCGTGACGAAGAGTTTTTCGTGACCTCGAAAACGGGCGCAAAAGTTTGCACTATCTGGAATACCTCGCTTATGTTCGTTGAAAAGCACGGCAAGAATAACACTAAATATATTCTCCTTTCGATAGGCCACGACCTTTCGGAGAACGCCAAGATGAAAGAGGAGCTTACAAATTATGCTCACGCCCTCGCTTCGTCCGAGAGCCGCTTCACAATGGCTATGGAGTATTCGGGTGTAGGTCTTATGCTCAAAGATGCCAACGACTACAGACTTTATACCTCCGAGCAGTTCCGTCAGATGGGCGGCTTTGATTCGGAGTACATCGGCTTCGATACACTCAAAGAGCTTATCTATCCCGATGACCGCTTCGTTGTTGAAACATTAAGACGCGCAATGACGGCGCAGACACCCACAAAGTCGGGCGAGATCTATTCCGTTGAATTCAGAATGAAGCCTAAGAACAGCGATTCCTACCGTTGGCTCCAGTACCGTTATAAAGTAACTCCCTGCGCCAATATCCTTATGTCAACGATAGGCGGCGCAGTCATCGATATCAACGACGACAGAGAAAAAGACCTTATCATTGAGAAAATGGCTTATATCGATGAAGTTACGCAGATATACAACCGCAATAAGTTCATCGTTACGGGCGAAGAAACATTCAGACTTTATGATTCCGTTGAGGGTCAGGAACTTGACTACTGGATAATCATTTTCGATATCGATGATTTCCATATCATCAACGACACCTGCGGCTATCAGAACGGTAATATGCTCCTCAAGGAGTTCGGCTCTATTCTTAACAAAGCTCTCAGCACTCTCGGTGAAAGTTCGCTCGGCGCAAGAATAGGCGGCGATAATTTTGCCATTATAGTAAAGGATAACGGCGATGACGAACTTCCCGTAAGACTTGTAAAGAGCATACAGAAAGACTTCACCGCATTCTCCGAGGAGAATTTCTCAACGCAGACTATCACTTGTTCCGCAGGCTACTGCAAAATGTCGGACGGCGGAAATGACTTTCTCCAAGTCCTTGACCGTGCGGAATTCGCACTTTCGCACTCGGACGATACAAAGGGCAGCATAGTCCGCTACGACCGCGAGATACACGATCAGATCATCAAGAGCAACGCTATCGAAAAAGAGCTTGCGAGCGCTATCGAAAACAACGAGCTCGTGCTTTACTATCAGCCTAAGATCGACCTCAACACGGGCAGACTTACGGGTATGGAAGCACTTATCCGCTGGGTAAAGCCCGACGGTACTATCATTCCTCCGGGAAACTTTATCCCCATTGCCGAAAGCTCAATGCTCATCACGAAGATAAGCCGCTTCGTTCTCTACAATGCTTGCCGTCAGAACAAGGAATGGCAGGATAAGGGCTATCCGCCTATAACAGTTTCCATAAACCTCACCGCTGTTGACTTCTACCAGACGAACGTTACCGAAAATATCAAGAGAGCACTCGAAGAAACGGGTATGGAACCGCAGTGGCTCGATGTTGAGCTTACCGAATCGCTCGCACTCAAAGACATAGATCATGCCGTTGCGCAGATGAACGAGATAAAATCGCTCGGCATCAAGCTTTCAATGGACGATTTCGGAACGGGTTATTCTTCGCTCAGCTACATTCAGATACTTCCTATCACACTGCTGAAGCTTGACCGCTCGTTCGTAATGTATCTCGAAGATGATACTATCTCGCGCGAGATCGTTTCAGCTGTTATAAGAATTGCAAAATCCAAGAAGATAGAAACCATCGCCGAGGGCATTGAAACCCCCGGTCAGGTGGATATACTTAAACAGTCGGGCTGCGACCTTGCGCAGGGCTTCTTCTTCGGAAAGCCTATGCCCGCAGACAAGTTTGAGGAATTTATGAAGATGAAGTTCGAGCAGGCAAAGCGCGAAGATCAGAAGAAGCTTGCCGAGCAGTCTGCTGATGCAGCGGTCAGCGCAAAGTAACAAAAAGCCCCAAGCGGAAATAAATACTGAACACCAATAAAACTATGGAAAAATCGTTGCATAATTCTATATAAAGCTGCTGAACCGGCTGCAAGATCGTAGTTTTTAATTGGGTTTTAGTATAAAATATATGTTGAAAGGATTGGTCCAATATGGCAAAGAGAAGAATCGGTATCCTTACAAGCGGCGGCGACTGTCCGGGTCTTAACGCAACTATCAGAGGCGTGGCGAAAGCCTGCTTCGAGGAAATGGGAGAGGACAACGTTGAGATCGTCGGTATCCAGAACGGCTATTACGGACTTATCAACAACATCGCGCGAGAGATGAAGCCGTCCGAATTTTCGGGTATTCTCACTCAGGGCGGAACTATCCTCGGCACAAAGCGTCAGCCGTTCAAGATGATGTCCGTTATCGAAGAGGACAACGTTGACAAAGTCAAGGCTATGAAAGACACATACAAGGCTCAGAAGCTTGACTGCCTGCTCACTCTCGGCGGCAACGGCACACACAAGACTGCAAATCTCCTCTCCGAAGAGGGACTTAACGTTATCGGTCTTCCAAAGACTATCGACAACGATATATTCGGCACGGATGTAACATTCGGCTTCCACACAGCCGTTGATACAGCTACCGATGTTATCGACAGACTACACACCACAGCCGCTTCGCACAGCAGAATCCTTATGGTCGAAATAATGGGCAACAAGGCAGGCTGGCTTACGCTCTATTCGGGTATCGCAGGCGGCGCTGATATCATCGTTATCCCCGAGATACCATATAATACGGAAAGCATCTGCGCAGCTGTTGAAAAGAGATCGAAAGCAGGAAAGACTTTCTCTATCGTAGCAGTAGCAGAGGGCGCATTCGATCAGGAAGAGGCAAAGCTCAAAAAGAAAGAGCGCGCAAAGCGCAGACAGGAAGCGGGTATCACGACCGCAACATCAAGACTTGCCGCACAGGTGCAGGCTGAAACGGGCATCGAAGCAAGAGTCTGCGTTCCGGGTCATATGCTCCGCGGCGGCAGCCCGTCAGCTTATGACAGAGTTCTCGCCACAAAGTTCGGTGTAAGAGCCGCAAGCCTTATCAAATCGGGCAAGTATGGCTACACAGTAGCAATGGTAGACGGAAAGATCACCGAAAACAAGCTTTCCGACATTGCAGGCAAGACAAAATTCGTAACTCCCGACAACCAGCTTGTTATCACGGCAAAGGAACTTGGGGTTTCGTTTGGAGAATAAATTTTATCGCCGATCGCTGCATTATGTAATGATCGGCGATAATTTTAGGATAATGTTTTCATAAATCTGACAAAATAATACTATAATTTACATATCTAATTGTAAATTATGGAAATTGCTTTTCTTTGATAATATGTTATAATATAAATGTACATAGTTATGGGATATAATTCCGTTTACGCAGACATTTATTTTAACATTGAAAGGAAGCAATCAAAATGGCAGTAAGAACATCATCAAGCGCAGCAAGAAGCAGTTCACATTCAACACAGAGAGCGCCGCAAAAGTCCTCATCGGCTCAACGCCCGACTTCGTCGTCAAAACCAAGCACATCTTCGCAGACAAAACAAGCTGTTTCAGCACCTAAGCGTGATACTTTCACCTATTCCTCGCCAACGGCAAAGCAGACAGCACCAAAGACTTCAACAGCAAAGACAAGCACAGCACCAAAGACTACTCAAACCAAAACATCAACGACAAAAACGAACACAGCGGCAAAGACAAACAGCACAAAAACAACCAAAAGCAAATCCACCTCAACTGCAAGCAATAAAAACCGTGACACGTTCACTTATACTTCACCGGCGGCAAAAACAGCTGTGAAAAACAACGCATCAAATAAAACGGCAGTTTCGGGAAGCTTGTCAAAGAATAAAACAAAATACGTTCAAAATACAGTACCCGATGGTTTGAAACTGCATTTGAAGCATACTACAGACCCAAAGCAAAAAGCGGCTATGCAGAAGACAATGAAAAATATTTCAAATGGAATTTCTTCTGAAAAGGAAGATGAAACATCTAAGAGGCTTAAGGAATTGGGGATAGATTTAACAACACTGCATACAGCAACTACGGATATCGGCACTGTGTTTGAATTAACCAAAGCCAAAGCTTATACTGTGGTTCCAAATGGAGATACACTTATTTTTACAGGACAGGCACTTACTGAAAATGATTTTCAGCGTATTGTAAACATTATGACACATGAAGCAGGCTCCTCCGCTAATGCTGATAGCGAGATGTTTGGAATTGCATCTGTTGTTTTAAACGAGTATGAACATGATGGATTTTATGATTATGGCAATTACAGTAAGGATACATTTGCGGATTTTCTTGATGGGTTTTATAAAGTAAACAGTAATTTGTCTACCGGAGGTGGATTGAATATTGCAAGCGGTATTACTTCTGCAGACGAAACATGGAAGCACGCTGAAGAAATATTGAAATTTACATTGGAAGGAAACCGTGCGTTTGGATCTGAGACCTGTTATTGGGTAGGAAATAGTTCCGGAAAGTATGCAGGGCGGGTATCAGGTTTTTCAACACATGAGAGAGGTGTTGTAGATACAACGGGCGGAGTAAAAGGGATAGATTACTAAAAAATATATAGCAGCAGGATATTGGTTCAAAAAAGGCATTAGTATATGTTGAATAAAGAAAGTGAAAAAATATGAAATACAAAAAATGGGTCTGTATTATCCAAGTGTTTCTGTTTGTTTTGGGAATAACTTCATGCGGAAAGTCAACAAATTCAGATATTACAGCAAGTCAAAGTGCAAATATAACATCAGAAAATGTATCAACGTCCGAGAAAATACAGGAATACATGAAAGACGATACGCTGTATTTATTTTTAAAGGATTATACTCCGCCGTTTGATACAGCTATAGAAATTCCTATATTTCAATCGTTTGATTTGAGCGAATACTATTATGATACAAGTTTGCTTGCAGAAGATGTTCTGTACAAAATAGTGCCATTTGAAGATGGCAGTACGGCATACGGACTTATACATAAATTTGATATGCTTGATTCGGGGGAAAAGATCGCAAGTACAGGATCGGATGAACAGGCTGTTTTTCTGCAAAATCCTGACGGAACTTGGGATATATATGTACAGGATTGGTATTGTTTATGCAGCGGCGGTATGACGCAAGCCCCATGTGATTTATTTTTACAGGATATAGATTCTGATAATAATAACGAACTGATCGTGCGCAATACTTATGCAGGAAGTATGGAACAAGTAGTTTGTACACTTGATATTTATAAAAAGGGTACTGACGAGCCTATAACGCTTGACAGCGAAGTTATCGACAACTTAATAACTGAAAATGTAGAAATAAAAGCGGATAGTGCAACGGGAATGTTTGAAATAAGAGTTAACGATGTAGGACTGACATACCAAGCTGATTTAAACAATATATCATCTAAAGCTTTTGACGTTCAAAGTTTCATGCCGTCATCGTACAGCACATTTTATACTATTGACAACGGTTTGATAAAAGCATATATGTGTATATCCGGCGGAGGTATGCCGAGTGGCATATTTTATTTATGTGCAGAGTTATGTTTTAGTAACGGTGTATTTTCGTTTCAAAACCCTACGGTCGAAAATTATGATCCTGCTTTGATACCTAAACAGTATATTGCGATGAACACTTAATAATTTTCCGTTCTGAAAGCAAGTACTCGAAATTGAGAGAAAAGCGGTAAAGATGTAAAAAATGCCGATCGTTATGTAAAAGTAATGGTCGGCTGTTTTTATAAGGTTAAGCTTTTATAAATCTGCCAAAATCAGACTTAAATTTACAGCGGATATTGTAATATATGAATATTGCTTTTCTTTGCAATATGTTATAATATAGGAAACCTCTAAAAACCTCCCTCACGGCAAATTTTCTACGACTTTGCGAATAATACGAAGTATTATTTTGTTTCGGTTTTTAGAGAACCCCTAATAATATTCAGAGGTTACGTATGAAAAAATCAACAACTATATCTATTGCGAGTACTCTGCTTCTCATGTTCGGCTTAACTTCCTGCGAAGCGGCTGCAAACAATGATATATCAGGCACAACTGTATTTTCAGAAAATGAATTTACCGACATATCCGAATCAACTGCCGCATTGTCACTGCCTATTGAAAATATTGCACATGCATTTGCAGAACAGGTATTTGCTGCACTTCAAAATAATAAAACTTCAGATGGCCCTATCCCGTACGCTCCTATAAGTGCTGCACACGAGATACGGGATTTTGATCTTGAAGCTATGGAGGCAGAGCTTCGTTTGCTTGATATTGATTTTGATGGGGTTCCCGAGTTGTTCACCACCTCACACGGAACTATGGGAACTGGAGGACACAGCATATACACTGCAGACGGGCAATTCTATGGCTATGGTTTATACACGATTTGTTTTTCTGATTTTATGACTGACGGCAAAGCCGTTTATGCTCCGAGCGGAAGCAACAGCACCTTTGGCTACACCAAGTTAGCTGTTGGTTTGCCATATGTGAGAACAAACGGGGGCGGATTTTTCAATGGTTTGGAAACACCCGTCAATATCTGCACAGACGGAAATAAAGTCGAAACGACGATATCTTCCGAAGAAGAATATCAAAAGCTTATTGAGGACAGCTTCGGTATATCTTACGACAGCTTACAGCCTATTGATCTTGAATATAACAGATACATTTCGGGTTATCTCCGTGTCCCCGACCCCGAAAACTACACCGAGGAGGACATATACAACTGTTTACTGACTTTATTGCAGGAATATGAGGGCGGGGAGCAGAGATGAATATGAAAAAGCTGACGGCGGCAGTTTTATCCTTGTTGATAATGTAAAGGATTGTGTAGATTTAGCGTTAAGCGGAGTGCGCATTGATGGTATTAATTGCTGGACAGGAGATGGTTCCACAGCATTTTTTCCTCTACTTGGGATGAAGATTGGATGAAAAATTCGGCAGCATTCAAAGCGGGGCTTATTTGACTTTGAGATACAGAGGAGAGGTCGTATATGACATTTAATAACTTTATCTGCATATTGCTGATTGCAGCTGTAACGCTTTTAACAGCTTGCGGAAAGACAGAAAATACAGAATTTGCAACTGTTAACAGCACGGTATACTTTTCAGATACAGCCAAAAACACACACGGGATACCCAATGCCAAAACTTCTGCTGAACTTAACAATACAAAAATGCAGGCAGAAAATGATATATGCGAGTATGAAAATATACTGAAAACATATTCGCAGTTGTTGATGGGACTTCTTACGGAAGAAACAATGAGCTGCACCGTTACAGATATGGAAGCTCCTGCAGCACTTATATCTACGGATATTGGATTCATAGACACAAATGCCGATAATATTCCCGAACTCATAGTGGGGGCAGGTCACGGTACAAATGGCATAAATAAGCAGTCCTTATATAACACAGACGGCATCCTCATGGGTGAATTCAGCACCAATAAAGACGGTGCGGTGTTTGTTGACGGTTCATGGTACGCCATAGCGCAGAGCAACGGATATGTGATCTATACAAAGCTTTGTGACGGTATGCCTTTGGTGTACCTTGATTGGCGCAGCGATGAGACCTATGGTGCGGTATATGTAAAACAGACTGATTCCGAGCTTCGGGAACTAGGCGAATTGTCTCATGCTGATGCGGCAAAGGTCGTATCGGATAACCTTGGTGTTTCCGAAGAGTTGCTGCTTGATGCTTATGGCACAGCACAGCCGCCATACATTTGTGATACTTTGCGTGTCCCCGACCCCGAAAACTACACCGAGGAGGACATATACAACTGTTTACTGACTTTATTGCAGGAATATGAGAGCGAGGAGCAGAGATGAATATGAAAAAATTGACGGCGGCAGTTTTATCCTTGTTGATAATGTAAAGGATTGTGTGGATTTATGCAAAAAGGATTAAAAAGGGATAAATATGATGTTATGCTTATGAAAAACAATTCAGATAAAAAAATTGCAGCAATAACTTATTCGCAAGATTATTTAGATGTGGGAAATGATGGAATTGTCAAGCGATGCACCTCGCCTTTAAAGATTTTGGCTGTAGACAAGAATGGAAAACTTTACGATGTTAACAATCATGGCAGAAAAAAATCATCTTTGGGGAAGCGGAAATAATCTCTATGATATATTTTTAAATAATACAAATTACTTATTGGAAGTGAAGAAATGACCGTCACAAAATACCTTTATATATTCTTTTTTGAACTCTTATTTTACATTTTTGACACAAATACTGTATTGCAGTCGTTTATTCCGCCGTCTGTGCTTGAATCGGAGAATATAATTCACCTGCTTATGCAGTTTATTGAATATGCTGCGATGTTTTTCCTCTGCTTAAAAATGACGGAGCTGAAAGTCGAGAAGACAAAACTGCTCAAAGCTACGGTCATACTGTTGCCCGTGAAGATAATATCGGATATTGTGTCATATTATGTTACTATACGGACGGACGAGCTTTCCGCTGAACCGCTTTTTAACAAATTTATATGGGATATTTTCCACGTTCTGCATATTTTTATAATTTTTGCGGTGATTTGGGTCGTTTGGAAGCCGAAAAAAAATCTTGACAGAAAAAAGCTTGCGGTCAATGCTGCTTTGCTGACGTTCGGAGTAGCTGGCTTGGCGGTTTCGGGGGTGGTGCTGTCCGATTTTATCAATGACACGGTTTACAAATACAATATTGACCAAATAATAGCGGACAGCTATTCTCCTGATGCTTTACCCGATTTTCGCACCAACTTTGAATACTATATAAACAGTGCATCGGAGATATATGGCATTGTTTCAGTTTTCATACGAACGCTTATACTTTTTTCTGTTTCAAATATATTCGGTGCGATACATGGGGAGCAGGGGAAAAATCGGAGAATTACAGCTGAGGTCGGCTGTGTGGTTTTATGTTATGTTTTGAATCTATGCTTTAACAATGCAAATGTTTTTTCGGGAATTTATTACGGAAAAGCGGTTTTTGAAAAAGAGCCGTCCGTTATGACTGTCGATTATGATGTATGGCAGCTATTGAGGGGCATTGGAAGCGAGCGGCATATTTGGTGCGCCCGCGATGTGAATTATGTTTATATCGGTGATGAATTTGTATGCAGGTTCGAAACCGAACCGCTTGCAAGCTCCGATTGGCTTGTCGATTACGGAGATGCAGACTGCACGGCTGTTGTGTGCGAAACAACCCTTATTGCATACAAGAATGAAAACGGTGAATGGAATACTGTACGTTTTGACGAACTCGATAAAGCAGAAGAAAGCAGCAAGCTGACAGAGGTTCTTACCAACGTATGCAAAACCGGAAACCTTGAGGCGATAAATTACGCTTTTCCATATCTGGATAGATACGAACCCGAGCTTATTATCGAGATATCGGCAGACAGCATAAAGGAAAATGCTATCTTATCCGATGACTATTTTTCCGAATTATATAAGAATACGGCGCATAGGGTAGAATGGCTGAATTGAAAGGATAAGTTTATGAAAAACATAATTACATAATTCTTTTATTATATTAATTTTGGCAAAATTTCAATATTATGACAAAATCAGACAGTATTTTAAAAGAAGTGCTTGATTTTGCTTTAACAGGAAACCGTGCTTTTTCGCAAGATGTTATTTATTTTGCACGAGGAAGTAATACTGATAAAGATGCACGGATTTCTGCAAGTCACTTTTCTAAGTGATTAATCGCGAAAATAGTTTTCTATGCTTAATTGCGGTATGAAGATAATGAAATTAATATGAGTAGGTGAAAATGTGAAAAAATATATAAAATACATAATATGTGTTGCAGCACTTTTAACTGCGTGCGCAAATAAACAGCTGACAGAAAACAGCTATAGCTCAGAAGAAAAAAATACATCATTTACTGTTGCTACAGAATCAATCACAGAAAAAATTTCTCAGATAACAACTCCACAGATAACCACATTAGAACAATGGACACATAATTTTGCCCGAGGTGTTTATGCGGAGTTGGAAAACAACAAAACAGCTGATGATCCGACACCTTTTGCACCAATCAGCAATAACCATGAAGTGACGACGTTTGATATTGATGCAATGTGTGCAGACATATTTCTTCTTGATGTAAACGACGATGATATACCTGAATTATTTGTTGGCGGTCACGGAACAATGGGCAACGGAAGATATAGCATATATGATGTAGACGGGAATTGCTTTGGCAATGATAAATTTATATGGGAGATTGAAAGTTTTGAAACAGACGGACAATATCTTTATGCTCCATCAGGCTCAAACAGTTTATTGGGACATACTAAGCTGACACAAGGGTTACCTAAGATATATGCCAATGGTTTCGCCTTTATGAATGGAACACCGACAGAAGCTACAATAGAAACAGCAGGCAGTAAAATTGTTGTTACAATTGATTCTCAGAGTGATTTTGAAAATCTTTATTCGCAATATTTGAATACGGATTATAATGATCTAAAGGTTATAGATATGAACAAATACATTTGTATCCGTGACTATCTCCGTGTCCCTGACCCCGAAAACTACACCGAGGAAGATATTTACGACTGTCTGCTGGGTTTATTGCAGGAATATGAAAATCAGGAGCAGGAATGAATATAAAATTCTTGGTGCTTAAACTGACGCTATATTAAATCATATCCTCCGTGCTGATTTTGTGCGGAGGATATTTTTCAGATAATACGACTGAAATTTGCAAATGCTATTGCATTTCAAGGAAATATATGGTACAATTATACAGCAAGATATGCTTTTGAAATGGACGGAGCTTTATATTATGAAAAACAGGGATCCTTTTTGCAGTCATTGTCGGTGACTGAATAGGGTTCAGTTCGATGAATACGGGTGACGGTATTGGGAGGAAAGATATATGAAAAATAAAGCGATATTTTTGTTATGCGCAGCTTGCCTTGCAATGACAGCCTGCGGAAAGACAGTTGACAATGTGCAGGAGAGCATGACGGAAGAAACCACAATGATCTCAGAGGTGATCGAAACCGAAACAGCTCTCGAAACAACGACCACAGTACCGACTGAAACTACCGTTATCACCACAACAAGACCAACACCCGAAACGACCTTTGACGAAAATGATGAGATCCTTGTCAGGGGGCAGGAGTTTGCGGAAAGCTATGCCAAGATGTACTGGGATTATCTTTGCGGTGCGGCTTGGGAAGACTATGTTAACACACCGTATTTTGATTTTGACAATAAAAGCGAGGACAATTATTTTGAAGATGACGGAATACCTTTTTATAAGCTTTTAATTACCGATTACACCTATGATGAGCTTATAGCGAATATCAAAGGCTTTTATTCCGATGAGATTTTTGAAGAATACAAACCTGCTGCGATCGGTTCGCTTTTTACCGGCAGGGATAACTGCATTTATGTGAACGGAAATGAACCGACTTTTATATATCAGATGCGCAATGGACACGCTCATATTATAGGATATAACGAAAATGATGACGGAAGTGTTACTTATGACTGCTTTGCAAAAACGACCGAAGAAGATGATGACGACCTTTATTTTTCATTCACATTAAACGCTGACGGAAAACTTTGCGGTGATCTTGATATTTCTTTGGAAAATAAGCTTGGACTTTTTTCCGATACCTATTATTGTAATGATGAACCCTGATATTTTCACAAAATAGCGGTGAAAACAAAGATACATTTATAAAAGACCTGTTATTTTGCCCCGAAAATGCACTTTTTATGCACAAAAAGCGCTGTTTTGTCAGAAGTGCATAAAAAAATATCAAAAATCGGGGCGAAATTCTATTTTAAATTTTCGGAAAAATCAAAAAAAGTCTTGAAATGACAGGATCAGTGTGTTATAATACTACTTGCGTGACTGCAACAAGATATGCGTTGAAGTGAAAGGTGGCCGGCGGTTTGCCGGGGAATTTTCATGGAGTATGTCCGATTTTAAACCGGGCGGCTGTAATATCAACACTGTGTGTGCTTAAACCGTTGGCAATTTTATGCCGATAGGTAAGTTTTTGTGTGTATAAAAGCTGACGTTTCCGGAAACACCTGTGTTTTTCGGATTTTTTTATGTGAGACTTGCGATACACACGGTAGCGTTGAACATTACATTGTCCCCTCTACATTATTAAATTTGCTTAAGGAGGCGATTCTAAGTGGCAGTCAATGAAAAAATCAGAATCAGAATCAAGGGCTTTGACCATGCGGTTGTAGATGCAGCAGCAGCTAAGATCGTAGAGGCAGCAAAGCGCAGCGGTGCAAGAGTTTCGGGTCCTATCCCGCTCCCGACAGACAAGGAGATCGTTACTATCCTCCGTGCTGTACACAAGTACAAGGACAGCCGTGAGCAGTTCGAGCTTCGCACCCACAAAAGACTCATCGACGTTATAAGACCTACTGCAAAGACAACTGAAGCTTTACAGGGTCTTGAACTTCCTGCCGGCGTTGATATCGTAATGGAAATCAAGTAAGCGAGAGCTTGCCATTTCCGAAAATATCGATCCGCAGGTCATGTTGTGCAAAAACACAACCAATAACCAATAGGAGGAAAAAATCATGACAAAGGCAATCATCGGTAAGAAAATCGGTATGACACAGATTTTCGATGAAGCAACTAACAAGGTTATCCCCTTGACAGTTGTAGAAGCCGGCCCTTGCGTAGTCGTTCAGAAGAAGACAGTTGAGAACGATGGTTACAGCGCAGTACAGCTCGGCTTCGGCGATCTCAGAGAAAAGCTTGCAAACAAGCCTGTTAAGGGCCACTTTGCAAAGGCTGACGCTCCTCTCAAGAGAACTCTCAAGGAGTTCAGACTTGACGGCGCAGATGCTATCGAGGTCGGAGCTATCCTTAAGGCTGATACATTTGAAGTAGGCGACATCGTTGATGTAAGCGGTACTTCAAAGGGTAAGGGCTTCCAGGGTACAATCAAGAAGAACAACCAGCGCTCACTCAAGGAAACTCACGGTACAGGCCCTGTTCACAGACAGGCCGGTTCTATGGGTGCCTGCTCCTCACCTTCCCGTATCTTCAAGGGCAAGAAGCTTGCAGGTCACATGGGTGCAGAAAAGGTTACTATCCAGAATCTTGAAATTGTCAAGATCGACGCAGAAAACAATCTTATCGCAATCAAGGGTGCTATTCCCGGTCCTAAGAACGGAATCGTTACAATCTGCGACTGCGTAAAGAAAAAAGCTTAATGGAAGGAGGAAGCAACAATGCCTAATATGAAAGTTCTCGATATGACAGGTAAAGAGGTTTCCAACATTGAGCTGTCAGATGCAATTTTCGGTATCACACCCAACGAGTCCGCTATGCACACAATGGTAGTTAACTACCTTGCTAATCAGCGTCAGGGCACACAGTCCACTCTCACCCGTACAGAGGTAAGAGGCGGCGGCAGAAAGCCTTGGAGACAGAAGGGTACTGGCCACGCAAGACAGGGTTCTACAAGAGCTCCTCAGTGGACACACGGCGGTATCGCACTCGGCCCTAAGCCAAGAAGCTACCGTTTCACAGTAAACAAGAAGTTAAGAAGACTTGCTATGAAGTCTGCAATGTCCGTTAAGGTAGCAGACAACAACATGATCGTTCTTGATGCCATCAAGATGGAGGAATTCAAGACAAAGACTGTTGTTAATATGCTTAAGGCAATCGAAGCAGAGGGCAAGAAGGCTCTCATCGTTCTTTCCGAAAATGACAGCTTCGTAATCAAGAGCGCTGCTAACATCCCGGGTGTTAAGACAGCTCTCGTTAACACGATCAATGTTTATGACATTCTCAACGCTGATAAGTTCATCGTTGTTAAGGATGCCGTAGCTAAAATTGAGGAGGTGTACGCATAATGTTAGCACAGGATATCGTAATCAAGCCTATCATCACTGAAAAGAGCATGTCCGGTCTTCAGAATGGAAAGTACACCTTTAAAGTAGCCAAGAACGCTAACAAGGTTGAAATTGCTAAGGCAGTTGAAGAACTCTTCGGCGTTAAGGTTGCAAAGGTTAATACTCTCAACGTAAGAGGACGTTATAAGAGAATGGGCATGAACGCAGGCTACACAGCAGCTTGGAAGAAGGCTATCGTTACTCTTACAGCAGATTCTAAGACCATCGAATTCTTCGACGGTATGATGTAAGGCCCAATAAGGCTTTTACTCCTTAGCCCACGGGCATTGAGTAAGTATGGAAGGAAACAGCTTCCGCAAAACATCGCAAATTTATAAAGGAGATTTGAACTACAATGGCTATTAAAGTTTACCAGCCTACCACCGCTTCAAGACGTCAGATGACTGTAACTGACTACAGCGGTCTTTCCAAGGTAGCTCCTGAAAAGAGCCTTCTCGCTCCCATTAAGAAGAATGCCGGCAGAAACAGCTACGGTAGAATCACTGTTCGTCACAGAGGCGGCGGAAACAGAAGAAAATACAGAATCATCGACTTCAAGAGAGATAAGCAGGGCATGAACGCTACTGTTCTCACACTTGAATACGATCCTAACAGAAGCGCATTCATCGCTCTTGTTCAGTACGAGGACGGCGAAAAGAGATACATCATCGCTCCTAACGGTCTTGCTGTTGGCGACGTTATCCGCGCAGGTGCTGACTCCGATATCAAGCCGGGCAACGCTCTTGCTCTTGCTAATATCCCTGTTGGTACATTCATCCACAACATTGAGCTTTACCCCGGCAAGGGCGCACAGCTCGTTCGTGCAGCAGGCAACATGGCTCAGCTCATGGGTAAGGAAGATGACTACGTTCTCGTTAGACTTCCTTCCGGCGAAATGAGAAAGATCCCTGCAGGATGCATGGCTTCTATCGGTCAGGTTTCCAACATTGACCATGAAAACGTAAACCTCGGTAAGGCTGGTAAGACCCGCCACAGAGGTATCAGACCTACCGTTCGTGGTTCTGTCATGAACCCATGCGACCACCCACACGGTGGTGGTGAAGGTAAGTCACCTGTCGGCCGTCCGGGACCTGTTACTCCTTGGGGCAAGCCGGCACTCGGTTACAAGACCAGAGCTACTCATAACAGAACTGACAAGTTCATCGTTAAGAGAAGAAACGGCAAGTAATCTTATAAGAAATTTTATTGAAAGTTTACTCATAGGAATCGTAAAGAGGAATGTCGGAGCGTTCATGCTCCCGACATCTTGCCTCTGATTTTGAGAGGGGAGGAAAACCAATGAGCAGAAGCATTAAAAAAGGACCATACGTCCAGGAAGCTCTTCTTAAGAGAGTTATTGCTATGAACGAAGCAGGTGAAAAGAAAGTCCTCAAGACTTGGAGCAGAGCTTCAACGATTTTCCCTGATTTCGTAGGTCATACATTTGCCGTTCATGACGGCAGAAAGCACGTTCCCGTATATGTGACTGAAGATATGGTAGGTCACAGACTCGGTGAATTCGCACCAACAAGAACCTATAAGGGTCATGCGGGTTCAAAGACATCCAACAACGGTAAGTAATAAGGCAGAGAGGAGAATTTAGAATGGAAGCAAGAGCATACCTCAAAAATGCTCGCATAGCACCTCGAAAGGTTCAGATCGTTCTTGACCTTATCAGAGGCAAAGACGTTGAAACAGCTATGGCGATTTTAAAGAACACACCTAAATCTGCTTGTGAATATCTGGAGAAGCTTCTGAAGTCCGCAATCGCAAATGCAGAAAACAATTTCGGTATGGATAAGAACAACCTTTATGTATCCGAGTGCTTCGTTTGCCCCGGACCTACAATGAAGAGAATCATGCCGAGAGCACAGGGCAGAGCGTTCCGAATCCTCAAGAGAACATCTCATGTAACTCTTGTGGTAAAGGAAAAAGAATAAGTCGAAAGGAGTAAACTAAATGGGACAGAAAGTTAATCCCCACGGCCTTCGTGTAGGCGTAATCAAAGATTGGGACTCCCGCTGGTTTGCTAACAAAGCAACTTTCGGCGATACCCTCGTAGAAGATTACAACGTTCGTAATTATATCAAGAAGGAACTTTATGCAGCAGGCGTTGCCAAGATCGAGATCGAAAGATTTGCTGATAAGGTAAGAATCCATGTTCACTGCGCTAAGCCCGGTATCGTTATCGGAAGAGGCGGCGAGAACATCGAAAAGATCCGCGCTAAAGTTGAAAAGATGATCGGTAAGTCTGTAGCTATCAACATCGTTGAAGTTAAGACACCTGATATGAATGCACAGCTCGTTGCAGAAAACATCGCTGCACAGCTTGAAAACCGTGTATCCTTCAGAAGAGCTATGAAGCAGTCCATCGGCAGAGCTATGAAGCTCGGCGCAAAGGGCATCAAGGTTAAGTGCGGCGGCCGTCTTGGTGGTGCTGAAATCGCACGTTCCGAAAGCTACCATGAAGGTACAATTCCTCTTCAGACGATCCGTGCTGACATCGACTATGGTTTTGCTGAGGCTAACACAACCTACGGCAAGATCGGTGTTAAGGTTTGGATCTACAAGGGTGAAGTTCTCAAGGGCGACCTCAATGCTGCTAAGACAGCTCCCGAGAAGCCTGAAAGAAAGCCCAGAAGAGCTAACGGTGACAAGCCCCGCACAAACGGCGGCAGAAACCGTACAGAAAGAAGAGAAGGAGGTAACCAGTAATGCTTCTTCCAAAGAGAGTTAAGTACAGAAGAGTACAGAGAGGCAGACTTACAGGTAAGGCTACAAGAGGTAACGTTGTTTCATACGGCGATTTCGGTCTTCAGGCTCTTGAACCTGCATGGATTACCTCTAACCAGATCGAAGCTGCCCGTATCGCTATGACACGTTACATCAAGCGTGGCGGTCAGGTTTGGATCAAGATTTTCCCAGACAAGCCGATCACAGAAAAGCCTGCTGAAACTCGAATGGGTTCCGGTAAGGGTTCACCTGAATACTGGGTTGCAGTAGTTAAGCCGGGCAGAGTTCTTTTCGAGATCAATGGCGTTACTGAGGAGCAGGCTCGTGAAGCTATGCGTCTTGCAGCTCACAAGCTCCCTATCAAGTGCAAATTCGTTAAGCGTCAGGCAGAAGAGGAGGCGAGCGTATAATGAAGGCATCAGAAGTTAGAGAAATGACTGATCTCGAGCTTGAAAACAAGCTTGTTGACCTCAAGAAAGAGCTTTTTGCTCTCCGTTTTCAGCTCGCTGTAAATCAGCTTGACAATCCAACACGTCTTAAGGCTGTTAAGAAGGACATCGCTCGTATCAAGACTATTCTTGTTGAGCGTTCCAAAGTACAGCAGTAAGTGAAGGAGGGTTTTGAAGATGGCTGATGAGAGAAATCTTAGAAAAACAAGAGTCGGCAAGGTCGTTTCCAACAAAATGGATAAGACGATCGTTGTTGCTATCATAGACAGCGTTAAGCATCCTCTTTATAAGAAGACTATCAAGAGAACTGTTAAGCTTAAGGCTCACGATGAGAACAATGTCTGCAACATTGGCGACCGCGTTGAAATTATGGAAACCCGTCCTATCTCCAAGGATAAGAGATGGCGTTTAGTAAAGGTTATTGAGCAGGCTAAGTAAAATAAATATCATATTGTCCCTTGTTTTTGGTGAAAACGCCAGTTGACAACAAGGGGCAACTATGCTATAATGTTTTCTTGGTGATGGCTGTACCGAACGTGTGAAAAGCGTCTCAGAGCGCGAAACACCCGGGAACGTTGAGTCATTTTAGCTTGTTTGAATATTAAAATCAATTTATATGAGTGAACGGTAGCGAGATCGGAGCGAAAATCGGGTCTTTCTGCCGCGATGCTCTGTAAAAACGGGAAGGAGTAGTGCACTGTGGTACAGATGCAGACTTATTTAAAAGTCGCTGATAATACGGGTGCTAAGGAACTTATGTGTATCAGAGTTCTCGGCGGCACACGCAGAAGATATGCTAATATCGGTGACGTTGTTGTTGCTTCGGTTAAGAAAGCAACACCAGGCGGCGTTGTTAAAAAAGGCGACGTTGTTAAGGCAGTAATCGTTCGTTCTGCTAAGGGTGTTCGCCGTGAAGACGGAACCTACATCAGATTCGATGAGAATGCTGCTGTTATTATCAAGGAAGACAAGAACCCGAAGGGTACTCGTATCTTTGGACCTGTTGCTCGTGAGCTCAGAGACAAGGACTATACTAAGATCCTTTCACTTGCTCCTGAAGTACTTTAAGGAGGTGTCCTGAAATGAATAAACTTCACGTTAAAACCGGCGACACCGTTGTTATTATCTCAGGTAACGACAAGGGCGAGCGCGGCAAGGTTTTGGAAGTATCCCCAAAGGAGAAAAAGGTTATCGTTGAAGGTCTTAACATCGCTACAAAGCACGTTAAGCCCAGACAGATGGGACAGCAGGGCGGCATCGTAAAGTGCGAAGCTCCTATGTACGCTTCAAAGGTAATGGTTGTTTGCCCACACTGCGGCAAGCCAACAAGAATCGGTCACAAGATCGAGGCTGACGGTACTAAGTCGAGAGTTTGCAAGAATGCAGACTGCGGCAAGACATATTAAGGAAAGGAGAAATTGATATGGCATCTAATTTAAAAGAACTTTATGTCAGCACAGTTGCTCCTGCTTTAATGAAAAAGTTTGAGTACAAGAGTGTTATGCAGATCCCTAAGATCGACAAGGTTGTTATCAATGTCGGCGCAGGTGAAGCAAAGGATAACGCTAAGGTTATCGACGCTATCATGACTGATCTCGCAGCTATCACAGGTCAGAAGCCTGTTGTATGCCGCGCTAAGAAATCGGTAGCTAACTTTAAGATCCGTGAAGGCATGCCTATCGGTGTTAAGGTTACTCTCAGAAGCGAAAAGATGTACGAATTCCTCGACAGACTTTTCAATGTTGCATTTCCGCGTGTTCGTGACTTCAGAGGTATCAGCGCTAACTCCTTCGACGGCAGAGGCAACTACTCTACCGGTATCAAGGAACAGCTCATTTTCCCTGAAATCGAATACGATAAGATCGACAAGGTTCGCGGTATGGATATCAACATCATCACTACTGCAAACACTGATGAAGAAGCTAAGGCTCTTCTTGAGCTTATGGGCGCTCCGTTCATCAAGTAATCATTTAGGAGGGTTAATAAAGAATGGCTAAATTAGCAATGAAGCTTAAACAGCAGAAGACTCCTAAGTTTTCCACAAGAGCTTACAACAGATGCAAGATCTGCGGCAGACCTCACGCATATATGAGAAAATACGGTATTTGCCGTATCTGCTTCAGAGAACTGGCTCACAAGGGTCAGATCCCCGGCGTTAAGAAGGCAAGCTGGTAAAAACAATCGGCAATGGGATCTTTTCCCCACTAAAATAAGGAGGTTACCAAGGTATGCAAATTACTGATACAATTGCAGACTTGCTCACCAGAATCCGTAATGCGAATTCTGCTAAGCATGCAACAGTTGATGTGCCTGCTTCCAACATGAAGAAGTCTATCGCTCAGATCCTCGTTGACGAAGGATATATCAAGAGCTTCCAGATCATTGATGACGGCAAACAGGGTATCATCAGAATCACACTTAAGTACGGTGAAAATAAATCACAGGTTATCACAGGACTCCGCAGAGTTTCAAAGCCCGGTCTTCGTATCTATTCCAGCTGCGAGGATATGCCAAAGGTTATGAACGGCCTCGGAATTGCTATTATCTCTACATCTAAGGGTATCGTTACAGATAAGAAGGCAAGAGAGCTCAACGTTGGCGGCGAAGTTCTTGCATTCGTATGGTAAGGAGGAACACATAAATGTCAAGAATTGGTAAAAAGCCTATCAGTGTTCCTGCAGGCGTTGATGTTAAGATCGACGGCACTACCGTTACTGTAAAGGGACCTAAGGGTACTCTTGTTGAAAAATTCAACAAGGATATGATCATTAAGCTTGAAGGCAATGAAGTTATTGTTGAGCGTCCTACAGAGGATAAGCTCCACAAGTCCCTCCACGGCCTTACAAGAACACTTATCCA
>OLGB01000745.1_pt1 | contig 43519 bp, 41 predicted proteins | sample 1605691 | NCBI WGS metagenome assembly OLGB01 (sample SAMEA3888925, study PRJEB22519) | human gut metagenome | biome: human gut; feature: human-associated habitat; material: faeces | place: Denmark | collected 2010
CTACCTACCGCAAGGGAAAAGACCTTTGCACAACACATTCCATCAAGAATGTGGTACTGCATGAAATCGTGTTGAGAAATCTGCGCGAAGCAATACAGTATGTGAGCCAGCACGAAGCCGAGTTTATGCAGGAAGCAGCAGACATCAGTATGCGTGATCGTGATGCAGAGTTTGCACGGAAGCGTGATACGCTGACAAAAGCCGATAAGCGCATTGCAGAGCTTGACCGTATCATTTCCGGACTGTATGAGGACAATGTAATGGGTAAGCTGTCCGATGACAGATTTATCAAAATGTCCCATGACTACGAGCTGGAACAGAGCAACCTTAAATCTATGGCAGAGGTTTTGCGCAAGGAGCTGAAACAGCAGGAGCAGCAGAAAACCAACGCCAAGGCATTTGTCGCAGCGGTGAAGAAGTACACGGATATGCAGGAGCTTGACGCGGCAGTTCTCCGAGAATTTATTGACCGCATCGAAGTGTCCCACGCAGACAAGAAATCCAAGACAAGGGAGATCACCATTGTCTATAACTTCATCGGTGCATTTGACTTTACACGGGCTATCGAAGAAGCCCGCAATACAACTGAAAAACAGCAAAAGACGGCATAGCCGTCAAGCTAAACCGTCTTTTGCTTCAATGTTTTCTTAAGTCACCGCCCCATTAAGAGGACTCTGTTTTCAGTCGGTATTCTTTTGAAAGGGGGTTAAAGTAGACTATTAATGCTTTCTCTTGGAGGCTGCGATACCGCCTGCAAGGATCGCGGCAACACCGAGTACGCTCAGGCTGACAGCACCTGTTGCGGGAACATCGGGAGTAATGGGCTCAGTGGGCTCATCGGTAACAACGGGCTCGGTGGGTTCATCGGTAACAATGGGCTCAGTGGGTTCTTCTGTAACAACAGGTTCGGAACCGTCAGGTACGAAAACTGCGATCATCTCGTAAGCATTCCTCGGTTCATATTCGTAACGCGGATCGGTGGAGATCTCGTTGCCGTCGGTATCAACCCAGTTTACGAAGCGATAGCCCTCTTGGGGAACTGCTTCAAAGAAATTGATTGCGCCCCATGTCTCGGGATCGACTTCAAATCCGACAGCCACATAGCCGTTTCCTTCGGATTCGAGAGAGACGATATATTCGCCGTCCCACTCGTTGTTGACATGCCAGAAGATATTGGTAAGCATGTTGCCGGTGCAGTAGAACTGTGCAAGTTCGCAGGCAGCGGATACATCGATTTCGGTAAGATTATTGTTCATGCACTCAACGGCGATGAGCTTATCACAGCCTGCAAGATTGAGCGTTTCAAGCTCACAATCGTTTACGATAACGAATTGCATCCACGGGCAATTGGTGAAGTCAAGTTCCCTGATGGGGTTGTTGCTGCAATTCAGCTGGTAAAGACCGGTGCAGCCGGTCACATCAAGCTCGGTGATTCCGGTATTTGCACAGTCGATCTGAAGATTGCTGTCGCAGGTGGGAAGCATCAAATATTCAAGGGGCATATCCCTGCAAGTGAGTGCGGTTATGCACTCGCTGTTGCGCATGTCAACCCTGGTGATATTGGTGCCGGTAATATTTATTTCATTGACGGAGCGCAGGCGGGTGAAATCGATATCGTCATCGCCGATGCCGGTATTGTTGACATTGAGAATTCTAAGCTGGAGGTCAAAAGCGGATATGTCCAGATCTTCGATCTCGGGATTGTCTGAAACATTGAGAACCTCCATTGCCCCACAGTCTGCGAGTCCAACAATACCGTCAGAATTCAGATTGTTGCCGAAAGCATCAAGCTGAACCATGTTGTAACAGCAGGAAACATTGATGGATTCCAGATTGGCATATGCGATATGAACTGCGTTAAGGCCAATACAGAACGAGAAATTCGCGCTGGGAATGTCGCAGCCGGAAAGGAACACGCTTCCAAGGTATTCACATTCGCTGAAGTCGATATTTCCCTCGAGCCTGCAGGAAAAGCCGTTGTCCAATGCAACAAAATGCATTTCTCCGTCGATCTCTTCCCAGTAAGCGCCATAGCTGGTGGTTCCCCAAGGATACTCAACGCTGTAAAGCCATGTTGCGGGATCTTCGGGAGTATAAACACCGGGATTGATTGCTTCGCCGTTCTTAACGCCGGAAGAATTGACGGTTTCCATGAATACAACGAGCTTTTGATAATCGTTGTCATTGTAACCCGCCGGTGTTGCAAAATCAGCGGTCGTTTCCGCAAATGCATGTTTGGGCATTAGGGAAACTGCGGACATGAGGAGCGCTGCTGCCATAACTGCAACTGTCATAAGGGCAACGATCTTCTTTTTTGTGGCCTTCATAATGTACCTCCTATTATTAATGAATTCGATATGTTTGCGTACACAAAACATTCGCAATTCATTGGTATGCATAAATTATATCTTTTTGAGAGGCGCTTGTCAATAGATTTTTTGGAAAAAATATGCTATCATATCATTAAGAAAAAAAGAAGGGAGAGAAAACTTTGCTGCATTTTGAACCGCTTCCGCTGTTTGAGGCGTATTCCTTTCTTAAGAACATGGCAAACGGATTCTCTGTTGAGGAATTCTTTGACCGTCTCAGCCATCGTCATCCTGCCGCGCGTGAAATCTATGCCGACTATTGCAGCAGCATAAAAATGCTCTATAAGCGTTTGTTCAGCGTTTTGAACGATGATGCCGCGGCAACCGTCGAGAGACTGTTCACACCGCTTTCTGCAGGCGCAAAAGCAAATCGCCTTGATACTCCCTGCCTTTGCTCGCTGTTTATAGATACGATGGGCGCATTTAGCCGCACCGGCTATGATGAGTTCAAAGAATACCTGTACAGCTTTTCGGAGAATGTGCCGGCACTTATAATAGAAAGCATTTCCGGCGAACAGGTGACGGGCGAATGCGATGCATCTATGGTTTTTGATGCCGTAACCGCTTCTGCACTGCCGCAGAAGAGCAAGAACAATATCATTGCAGCTGCGCTCAACCCGAGTAAATTCATAGATTCATTTGTCGAACTGCTTATCCTTGTGGCAGAGGAATTTGAGCGATGCAAAGAGATATGGTCGCCCTTTATTCAGCTTTTCAGGGACGATTATCAGGGCTTCGATTCCGACGCGAACATGCTAAAAAGCAAGTTGGATTATTCGTGCGATGAAAAGAGCGAGTTCAGCATCTTCCCTCTGGTCACGGCATTCTATCACTGTGAAGTATCCACCTGCGTTCCGAAACCCGACGAAAGCAAGCTGACGACTGTACTTATCGGCGTGCTTTACGACACCTTCCAGCGGCAATCCGAAATCAGCGGTGCCGACGAAAACGAGGTTGCGCGCCTAATGAGCATTTTGGGCGAACCGAGCAGATTCAAAATCATTCTCAGGCTAATGAACGGCCCGGCATATGTCGGTGAACTTGCAAAATGCGTGAACCTCGCTCCATGCACGGTTTCACAGCACTTGAGCGTTCTCACCGGAGCAAAGCTCGTTACTTCCGTTGACAGCGGCAGGCGTGTCTATCTTTCAATTAACCACGAAAAGGTTGATAAATTCGTGGATGCGTTATACTCGATGCTAAGATCAAAATAACCTGTTGGTTATCCGGACGGGAACAAAACCAATGCAAAATGAGCCCATCAGACAGCGATGGGCTCTTGTTATATTTCCTTCGGCAAATGGGGCATGTGCATCCCCTTCCGCACAATGATCGATTGTTAATTAAATGCCGAGTATGTTTTTACAAGCTCGATGATCATATCCGTACACTTGTCCATTCCTTCAACGGTAACATGCTCATAAGGCCCGTGGCAGGCAAAATCGCCCGTACCGAGGTTTGGACACGGCAGACCCATAAAGCTGAGCCTTGCTCCGTCGGTGCCGCCGCGGATGGGCTGTACGCGGGGTTCGACGCCGACCGATTTTGCAGCAGCTACTGCGTTGTCTATCAGGTGCATGCAGGGCTTTATCTTTTCGACCATATTCCTATACTGATCGCGCATTTCCAATGCCACCGTTCCTTCTCCGTACTTTTCGTTGAGAATCTTTACGGCATGGATAAGGGATGCCTTTCTTGCGCTCATCATCTCGCTGCTGTGGTCACGGATGATATAGCTCATATCGGCATGTTCAACGCTTCCGCTCATATCGGTGAGATGGAAGAAGCCCTCGTATTTCTCAGTATTTGACGGTATCTCGCATGGAAGCATGGAGTTCAGCTCCATAGCGACAAGCAGGGCGTTTATCATCTTGTTCTTGGAGTCGCCGGGATGAATGTTGAAGCCGTTGATCCTTATCTTTGCGCCGGAGGCGTTGAAGTTCTCATACTCTATTTCGCCTTCGCAGCCCCCGTCAACGGTGTAGGCAAAATCCGCGCCGAAGCGTGCAACGTCAAAATTATCTGCGCCCGAGCCGACTTCCTCATCGGGGGTGAAACCGATCGAAAGTCTGCCGTGAGGAGTGTTTTCAGTTAAAATCCTCTCAACTGCGGTGATTATCTCCGCAACGCCTGCCTTGTCGTCGCCGCCGAGCACGGTCGTTCCGTCGGTAACGATAAGGGTCCTGCCTTTGAGAGAGGGCAGATGCGGAAACTGCTCTGCGGTCAGACTTCTTCCGCTTTCGCCAAGGACTATTGTTCCTCCGTCATAGTTTTCGATAAGTCGCGGCTTTACATTCTCGCCCGAGAAGTCCGGTACGGTATCCATATGTGCGATGAAGCCGAGTGCAGGACGGCTTTCATAGCCCTTGGTCGCAGGGATATGACCGTAAACATAGCACTTGTCATCCACTTCCGCATCCTCAACCCCAAGTGCGCGAAGCTCGCTGACCAGCATCCTCGCAAGGTCGAATTGCCTTTCGGTGGTCGGTACGGAAGAGCTGTCTTCACTGCTGGCGGTATGAACGACTACATAGTTCAAAAATCTTTCGTATGCTTTCATGTTGGAATCTCCTTTCGGAATCTGCGAATCCATTATAGCATAAACATAGCGGCATTGCACCCGAAAGTTTGCATAGCCGCCAAACACATTCACTATTTTGGGAATCGAACCGATACGGTAGTGCCCACATTTTCTTCGCTTTCAAGCCGGATCTCGGCTCCATACAGCATTGCGACGCGCTTGACTATCGCAAGCCCCAGTCCCGTGCCTCCGTCACGCTTGCTCCTGCTCTTATCGACGCGATAGAACCGTTCAAACACCCGATCCCTTGCTTCGCTCGGAATTCCTATTCCCGTATCGGAGACGGCAAAGATAATGTTTGCTTCGGTGTTTTTTACGGAAACTGCGACGCTTCCGTCAGCTTTATTGTATCTTACCGCATTGTCTATAAGGTTGAATACGAGTTCGTCAAGGCGTTTTCTGCTTCCGGTTACATAGCAAGGTTCTCCGTCGACCGTTACAGAAACTCCCATTGAGTCCGCTATCGGGTTCAGCCTTTCAACGTTTTCCCCCGCAAGCTCCAAAATATCGACCTGTTCCGCATCCTCTTCCTTTTCTGCGCTGTCAAGCTCGCTCAGCCTAATGATGTCGCCAACCAGGCCCAAAAGCCTAAGAGCCTCCTTGCGTATCTTCCCCGCAAAGTCCTGAACGTCCTCAGGCTTGGCTATCCCCGTTTCGATCATCTCAGCATAGCCGGATATTCCTGTTAACGGAGTTTTCAGCTCGTGCGAAACATTGGCAGTAAACTCACGCCGAAGCATTTCCATATGCTGCTGCACATAACGATCCTTCTCCATCTGCTCCGCAAACGGGCGCAGCTCCGGGTACGGCATTTCCGTCGCGTCCGGATTGCTCGACAATTTTTCTATCGGTTCAACCAGCCTGTCGGTCAGAATTTTTGCCATTATTAGAGCTATCACGACGACCACAAGGCTTAGCGCCAGCATCAGCGGAAGCGCATCGCCGATGAAACTGTTTATCCCGGATGCGAACATTGAGACACGCAGAATCATTCCGCCGTCCAGCCTGAGCGCATAGTAGTGCATATCCAGCCCGTTGGCTTCGGATGTCCTGACAGCATAGCCGCTTCCGTCTTCAAGTGCGGAAACCACCTCCGGACGGTTCAAATGGTTATCGCTGATAGCGCTTTCCATCGAATCGAATAACACATCACCGCTTTGGCCGATAAGTGTAATCCTTATGCCTTCGGGCGTATTCTGCTGCAGTCTTTCGATATAATCTTCTTCACTGCTGAATCCGGCAAGAAGCTCTGCGCACTGGGCAAGGCTCCCCTTCACGGACGCCCTTATGGTGTTCAGATATATGAACGCGCATACCGCAACGCTTATGACCTCCACAACGAGCGCAAGTATCGCAAGCCGCAAAAAAACCTTTCTCTTCATTCCTCCACCAGCTTGTATCCAACGTTTCGAACAGTCTTTATCATGCCGCCGCAATCGCCAAGCTTCCTTCTGAGACTCGTTATGTGCATGTCCACGGTTCGGGTCTCAACGCTGCTGTCCGTATCCCATACGAGCTCCAGCAGCTTATCACGGCTCAGAACTATCCCCTTATTACGTACAAGGGTATACAAAAGCCTGTACTCCTTGTAGGTCAGTGAACAATCCTTTCCGCATACGGTGACGCTATGCGCTTCGTCGTCTATTTCTATTCCGCCGAAGCTCAGCTTTTCCGCCTGCTTGGGTTTTTGAGCCCTCCTTAATACCGCATTAACCCTCGAGATAAGCTCCATCACGCCGAACGGTTTGTTTATGTAATCATCTGCGCCGCCGTCAAGGCCCTTTACGGCATCGAATTCAGTATCCCTTGCGCTGACGATAATCACCGGTATGGCCTTCGTCTGCTCGTTGGTCTTCAGCTTTTTCAGCAGGCTCATCCCATCCTCTCCCGGAAGCATGAGATCGAGTATTACCAGCTCCGGAGGCATTATGAGGCACTGCGAGATAAAGCCCTTGCCGCTTTCAAAGCAGCGCGTTTCAAACCCTCTGCTGTTCAGTGCATAGCTTTCGATATCGCGTATGCTCGCATCATCCTCAACTATGTAGATCATACTCCCTCCAAGATTTATTCTTCAATAATCTTATCGCAGTTCGAATCCTGAATCAAGCTGTATTTTCCCTTGTAGTAGCGATACATCCTGTTGAATTCTTCATCGCGTCCGCTCAAAAGCTCGGCGCTGTAAGCGTGCGGCTCGAAATTGTCGGATGTTCGCTCGATAACATAGAGCGCAATATTGGAACAGTGATCCGAAATGCGTTCAAGGTTCATAACTATATCGTTAAGAATAAAGCCCTGCTCCGCACCGCATTTGCCCTTGCTGAGACGCTTGATATGAGAGTTTCTTACCTCCAGCGCCAAGCCGTCAACGACCTGTTCAAGGGGTTCGACTTCTCGCGCCATGAGCGGAAGATTCTTGGAAAAAGAAGTCAGCGCCAAATCTGCAACTTCGGCAACTGCGTTCACCAATACGGCAACATCTCTCTTTCCCTCCTCGGAAAAGCTGAGCCCCTTGTCCGAAAGCTCCTTGGCACTTTCAGCCAGGTTCAGTGCATGGTCGGCTATCCTTTCAAGATCCGTGGACGAACGCAGCAGGCAGAACACATCCGCGGTATCATTATCGGACAGGTTACATTCGCCAAGGCTTACCAGGAACTTATTGAGCTCGTCCTCATATCTGTCGGATTCCTGTTCCATTTCCTCGACCGTTTTCATAACGGTGTCGCTGTACGAGTTAAGCAGCTTTTCGGCCCTTGTGAAGCACTCCTTCACTATCTCCGCCATTACCGAAGTCACGTTCCTGCCCTGCTCGACCGCGATAGCGGGCGTAGCGAGAAGGCGTTCATCCAGCAACGTACCTGCATAGTTGTTTCTGCCCTCTCTTACGGTGCTGACAGCGAGCTTTTCGAGCTTGGAAGCGAACGGCAGCAGCACAGATGTGGTGATGACATTAAATGCGGTATGGATTATAGCAATGCTCAGATAATCCGCAGGTGCGCTCATAAATTCAAAGCCGATTATGGCGTTGAGCGCATAGAACGCTCCCATGCAGATCACCGTACCGATAAGGTTAAAATACAGATGTACCATTGCGGCTCTCTTTGCGCCCTTGCTGGTGCCTGCCGAAGAGATGAGCGCAGTAATGCATGTACCGATGTTCTGACCCATGATGATGGGGATCGCGCTGGCGACAGTTACGCTGCCGGTAGCGGACAACGCCTGAAGAATACCCACGGAAGCGGATGAGCTTTGAACAGCTGCGGTTACAAGCATACCGATGAGAACTCCGATTATGGGGTTCGAGAAGAGTGTGAACAGGTTGACGAACGCAGGCATCTCGGCCAAGGGCTTCACTGCGGCTGACATGGTCTCCATGCCGAACATCAGGACTGAGAAGCCCAGCAGCGTCGTGCCAATGTTCTTTTTCTTATCGGTTTTTGCAAACAGCAGAAGGACCACTCCGATTGCGGAGAGGATAGGTACAAAGCCCGAAGGTTTTATCAGCTGCAAAAAGATATTGCCTCCGTCAATGCCCGCAAGGCTGAGTATCCATGAGGTTATGGTCGTGCCGACATTCGCACCCATGATAACGCCCACGGCCTGGCGGAGCGTCATAAGTCCCGAGTTCACGAAGCCGACTACCATGACCGTGGTAGCGGAGGAGGATTGAATAACGGCGGTAACGCCTGCGCCAAGGAGTAAGCCCTTGACGGCACTTGATGTGAGCTTAGAAAGCATATTCTTGAGTTTGCTTCCTGCAGCCCTCTGCAAAGCTGCGCTCATGGTGTTCATGCCGAACAGGAACAGAGCTATTCCGCCGATGAATGAAAGAACATTGAAAATATCCATAACATTTTACCTTTCCTATTATACAGCTTCATCTTAATTCATGTTTGCAAAGAACGATCATGGGTATTTGTAAAGAATATGTAAGAAAAATGTGTCGGAGTGCAAAAAAATAACTCCGGCATGATGCGGAGTATTTCTTCTGACATAATCATTATCCTTCCGACTTTTCTCATACAAAAACTGCCGTCAGATCTTGTCCGGCGGCAGCCATGTTATGATTTACTTTGCGAGCGCCTTGTTCGCAACGAGAACGAGCTCGTTGAAAGCGTTCATATCGGTGATCGCGAGGTCGGCGAGAACCTTGCGGTTCACATCGACGCCTGCGAGCTTGAGGCCATGGATCAGGTTGGAATAATTGGTTCCGCAGATCCTTGCGCCCGCATTGATACGAGCGATCCAAAGGCGGCGATATTCCCTCTTCTTGAGCTTACGTCCGACATAGGCGTAAGCCATGGACTTCATGACCTGCTGGCTGGCTGCACGATACAGCTTGCTCTTTGCTCCGTAATAGCCCTTTGCGAGCTTGAAAACCTTGCGACGCTTCTTAACAGCGTTAACTGCTCTCTTAATCCTTGCCATTGTTTAGTCCTCCTTATCTCTTGTAGGGGATCAGCTTGCCAATCTTGGACTGTTCTTCTTCTGCGATGTAAGCAGTCTTGCGAAGATTGCGCGTACGCTTGGTGGTCTTCTTGGTAAGGATGTGGCTCTTGTAAGCCCTACCCCTCTTGATCTTGCCGCTCTTAGTGAAGCTGAAACGCTTTGCGGCACCCCTGTGGGTCTTAATTTTCGGCATGGGAGTTCCTCCTGATAAAATTTAGTGATGTTTCCCTTTGGTAAGGTTTATTTCCCTGCGGGCCTGGGGCTGAGCATCATCAGCATCATACGGCCCTCCTGCTTCGCCGGGCGATCCATGACTGCAAAGTCTTTGACCATGTCGAAGAATGCATTCATTACATCGGCGCCGACATCGGAATGGACAGCCTGCCTGCCCCTGAAGCGGATGGAGACCTTGACCTTGTTGCCGCCCTTCAGGAATTGCTGGCACGCCTTGGCTTTGACCTCCATGTCGTGCGTATCGATGGTTGCCGAAAGACGAATTTCCTTCGTTTCGATAACGGTCTGATTCTTGCGCTGTTCCTTTTCACGCTTGGACTGTTCAAAACGATACTTGCCGTAATCCATTATCTTGCATACCGGAGGTACGGCGTTAGGAACGATCTTGACCAAATCAAGATCCCTCTCCTCGGCAATTCGCATGGCGTGGTCGAGCTTTACTACGCCGAGCTGCTCGCCGTTTTCGTCAATGAGACGGACTTCTCTGTCACGAATCTCTTCGTTAATCATCAATTCCTGAGTTGCTATGGGTTCCACCACCTTGAGAATATTTATCCAAACAAAAAATGCGGATGCATTCCGCACCGCACCTGACAAATAAGACCTATTTGTTTGCCTTGACATCGCCTGCATAAATACCTGCGGCGTGTGAGAAGCGGGCGGCTTCTGCTTGAACAGATGCATTATACTCGGATAAACTGCGTTTGTCAACCGTTTTTTGCCTTTCTATCAGCCCGAAGCAAATATATTTATCCCTCTGTGAACATGTCGTCTGCGCTTGCAAACGATAAGGGAATATGGTACAATGACCACCGATAAAATCCAGACTGAAAGGACATAACATGAAAAAGTATCCACTAAAAAAAATCTCCGTCTGTATGCTGTGCTTAATTATGCTGGCTTCCGTATTTATGCTCTCCGCATGCAGCAAGGATGATTCCACCAACCCGTTCCATGAATTCATTACCGATTCACAGAAGCTGAAGCTCGAGCAGCTTGCCGAGGCGTTTGCCGAAGGCGGCTACAACTTCAGCTCATCCACGCCCATCTCCTTTATGGATATGGAAAAATTTATCTACTTTTACTATAACGATAAGGTCATCGCTGACGAAAACAGCAAGCTTGCTTCGCTTGACGAGGAGACGGCTTCCGACTTTGTCACCGCGACCTTTGGCACCGGAGGCAACGGACTTCACTATAATTTCGGCGAAATCTACGGTGAGATGCGCTTCTACTTTGATAAGGAGAGCGGCAATTACATGATCATGCCCTCGGACAGCTATGCGCTGCGTTCGGAGGTGACTTCCGTTGAGAAGAAGGACGGAAAGCTCATCGCAAATGTCGAGATCGACGGAACCGATGAAACGAGCTGCATAATGTATCTTGAATTTTCGGTCAAGAGCGATACCATTCAGATCCTCGCCTGTGTACGCTACGACATTAGCTGAACCTTGGGAGGCCATATATGGGCAGAATGAAACTACTATCAAGCATCGTCAACCATGTCACCAATCAGGTCGAGGGCTTCTGTATCATAAAAAGCGTTCAGATGAAGGTGAATGTCAAGGGTGCCGAGTACCTTGATTTTACGCTTGCCGATGCCGATGGCGAGATAAACGCCAAACTTTGGGACTACCAGAGTTCGGTCCACGGCAGCTATGCCGTCGGCGAGGTCATCAAGGTTCGCGCTTCCATAAACATGTACCGCGATACGGAGCAGCTCAAGATCGACCGCATTCGCCATATCACTCCCAATGACGAAGTCGACATGAATTCGCTGATTGCCTGTTCTCCAGTTGACGGTGAAAGGCTGTATCAGGAGATCTATGATTTTGTCGGTACCTTTGAGCAGGAGGAGCTTGCCCGTCTGACCAGGTACCTGCTGCGCGAACATCACGAGAAGCTTGCAAGCTATCCCGGGGCGATGCGTATGCACCACGCTATCCGCGGCGGACTTATGTACCACACGCACACTATGCTTGCCATGTCCAAGAAGATAGTCGAGGTGTATTCAGCTCTCTATCCGGAGCTCTGCGCAGAGCTTGTCTATACCGGAATAATCCTTCACGATATTGCAAAGACCATCGAGCTGGACGTCGGCGAGCTTGGGCTTGCGAACGCCTATACCACCGAGGGTCAGCTGCTTGGGCATATCTCCATGGGCATGTCCATGGTAGAACAGGCTTGCAGTGATCTTTGCATATCGCGTGAGACCTCAATGCTCGTCTCGCACATCCTGCTCTCCCACCATGGGATACCGGATTACGGCTCTCCAAAGATGCCGATGTTCCCCGAGGCGGAGATCGTATCCACGGTGGATACGCTCGATGCACGGCTTTATGAGATGTTCGACGCTTTGAACGCTGTTGAAGTCGGCAAGTTTTCCGATAAGGTTTGGGGGCTTGATAACCGCCAGCTTTACCGGCACGGTTATGGTCTAAACAATCACAGCGAAAGCTGAAATTAATCCCTTTCAAATTCGGGACGGGCGCAGGCCCGCCCCGTTTGATATTCCGTGAAATTCTTCACCGGTTTTGTAAATATATCCATGTTTTTTCGTCTGCCCTATTGACAAAACAGCCCTCTGTTTGATATACTTTCCTTGTAAATAGAGGCGCAGGAGCCGAGGTAGTCTTCGGGCAGAGCAGCGCTCTGCAGCATGGCGATCCCTTCCGAACGATGAATGCAGTTCCTGCCGAAAGCTTGCTTCGGGAGATCGCTCCCCGCTTGCTTGGGCGCAAGGCCGAGCGCTTTGCGACTGTCATTCATGAGATGACTTTCATTTCTGAGATGAGGCGCTATTCAAACAATTCCTTTAGTTTTGTTTGGATAGCGCTTATTTTACTAAGAATAATTTGTTAGGAGGATCATCAAAACTATGGAAGAAAAGATCACATCCACGATCAGGCTGCGCATGAGCTCGCAGGACGCTCACTACGGCGGAAACCTCGTTGACGGTGCGCATATGCTTGCGCTGTTCGGCGATGTCGCTACCGAGCTTCTCATCAAATGCGACGGCGACGAAGGCTTGTTCAAGGCATATGATATGGTCGAGTTCATCGCTCCCGTCTATGCAGGCGACTATATCGAAGCCTATGGCGAGATCACCAAGATCGGCAACAGCTCGCGCAAGATGAGCTTCGAAGCGCGCAAGGTCATCATACCCCGTCCCGACATCAATGAATCCGCATGCGATTTTCTTGAAGAACCCATCGTCGTATGCCGTGCCACCGGCACCTGCGTAGTTCCCAAGGATAAGCAGCGCAAGTAAGGAGGAAATGCATGGATAAGCTTATTATCACCGCATGTATCTGCGGCGCAGAGGTTACCAAGGAGAACAATCCTGCCGTTCCGTACACCGTAGAGGAGATCGCAAACGAAGCCTATGCCGCCTATAAGGCCGGCGCAAGCATCATCCATCTTCACGTTCGCTATGACGACGGCACCCCTACCCAGGACAAGGCAAGGTTTAAGGAGTGCATGGACGCTATCTATGCAAAGTGCCCCGATGTCATCATTCAGCCCTCGACCGGCGGCGCAGTCGGCATGTCCAACGATGAAAGGCTCCAGCCCATCGAGCTGCTGCCCGAGATGGCGACCCTCGACTGCGGCACCTGCAATTTCGGCGGCGACGATATCTTTGTAAACACCGAAACGACCATCAAATATTTCGGTGAGCGCATGATCGAGCTCGGCATCAAGCCGGAGGTAGAGGTGTTCGACAAGGGCATGATAGATATGGCTATCCGCCTCAACAAAAAGGGCTTTATTAAGAGCCCCATGCACTTTGACTTCGTCATGGGCGTAAACGGCGGCATAAGCGGCACCCCTCGCGACCTCGTGTTCATGGCAGGCAGCATCCCTCCCGGCTCCACCTTCACGGTTGCCGGCGTTGGCAGGACCGAATTCCCGATGATCACCCTCGGCATCCTGCTCGGCGGCCATGTCCGCGTGGGCTTCGAGGACAATGTATACCTTGAAAAGGGTGTGCTTGCAAAGAGCAATGCGGAGCTTGTTGAAAAGGCTGTTCGAATCGCAAAGGAGCTTGGCAGAGAGATCGCGACCCCTGCCGAAGCAAGAGAGATCCTCGGACTGGCTCCGAGAGCATAAAAAGCTAATAGTATTATTAATAACTATATAAAACAATTATTTGGAGGATAAAAATATGGCACTCAAGGGCAACAAGTACGGAACTCACAGGGTTATCGAACCCAAGGGCGTTCTCACTCAGGCAGCATGGAAGATCGACAACGACATGACCAAGCGTTATTCCAACGAGATCATCTGCGATGTCATCTCCCTCAACATCGACTCCGCTTCCTTCACCCAGATCTCCGAAGCATGCGGCGGCGACGAAGAAAAGATCGGCGAAATGATCCTCGGCATCGTAGCTGAGCGCGGTAAGCAGCAGAACCCCGTAACCGGTTCCGGCGGTATGTTCATCGGTAAAGTCGCTTACATCGGCGAAGACCTCGCTGACCGCGACCTCAAGGTCGGCGATAAGATCGCTTCCCTCGTATCCCTCTCCCTTACTCCCCTTAAGATCGACAAGATCCTCGCTATCCACAAGGATATCGACCGTGTCGACATAATCGGTCAGGCAGTCCTCTTCGAGAGCGGCATCTACGCAAAGCTTCCCGAAGACATGAGCGAACCCCTTGCGCTCGCAGCGCTTGATGTCGCAGGCGCACCTGCACAGGCTCGCAAGCTCCCCCACGAAGGCGACAGCGTTCTCATCCTCGGCGCAAACGGCAAGTCCGGCGTGCTCTGCGGCTATGAAGCAATGAAGAAGGTCGGCGATAAGGGCAACGTTGTCGGCGTAGTCCGCAATCCTGCTCAGGTTCCCGCACTCATGGAACTCGGCGTTTATCACAAGGTCATCGTCGCCGACGCCACCAAGCCCATCGAGGTTCTCGAGGCTGCGCTTGCTGCCAACGACGGTAAGGAATACGATATCTCCATCTGCTGCGTAAATATCGAAAGCTGCGAGATGAGCGCTATCCTCCCCGTACGCGACGACGGTATCGTTTACTTTTTCTCCATGGCAACCAGCTTCACCAAGGCTGCTCTCGGTGCAGAGGGCATCGGCAAGGATGTTACCATGATCGTCGGCAACGGCTACACCAAGGACCATGCCGAGATCACCCTCAACGTTCTGCGTGAAAACGAAAAGCTCCGCAAGCTCTTCGACGAGAAGTATTGCTAATTCTTTGAAGGGTTCTCCTTTCGGAGGACCCAAACCTTTATTTTATCGAAAGGAAACAGCGTTATGAATAAAAGCAGGCAGTACGGCCTTTTCACCGATGTTCCCGATGAGCTGTGGAACGACTGGAAATGGCAGGTCAAGAACCGCATTGAGACCCTCGAGGATCTCAAAAAATACATCAAGCTCACTCCCGAGGAGGAAGAGGGCGTAGCAAAGTGCCTAGGCACGCTGCGCATGGCTATCACCCCTTATTATCTCTCGCTCATCAACCCGGACGATCCCTATGATCCCATCCGCCGTCAGTGCATTCCCTCTGCAGCAGAGCTCTATCAGGCTCCCGAGGATCAGCTCGATCCGCTTCACGAGGACACCGACTCCCCCGTTCCCGGTCTGACCCACCGCTATCCCGACAGGGTCCTGTTCCTCATCACCGACCAGTGCTCCATGTACTGCCGCCACTGCACCCGCAGAAGGTTCGCAGGCCAGCATGACACCTCCGTTCCCACCAAGCAGATCGACGCCTGCCTCGAGTATATCCGCAACCATACCGAGGTCCGCGACGTCCTGCTCTCCGGCGGCGACGCTCTCATGCAGAACGATGACAGGCTTGAATACATCATCAGCGAGCTTCGCAAGATGCCCCATGTTGAAATTGTACGCATCGGCTCCCGCACCCCCGTCGTCTGTCCGCAGAGGATAACCCCCGAGCTTTGCGCAATGCTCAAGAAGTACCATCCCATTTGGCTCAACACCCACTTCAATCACCCCAACGAGATCACCGAAGAGAGTAAGCGTGCCTGTGAGATGCTTGCCGACGCAGGTATCCCCCTTGGCAACCAGAGCGTACTGCTTGCGGGCGTAAACGATTGCGTACATGTAATGAAGAAGCTTGTCCAGGGCCTCGTTCAGATCCGTGTCCGTCCCTACTACATCTATGTATGTGACCTTTCCATGGGACTCAGCCACTTCCGCACCCCTGTAAGCAAGGGCATCGAGATAATCGAAGGTCTGCGCGGCCACACCAGCGGCTACTGCATCCCGACCTTTGTGGTTGACGCTCCCGGCGGCGGCGGTAAGACCCCCGTCATGCCCAACTACGTCATCAGTCAGACCCCCAGAAAGACCATTCTCCGCAACTTCGAGGGCGTTATAACGACCTATACCGAGCCGGAGCATTACGAAGATGTCTGCCACTGCGAGGAATGCCGCAAGGCGCGTGAGGAGCAGAAGAGCTTCATCGGCGTTGCAGGACTTGAGCAGGGCCGCTTGGACGGCAAGATCTCCCTTGAACCCTCCGACCTTGAGAGGCTCAAGCGCGGTCATCACGAGTGATCAATAGTTCTTGCTTTCACAGGGTTCTTCATCAAGCCCTGTGAAAGTTTTAATCCATCCTAACTTTGGAGGAAACAAATCAATGGAATCAAAACTCAACCTCAATACCGAGCTGGTTGACAAGGCCCGAGCATCCGCGCGCCGCATCGCCGAGGACACCCAGGACTTTATCGACCTTCACACCACGGTCACCGTTGAGCGTACAGTATGCCGCCTTCTCGGCATAGACGGCGTTAACGAGCTGGAGGTCCCCCTTCCCAACGTTGTTGTCGATCACCTTGTGGACAAGGGTCTGCTCGCAGGCGGCGCCGCCTATTACATCGGCAATGCTGTTGCTGAGACCGGCATGGATCCCCAGCAGATAGCGGAGGCCATAGATGCCGGTTCCCTCGACCTTTCCGCAGTCGCCGCGCACAGCATCGATGAAATCCGCAATGCAATCATGCCTATTGCAAACGCTACCGTTGAACGCATCAGCAAGAATGTTGCAAAGCGCAATGAATATCTGAACGAATTCGGCGACAAGACCGATCCGTATCTGTACGTCATCGTTGCGACCGGCAACATCTATGAGGATATTACCCAGGCCAAGGCTGCCGCCAAGCAGGGCGCGGATATTATTGCAGTTATCCGCACCACCGGACAGAGCCTTCTTGACTATGTTCCCTATGGCGCAACCACCGAGGGCTTCGGCGGTACATATGCCACACAGGAGAATTTCCGCCTGATGCGTGCCGCGCTGGACGAGGTCGGCGAGGAAGAACACCGCTATATCCGTCTGTGTAACTACTGCTCCGGCCTGTGTATGCCTGAGATCGCCGCAATGGGCGCGCTCGAACGCCTCGACGTCATGCTCAACGACGCTCTCTACGGCATTCTGTTCCGTGACATCAACATGCAGCGCACGCTCATCGACCAGTATTTCAGCAGGGTCATCAACAGCTTTGCCGGAGTTATAATCAACACCGGTGAAGACAACTATCTCACCACCGCCGATGCCGTCGAGGAAGCTCACACCGTGCTCGCCTCGCAGTTCCTCAATGAACAGTTCGCACTCAAGGCCGGACTTCCCGAGGAGCAGATGGGCCTTGGCCATGCGTTTGAGATCTCTCCCGATGTTGAAAACGGTTTCCTGTATGAGCTTGCTCAGGCTCAGATGGCAAGGGAGATCTTCCCCAAGGCTCCGCTCAAGTACATGCCCCCCACCAAGTTCATGACCGGCGATATTTTCCGCGGAAATGTTCAGGATGCGCTCTTCAATATGGTGACCATCCTTACCGGTCAGAAGCTCCATCTTCTCGGCATGATGACCGAAGCCATTCACACACCCTTCATGAGCGACCGCGCTGTTTCCATCGAGAATGCGCAGTACATATTCCGCACGATGCACGACCTCGGAAGCGAGATAAACTTCAAGAAGGGCGGCATTATCGAGACCCGTGCAAACGAGGTCCTGACCAAGGCCACCAACCTGCTCGGCGAGATCGAGGAGATGGGCCTGTTCACCACCCTTGAAAAGGGCGTTTTTGCCGATATCAAGCGTCCCCGTGACGGCGGCAAGGGACTTTCGGGCGTTGTTCTCAAGGATGAATACTACTTCAATCCCTTTATTGAACTGATGAAAGGCGGTGAAGCATAATGAGCGGCGGACTTTATAATACCCACAGATCCAATATCGACACCACGCTCGATCTTACTCACCTTAAGGCTTACGGCGATACGATGAATGACGGCAAGGTGCAGTTCAGCTTCACCCTTCCCGTCAAGAACGACGAGAGGGGCATGGAAGCCGCCCGTCAGCTCGTCCGCAAGATGGGCGTTGAAGATCCCAATGTCGCAGTTGCCAAAACCCTCGACAAGGAATTCACCTTCTATGTCGTCTATGGTTCTGTCATTCACAGCGTTGACTATGAGAATATTCATGTCGAGACCGTGGAAGAGGAGACCATGAGCATGGAGGAGACCGACGAATACATTCGCGAGCATTTCGGCAGGAAGATCGTTATGATCGGCGCTTCCACCGGAACGGACGCGCATACCGTCGGCATCGACGCTATCATGAACCGCAAGGGCTTCGCAGGCCACTACGGTCTTGAGCGCTACGAGATGATAGAGGCAATCAACATGGGCGCACAGGTCCCCAATGAGGAGTTCCTCAAAAAGGCTCTTGAAGTCAACGCCGATGTGCTTCTCGTCTCCCAGACCGTCACCCAGAAGGACATCCATATCCAGAATTTGACCGAATTCGTCGAGCTTCTCGAAGCTGAAGGGCTGCGTGACAGGTTCGTTATCTGCTGCGGCGGCCCCCGTATCACCCACGAGCTTGCCAAGGAGCTTGGCTTCGACGCAGGCTTCGGTTCCGGCAAATATGCCGACGATGTTGCCACCTTTGCAGTCACCGAAATGGTCAAAAGGGGCATGAAATAACATACTCAGCCTTGGGCGGACGGGGTTTGATTCCTGTTCGCCCTCGTTTTATGTTAACATGGAAATAATAGTAATTGATGACAGCATTCGGAAAGCTGTATGTGAGATGGGTTTTGCCATACCGGAAAACATCCCCACAGGGAACTGCTTTGCTCAATATCGCGAAGGAAAGCTCGTCGGGGCAGCATATCACGACGCAGGCGTATTTCCCGAATACGATTCGATCGAAATACACATATATGTAGCAGAAGAATGGCGCAGGCAGGGCATCGGAACGGAGATGTATCTCCACCTGATTTCCGTTCTTGATACGGCGCATTTCGATATCGTCAGCGGCTGCGTGTGGGATGACGGAAAAGATGACCCTGCACTTGAGTTCTGCCGTTCGCTCAATGCCGAGCCTTGGCAGACGCTTGAATACATGGAATACAGCGGAAGCCCCTTCCCGGAAGAAATAGAAATGGTCCCATATTCTGACGAATACTATGAGACGCTGGCTGCGAAAAAATGTGAAGCCTGGAGAAAGCTTGCAGCGGTCTACGGCTTCAAGATACTTCCATACAGCGACAGGGACAGGAGGCTCTGGCAGAAGGATGCGGAAAACACCTTTGTGTATATGCACAACGGAATACCCTCCGCCATGGGCTCCTGCGGCGCGGACGGTCATATGCACGGCCTGTTTGTCAGCCCCGAGTGCAAGGGACAGGGCTTGGGCAGGAAGATAGTTATGTATTGCGCCAACCGGGTGTTTGAACGCGGCTTCAAGACCGCCTCGCTTTCCGTGCTGTCGAAGAATCCGGCAAAGCGCATCTATTCGGAGCTTGGATTCGTCACCGTTAAATCGGAGCATTATTTCAGGTTTTCTAAATATAACCGCTGATTTATCATTGAAAAGCTGACCTTTAGATGATATAATGGAATGTGGACAAGAATTTTAGAGGAGGATTCCTTTTTATATGAAGCTTGGAGTTATCGGCCTTCCAAACGTGGGTAAAAGCACCCTGTTCAACGCTATCACCAAGGCAGGAGCGCAGGCGGCAAACTACCCCTTCTGCACCATAGAGCCCAATGTCGGCATAGTCAACGTACCCGACCACAGGCTGGAAGTGCTTAACGAAATGTATCATCCCAAGAGCCTCGTGCCGGCAACCATCAAATTTGTTGATATCGCAGGCCTTGTCAGGGGCGCATACCGCGGCGAGGGGCTTGGAAACAAGTTCCTGGCGCATATCCGTGAAGTCGATGCCATCGTGCATGTCGTACGCTGTTTTGAGGACAGCAATATTGTGCATGTTGACGGCAGCGTTGACCCGGTGCGCGATATGGAAACGATAAATATCGAGCTCATCTTTGCCGACCTTGACACCGTTGAAAGGCGTATTGACAGGGCAAAAAAGAATTCCAAGAGCGGCGAGAAAAAATACCTTGCCGAGATTGCTTTCCTTGAACGCATCAAGCAGCATCTGGAGGACGGCAAGCCCGTCCGCAGCATGGAGCTTACCGACGATGAGCGTGCTGCTGCCGATGAGCTTTTCCTTCTGACCACCAAGCCTGTCATTTATGTTGCCAACATCGCCGAGGACGAGATCGGAAACGAGCCGTCCACCGTGGCAAGGCTTTATGAGCAGGCCGCAAAGGAGGGCGCAGGTGCGCTGACCGTCTGTGCAAAGGTCGAGGAGGAGTTGTCCGAGCTGTCCGATGAGGAAAAGGCAGCCTTTATCGAGGAGCTTGGCATAGGTCAAAGCGGACTTGACAAGCTCGTGCAGGAGAGCTATTCACTCCTTGGTCTTATCAGCTTTCTGACCGCAGGAACCGACGAGGTGCGCGCTTGGACCATCACCAAGGGTACCAAGGCTCCCGGGGCCGCCGGAAAGATACATACGGATTTTGAACGCGGCTTCATACGCGCAGAAGTCGTGCCCTATGAAACCCTAATCGAGCAGGGAAGCATGCTTGCCTGTAAGGAAAAGGGGCTTGTGCGCTCCGAGGGTAAGGAATATGTCGTCCAGGACGGCGATATCATCGTCTTCCGTTTTAACGTGTAAGCCCATGAACCTATCAGTCATTCACAATTCAAGAATAATCGACTACCGCCGTCCTCTGGGCGCTTTGCGCTGCGGAGAGAAGGCGGTTCTCTCTATCAGGCTTTCGGGACGGGATGCCTATTGCTGCAACGTCTATCTCCGCCTTTGGAAGGACGGAGCGGAACAGATACTGAACGGATTTCGGCATACCGGTGCTGACGGCATTTGGTACGGCTTTGAAATATCCGCACCCGAAAGACCGCAGCTGCTGTGGTATTATTTCATCATCGACTGCGGAGGCAAGCGCTTCTACTACGGCTCCAGATCCGGTGAAGGCCGATTGAGCGCAACACTTCCGGAGGATTATCAGATAACCTGCTATGACGGCAGCTTTACCGTGCCGGAGTGGTTTTGCGAAAGCATCGTCTATCAGATATTCCCCGACAGATTCAACCGCGGTACGCCCGAACCCGGAGAAAAGACATCCCTTGACCGAGCGGATTTTCACCGCAGCATTGGCAGAAGGATCCGCATACATGAGGATTGGAACGACGAGCCATGTTATCTTCCCGAAGAAGGCTGCAAGTTTTACAGTCCCAACGATTACTTTGGCGGCGATCTCAAGGGAATCACCGAAAAGCTTCCGTACCTGGCTTCGCTGGGGATAAAGGTAATCTATCTGAATCCCATTTTCGAAGCTGCAAGCAACCACCGTTATAACACATCCGACTATTTGTCCATTGACCCTATACTCGGCTCGGAGTATGATTTTGCCAAGCTGACGGAGAAGGCTGCGGAGTACGGTATCTCTGTCATGCTGGACGGCGTGTTCTCCCACACGGGTGACGACAGCGTTTATTTCAACAAATATGGGCATTATTCTTCTTTGGGCGCATATTCCGGCAAGGGATCGCCGTACTATGATTGGTACGATTTCAGACGCTTCCCCGACGATTACCGCTGCTGGTGGAACTTTGATACCCTGCCCGAGGTCAACGAAATGACACCGTCGTATGTGGAGTTCATCTATTCGGTGCTTCAAAAATGGACAACGCTTGGCGCAAGAGCATGGAGGCTCGACGTTGCCGATGAGCTTCCGGACGATTTCATCAAGCTGCTTCGCGCAAGGCTCAAGAGCATTGATCCCGAAGCAGTTCTGCTTGGCGAGGTTTGGGAAGATGCTTCCAATAAGACATGGGAACGCGGTCTAAGGGAATATGTCTACGGTCATGAGCTTGACTCGGTAATGAACTATCCTTTCGCAGATGCGCTTTGCGACTTTTTGACCGGACGCTCCGATGCATTCACACTCAACGATGCATTAGCTTCCCAGCAGGAACGTTACCCGGAGCCGTTCTACCGCGCCTGCATGAACGTGTTGGGTTCTCACGATACACAGAGATTATTGTCCGTGCTCAGCGGTGCGCCCGATAAGCACGCCCTATCCCGTGAGGAACAGGCGGAATTCATACTGACAGACGAACAGCTTTTTCTCGGAAAAAAACGGCAGAAGCTTGCCGCTGCCATCCAATACTCCATGCCCCAGCCTCCCTGCCTGTACTATGCCGATGAGGCAGGCATGACGGGACTATCAGACCCGTTCAACCGCAAAACCTATCCATGGGGATGCGAGGATACGGAAATGATCGAGCTCTATCGACTCCTCGGGCATATTCGGAACAGCAACCCGGTATTATTAAGGGGCGAGGCGTGCTTCCTTCCCATCAATGCGGATGTGTTTGCCGTTTACCGCAAGCACGAAGACAGCTCCGCAATTACCATCGTCAACCGTTCGAACGCCACGGTCCGGTTCGAGCTTAGACCCTGTGATTTTATTGAGGGAAATCTTGCGCCGCAGGTGGAATTCTCCGCTTGCTATACGGACTTATTGAATGAGAATACGGAGCATAAAGCCGAAGGCGGATCGCTCCTGATTGAAATCAACGCACTGACCGCATGCATGCTATTATCAAAGCAATAGCGGCGGCAAACTTACCGAAAGGCGGGATATTATGAAGAATAGCTATGGCTTCGACAGGGTATCAAGGGATATGCTGTTTCTCGCAGTTGCCCTTGGAATAACCGCGCTGGCATTTTTCGGGCAGCTCGCAGGACTTATCCTTTGCTTCCTGTCCACATTGGTCGCAGCGCTTGCGCTATTCCGCACGCTATCAACGAATGTGAACAAGCGAACCAGAGAGCTTCGCCGCTATGAGATCATCTTGGGCAGCATTAAGAGCTTTTTCCAGAAGCTTTTCAATAATGCCAAGAACTTCTTTGTCCGTCATAAGAACTATAAGTACTTCCGCTGTCCAAATTGTAAGCAGAAGCTGCGCGCACCCCGGCATAAGGGCAAGATCCGCGTGACCTGCGCTTCATGCGGCAATCAATTCAATACGAAAACCTGACCGCTCTGCGGCAGTTTTGGGGGAAACAGCTTTATCAGAAAGGAATTTGACTATGTTGGAATTTAAATTTGACACTCAGCTCCTCATCGAGGGTCACGACCTATCGGAGGATGCTATTAACGAGTACATCACCAATAACCTCAAGGGCGACTGTCTGCTGGCAGTCGGAGATGAAGAGCTTATCAAGATCCATTTCCACACCAACGAACCCTGGCAGCTGTTGGAGTATTGCTCAACCCTCGGCGATATCTATGATATCGTTGTGGAAAACATGGAGCGCCAGGAGCATGGGCTTCAGGGCTGATATCGACATTATAAGTTAGGCGGACAGCAGTTTATGCCGTCCGCCTATTTTGCCCCTATTGCTGTGATTTATTTTTTCAATTCCTTGGAACTCATTCTCTTATCCTTATATCGATACGCATCGACTACATACGATCGGAAAAGGCTAAACTTACTCAATCATGAACAATGCAGCAGCCCGGCAATGCCGCCTGAAGCAATTTTATCTGCGCCTTTGGAATCGGATTGTATGAAATACATAACCGTTCTAAGTTGATGAGTTCCTTCAAAACAAAGATATCTGTAATACGATTATAGAAAAGTAAGAGCTCTTTAAGCGAGGTAAGCGTCTTTATGCGTTCGACTGATGATATCCCGCTATTAGAGAGATTTAGACGCTCCAGTTTTTTCATTCCCTCGAGCGCATCATACATTGTATCGAGCGCACCGTCTTCGTCGAATTCATTGTCTCCCAGGGAAAGATCCTTCAGATTCTTTAGCCCATTGAGCGCAGTAAAATCACTGATAAGGTTGTCACTTAAATAAAGCACCTCCAATTTAGTAAGCCCTGCTATCGCACTAATGTCGCTGACAAGGTTTTCTATTAGGTTAAGCACCTTCAGATTTTTGAATTCCTTCATCACGCTTATGTCTTCTATCCTATTGAAAGCCAGGTTCAGCTCCTCCAATTTGGTCATTTCTGCAAGTGCGCTTATATCGATGATACGATTATCCCACGAGAGAGTGTCTGTTCGACCCATAAGCGACAGCTTTCTCATATCAGTCAGCCCTTCAAGCGCACTTATGTCGACGATAATACTGTAATTGTAGCCAAGGTCAAGCACCCTGAGCTTGGTCAAGCCGCTCAGCGGACTAATGTCAGCGATTTCATTTTTGTGAAGTTCAAGTACTCTAAGCTTGGCCAAGCCGCTCAGTGGACTAATGTCGCTTATCCGATTGCCCGTCAGTTTCAGCTCCTCCAGTTTGGTCATTCCGGCAAGCGCGCTTATATCGCTTATCAAATTGTCCGACAGGTTCAGCTCTTTCAATTTGGTCATTCCGGCAAGCGCACTTATGTCTCCGATACGATTACCCCATGACTCTCTTTCTGATGTATCCCAAATATACAGCTTTCTCAAATTGGTCAGCCCTTCAAGCGAGCTTATATCGGAGATATCATTTTCGCTAAGGTCAAGCACTCTAAGCTTGGTCAAGCCGCTCAGAGGACTAACATCGCTTATCCAATTGTTCGACAGGTTCAGTTCCTCCAGATTTTTAAACAAAGCTATATCTTGAATATTCTTAAGCCCATATGATGTGATCTCAAGTTTGGTAATTGCGAGAATATCCGACATCAGGATGTTCCTGTCGGTAAATCCATAATTTCTTCTGAAGGCATCTTCAAAACTCTGGTCCGAGAACAAAACTATATCGTTCGCATCATATGATGGTTCAGGCGTTGGAACTTCCGTCACTGGCTCCGACGTCGGACATGGAGTTGGTTCGGGTGTTGGCGCTTGCGTAGGTTCCTGCGTTGGCGTAAGTTCGGGTGTATTCGCGACTGGCTTAGGCTTTACTGTTGGCGCCTCGGTGGGTTCTGCAATTGCGTCTTTGTCATTCATAGGCTTGCAGCCACTGAATAAAGCGCATATTGCAATGGCGATGAACATGATGAATGAAATCATCCCTAAAAGCTTTGTTCTTTTCATAACATTTCTTCCTTTCTCGGTATGCGTTTGGTTTTGTGTATTATCATTGGGTATTACACAATTAATTATATCACTGAAATGAAAAAAAGTCAACTTTAATGATAGAGTTTTTCGAGTGATAAATTAAGAAAATACGGGGATTACCGTCAAAAGCGGAAACGCTTTTGAAATTGGCATAAGCAAGCGCAATTACCTGCTTTGCCGTTCCAATGTCTAAACTAATCGTCTCATGCTCAATTTTTCGCTTTATTTTCTCTACAAAACATGCTATAATACAATGCCATCAACAGAAAGGACAAGCAAAAATGAAAGTACGCACCAGATTTGCGCCCAGTCCAACCGGCTATTTACATATCGGCGGACTCAGAACGGCGCTGTATGCCTACCTGTTTGCCAAGAAGCACAACGGAGCCTTCATTCTCCGTATCGAGGATACCGATCAGGCGCGCTATGTAGAAGGCGCTGTCGAAAAGATTTATTCCGGGCTGAAGCTTGCAGGCCTCAACTGGGATGAAGGCCCGGATATCGGAGGCGATTACGGCCCCTATGTTCAGAGTGAGCGCAAGGATATGTATCTCCCATACGCCAAACAGCTGGTCGAGAGCGGACATGCCTATTATTGCTTCTGCACCAAGGAGGAGCTGGACGCCCGCCGTGCCGAGGTCGAGGCGAGAGGCGAGACCTTTAAGTACGATAAGCACTGTCTGAACCTGTCCAGGGAGGAAGTTGAAACAAGGCTTGCCGCAGGCGAAAGCTATGTCATTCGCCAGAACATTCCGGAGAGCGGTCAGGCAGGCTTTGACGATGTGATCTACGGCAGGATCGATGTTGACTGCTCCGAGCTGGACGACGGAGTGCTCATCAAGGCCGACGGAATGCCCACCTACAACTTCGCAAACGTCATCGACGACCACACCATGGGCATAACCCATGTAATGAGGGGAAACGAGTACCTTAGCTCCACGCCGAAGTACAACCTTCTCTACGAAGCCTTTGGTTGGGAGAAGCCCGTCTACATTCATCTGACCCCGGTCATGAAGGACGCAACACGCAAGCTGAGCAAGCGTTACGGAGATCCGGGCTTTGAAGACCTGCTTGCGCAGGGCTATCTTGCAGAGGCAATAGTCAACTATGTTGCACTCGTCGGCTGGAGCCCCGGAAACGACCGCGAGTTCTTTACCATGGACGAGCTGGCCGAGGCATTCGGTATAGAGGGACTCAGCAAATCCCCTGCTATCTTCGACGAAACCAAGCTCCGCTGGATGAATGCCGAGTATATCCGAAAGCTCAGCCCCGAGGACTATATCCGCCACGCTTCCCCCTATCTTGAGGCCGCAGGCGTAGGACATATGGATAAGGCCATCTTTGCCAGGATTCTCCAGCCAAGGACCGAAGTGTTTACGGATATCACCGGTATGGTTGATTTTCTTGCCAAGCTCGATGAAAACTACGGCATCGACCTGTTCACCAACAAGAAGTCCAAGACCAATCCCGAGGTCTGCACTGCAGTACTCGAAGATGTCATCCCAAAGCTTCGTGAGCTCCCCGACTGGACGGAGGAAACCCTGCATGAGTTCCTTATGAGCTATGCTCAGGAGCATGAGATGAAGAACGGAACCCTGCTGTGGCCAATCCGCATCGCAATGAGCGGTAAGACCGTTACCCCCGGCGGCGCGATAGAGATCGCTGCCCTGCTTGGTAGGGAAGAAGCCATGAGAAGGCTTGAGCTTGGGCTCAAAAAGCTCAAGGATGCGCAGTAAATCAATATGATGCTAAGGCTTCCTGTCGATCCGGCAGGGAGCTTTTTCTTAGATTCTATCCTAATTGCTTGGAGCTCAAGGCGGCTTCCTCTCGCTTTCATATTCCTTATTTCCTCTTGCGTTGTCACACTTGTACAAGCATTTTCATAATGTGTACAAACCATTAAATCCAAGGAGGTACTTAATATGGACTTTACCGCTGTCACCTGCGGCTGCTCCGATGAGGACAGGATACGATCTGCCGTCACCGTGCCTGCCGGAAGCGTGAGCGGAGGGCTGTCAGCCTGCGGCTATGAGCTTGAACGCAGCAGTCTTCCCAACATAAGCTTCCAAGATCAAAACTACAGCGAGGGCTTCTGCCCCGATACGGCGCTCATGTTTGGCACGCTCTATCCCGAGCTTGTACACATCTACAAATAGGAGGGAGCGAATATGAACAAGAATGAACTTGTAAACGCCATCTATGAGGTTCAGTTTGTGTGCGTGGAGCTCAACCTCTACATCGACACACATCCTGCCGACGCCGATGCGCTTGCTGATTACCACCGATATTCCGAGATACTGGCATCGCTCATCTCGGAATATGAGCAGCAGTACGGCCCCCTGCACGGGTTCGGACATTCGACAACAGAGGCAGGCAGCTGGGTTTGCTCGGCTTGGCCCTGGGAAAATTGATGAAGGGAGCACCGAACTATGTGGATCTATCAAAAAAAGCTTGAGTTCCCCGTGAACATCACCAACCCCGATCTTCGCATGGCAAAGGCGCTCATGGCACAGTACGGCGGACCTGACAGCGAGCTTGCCGCCGGCTGCCGCTATCTGACGCAGCGCTTCTCCATGCCCGATGACCGCATCCGCGCCACGCTCAACGATATTGGTACCGAAGAGCTCGCCCATTGGGAGATGCTTGGCACCATGATCCTTCAGTCCCTTGATGGCGCAAGCCTTGACGATATCGAACGCGCCGGGCTTACGGGTTACTACACCATGCACAATCACGCCGTATTCCCCTGCGACCCCAACGGCGTGCCGTTCACAACTGCATACATCGCCTGCACCGGAGATCCTATCACCGATATCAACGAGGATCTTGCAGCAGAGCAGAAGGCGCGGACGACATATGAACATCTGATGAACCTTACGGACAACGAGCAGTACATCGCCCCTCTCCGTTTCCTGCGCGAGCGTGAGATAGTGCATTATCAGAGGTTCGGCGAGTGTCTGAACATTCTGATGGAGCTGTTCCCCAACGGAGACCAGAATAAGCTCTCCAGGAGAAGATGAACTTCGCTCCAAAAAGCAGTCATTTTGCCGCCCAAATCGGGCGGTTTTTCTTTCATTTGAAAATGATTCGCTTTCAAAGATCCAAATTCCGAAAAGGGTTTCCCATAAAGTGTTAAGCTAATAATACGTTGCGTTGTCGCAAAAGATGTGGTATTATTGAGCTAATCTATATTAGGAGGCTTACTATGGCTGAATCATCAGTTTTTAAGATTGCACTGCTTCAAACGCAGGTTCTTGACAATGTTGACGATAATCTGACATCCTGTGCAGGTATGGTTGAGAATGCCAAGCTTCAGGGCGCTGATATTGCGGTTTTGCCGGAGATGTTCTGTTGTCCGTATAACAACGTTTCATTCGTGAAGAATGCGGAAAAGAAGGGCGATAGGATACACACCGCACTCAGCAAGATGGCAAAGGATAACAATATTATCCTTGTAGGCGGCAGTATGCCCGAGCGTGACGGCGATAAGCTTTTCAATACCTGCTTCGTCTTTGACAACAAGGGCAAGCAGATCGCAAGGCACCGTAAGGCGCATATGTGCGATATAGATATTGAAGGCGGACAGCACTTCCGTGAATCCGCCGTGTTTACGCCCGGCAAGGGAGCAACTGTGTTCGATTCCCCCTTCGGCAAGATCGGCGTATGCATATGCTATGACATTCGTTTCCCGGAAATGTTCCGTGACATGGTCAAGCAGGGAGTGACAACCGTGATAGCGCCCTCCGCATTCAACATGACCACAGGCCCGATGCACTGGATGCTGCTGAATCGTGCCCGTGCTGTCGATAATCAGATCTATATGCTGAGCTGTGCGCCTGCCACCGATATGAACGCAAGCTATGTCTCTTACGCTCACTCCATGGCGGTCAATCCCTGGGGTCAGGTAATGATCGACGCAGGCACCGAACCCGGCGTTTCAATTGTCGAGCTGGATCGCTTCCTGCCAATATCCGTAAGGCTTCAGATCCCCGTCGGAAATAAATAAGCTTTGTGAAGTCCAAGGTTTTATTAAATGAATGCTGTGAAAAAAGAGAAGAAAGAGAAAAAGCGGGCCGCTAACGCAGAACGGCCGCAGTTCAATCCCTTCGACGGCAAATTCAACCCGAAAGAGGATGCCATTACGCTGTTCACCATCGTTGCGGTCTGCTTTGTGCAGTGCCTTGCGATTAGCGCATTCTATACGCCTAACCGGTTCCTTTCAACGGGCATAACCGGCATTGCGGTGTTCTTTGAATACCTCTGGCATTTTCCGAAGTATCTGACCGTCATTCTGCTCAACATTCCCATTCTGATTTTCGGCTTCAGGCAGACAAACCTGAAGTTCATGATTTTCAGCACGATAGCTACCGCCTGCTATGCACTGTTCTTTGAGATACCTTTTGTGGTAAACATTGGTCAGTATGTCCACCTTGGTCAGTATTCGGAGATACTGTCGGCATTGATAGGGCCTGTTGTGCTGGGCTTTTCCGGCGTATTTGTCGTAAAGCGCGGCGCTTCGCTGGGGGGAATGGACGTTTTGAGCGTCATTCTCAGCCGCAAATTCTCGATTCAGATGGGTACCATCAACATGGCGTACAATTTTGTTATCATGGTATTTCTCGGGATCGCCTTCGGCGCTGAAAAGGCTGTCTTCTCCATGGCGGCAGTTTTCATTGCGAATACCGCATTCAACTATGCAATGCGCGGCTTCAACAGGAATATGTCCGTCTTTATCATCAGCAAGGAGTGGGACGAGATCGCGCCCCATGTGCTTAACGAGATGCATAGAGGCGTTACATATCTTCACGGCGAGGGCGCATACACGGGCGAACCGCGCAATGTCGTTTACTGCATTGTCAAGACCACCGAGCTATCCAAGCTGCGCTCCATAGTCAAGCGTTATGACCCTAACGCACTGTTCTCCATCATCGAAACCAAGGAAGTCATCGGACGCGGCTTCGGTCTGATGAATTAGCAAGCGGCTTCCGGCTTAAACTAAACCATTATCGATTCGGCAAAGCACGGTAATGCTTTGTCGAATTTTATTATCCGGGAAATAAACAAAATGTGATGCAGAATAAATTAAAGCGGCATAGCCAAAGCAGTGCCGCTAAATTCATATGAAGAAGTTGTTATTGTTCCTTGGTTTTCTTACGAGCTAAAGCTCGTTTACAGCTTTGACCTCATCGCTTCCGAGTATTTGGATAAAAGCAAGCTCCACAGCTTCATCCACGACAAATACGGTCAAAACATGCTCGTCGTCAAGCTTGGCAAGGAGCAGGTAGATCTCGCCCTGACGCTCCGCATCCGATGGGAAACCGGCTCGCTGCGAAGCGGCGATCGCATCCTCCATGTCTATGCCCTTCATTATTTCGGCAATGCTTGAAGCCTTTGCATAGCTCTGCTGATACAGCTCATCGGAGGAAATCGTGCAGCCATGCTTTTTCAGCTCCGCCGTAACTTCCTCCGCCAATGAGGTCCCGCCCGCAACCAGGCGAAGCGTAATGGCTATCACGAGAATAACCAGTGCAGCTATCAAAAGAGCGTTGCGAGATGAGCTTTCCATGCGCCCTTTTCCATTATTCACATTCGATGCCGTTTTCTTCACTCTCTAACTTAAATACTGAATGTAAAGACATACTTTTGAAGGATAACAACCCCAGCTATCAGCGCAGAGGTCACGAGCACAGCCACAAGATCACCCCAGTGGAACTTTAGCACACGCATCCTTGTCCTGCCCTCGCCGCCATGGTAGCAGCGGCTCTCCATCGCCATCGCAAGCTCGCCTGCGTGGCGGAAGGAGTTGACGATAAGCGGTATGAGTACGGGGAGCATGGCCTTCGCACGCTTAATGACGCTTCCGCTTTCAAAGTCGGCGCCCCTTGCAAGCTGTGCCTTTTGAATCTTATCCGCTTCCTCGATAAGCGTGGGAATGAATCTTAGCGCAATGGTCATCATCATTGCAAGCTCATGAACCGGAAACTTGATCCATTTAAGCGGAGTCATAAGCTTCTCAAGTCCGTCCGTGAGTGCGATCGGCGTTGTTGTGAGCGTAAGAAGGCTCGTTCCTACAACAAGGGTCGCAAGCCTCAGTACGATGAAGAAGGCGTTGTAAACTCCGCCCGTATAGATCTTGATTATCCACCATTCCACAAGAAGCGTTCCGGTCTTGTTCAAAAACAGATTGAACAGGAACATCAACGGCAGAATCAGCTTGAGCGGCTTCATCGCCTTTATCAGATAGCCGAGCGGTATATGCGCGATAAGCGTCACAGCTACGATAAACGCCACGATCAGAATGAATGTCCTCATATCCTTTACCAGGAATATGGCGACAATAAATGATATCATCAATATCAGCTTCGTGCGAGGGTCAAGCCTATGCACTGCCGAGTTGCCAGGCAGGTACTGTCCGAGTGTAATATCGTTAAGCATTCTTTACGGCCTCCTCGAACCAGGCAATAAACCTTTCCTCCGTGTAAAGCGCATCGGGAACGTCAATGCCCCTTTTCCGCAGCAATGCGGCAAGCTGCATGGGCTTGGGAACATCCAGCCCTATCTCCGCAAGCTCCTCCGCACGCGAAAATATCTCATCAGGAGTTCCTATTTCTTTGATTCTGCCGTTATTCAGCACGATGATACGTTCTGCAGAACGCGCAATATCGTCCATCGAGTGGCTTACCATTATCACTGCGCAGCCAAGCTCCCTGCGAAGCTTGTCGATGAGCGCCAGCACATCCCTTCGTCCTCCCGGGTCAAGTCCTGCCATCGGCTCATCGAGAACGAGATATTTGGGACGCATTGCAACGATTCCTGCGAGTGCGGCGCGGCGTTTTTGTCCGCCGGACAATTCGAACGGCGATTTTTCCTCCATTTCGGCAGGGTCAAGCCCCACAAGCTCGATCGCCTCTATCGCACGGCGCCTTATCTCATCATCACTCAAGCCCATATTCTTTGGGCCGAAGGAGACATCTGCCAGTACGGTGCTGTCAAACAGCTGATAATCCGGATACTGGAATACCATGCCGATCAGCGCTCTGCCATTTTGGCGCTGCTTCTTATCGTTCATATCGTAACCATCGACCGTCACCGAACCGCTTGTCGGGTGCATCAATCCGTTAAGCTGCTGGATAAGCGTGGATTTGCCGCTCCCAGTGTGCCCGATAAGGCCGATAAATTCGCTGTCGCCAACGGTGAAGCTCACATCGTGCAGCGCGGTATAGGCGCTCGCTGTGTTCTTCATGTATGTATAGCTTAAATTTTCAACAACAATGGGCATAATACTTCTGCCAATTCCTCCGCTGTCATAGCGTCACAGGGCTTTATCAGATCTCGGCTTATGAGTTCATCGCGAATCCCGACAACGACGGGCACATCAAGCCCTATGCTTCTAAGCCTATCACCCTGCGAAAAGACCTCTACAGGCTTGCCGATGAGTTCTACAAGTCCGTCATTGAGGACTATTATCCTGTCCGCGCCAACGGCTTCCTCCATATACTGAGTTATCATGACGACAGTAATCCCCCGTTTGTTGTGGAGATCCATGACTATGTCAATTATCTTCTTCCTTCCAAGGGGGTCGAGCATGGCCGTCGCCTCATCAAGAACCAGCACCTGAGGCTCTATGGCGAGCATACCGGCAATGGCTATGCGCTGCTTCTGTCCTCCCGACAGCATGTGCGGAGCCGAACGCGCATAGCTCAGCATATCCACTGCTTCCAGGGCATCGTGTACGCGCCGATGTATTTCCTCGGTAGGCACACCAAGGTTTTCGGGCCCGAAGCCCACATCCTCCTCGACGACCGTGGTGACTATCTGGTTGTCGGGATTTTGGAATACTATCCCGACCTTCTTTCTTATATCCAGCGTCCTGCTCTCATCCGCCGTGTCCATGCCGTCCACGGTCACGCTCCCCTCGTCCGGAACGATAAGGGCGTTCATGAGCTTCGCCACTGTGGATTTTCCGCTTCCGTTATGACCGACGATGGCAACGAATTCGCCGTCAAAAACATCGAAGCTTATACCCTTCAGCGCCTGAGTTTCGGCGCCGTCATAGGTGTATTTTACATTCTTAACACTAATCATATTGACCTTTTATTGCAGGGCGATCAACCCCAAAATAAGCAATTAATTATATCAGCTTAACCCGAAGGATAGCAAGTATATTTGGACAATCAGGTGAAGATGACGCATATTTCGGTCATACTGCCCCAATTCTTCTCTTCCCGGCATTGCGCCTACTATTCTTCAAAAGCAAATACACTCGGTACCGCCCCATTGCCAAATGTGTTTCCCGCTTTCATATCAGTAGTTTCCTGATTTTCATAGCCTTTTGCCGCATAGCATTCGAGCGCGTATCAGGCATGTCATTATATCGGATTACCCGGAAGGATAGCAAGTATATTTATAAAATGCGAAATCAGCGGCGCAGAAATGCATAAAAGCAGGATCCGAGGCTCATCAAACCGTATCTTCCCCGGATCCTGCTTAATTTACAGTAGATCTATTCCTGTTCTATTCTTCTGATTTCGCCAGCCGAAGCGGCGCCGATATTGAATATCGCTTATCGCTCCGTCTGTCGGTCGCAAAAGAATCAGCCCAGAATATCGCGCATGGTGGTTTCATTCACCCTTGCGGCGATCTCATCGGCGTGAGCGACAAGGCGCGCACCTTCCTCGCGGAAGAAGGCAGCCTTCTGCCCGTCCTTAATGCCGCTGAGGTTGATGAGCACATTCATCCATGCGCCGTGAACGCAGGTATGAAGGTTCAGGCCTCCTACGCCAAGGTCGCTTGCGCAGTTGGTATTGTAGTGTCCGAGCAGCTTATCCGCCAGCTCAAGCGAACGAACTGCCAGCTTGAGCGTTTCAAACGGAACCTCAGTGGAGATGAGCGTGCCCCTTGCGATCTCCGCGCGGCGCACCGCCTTCTGTTCATCGGTCTCCTTGGGCATCTTGAATGCTGCGGCAAGGACATTATACGCATCGGTGTCCTTATCCACCTGCGCTGTCAGCGCCTCAAATAAGCCCTTGCCTTCGTCTGCAATCTCGTGGCAGAGGGGCCAATCGGCTTCGTAAGCCTTCTTGATAGAAGTCTGTCCTGCGACCATGGTGACAAGGCCAATGCCCTGTGCACCGCAGAGAGCTGCTGCGCTTCCGCCACCGGGAGCGGGAGCATCGGAAGCGAGAATGTCGAGGTAACCGGTTACCTGCATGTCAATGAGTTTCATTTCATATTCCTTTCTTTATTTCACTGGTTAAGCTCAGGCTGTCATCTGCTAAACCTGATACCCTTTTTAATCACCGTCTTGACCTGATTTGAACCCATGCGGTAGCAGAGCATTGAAAGCTCATCCGCATCCCAGATTACAATATCCGCCTGCTTGCCTGTCTCGAGGGAGCCGACCCTGTCGCCCATCCCGATTGCGCATGCGGCATTGAGAGTAACTGCTGTCAGTATCTCCTCGGGATAGAGCCTGTAACGGATATAGCCCATATTCATGGCCAGCTGAAGATTGAGCGAGGGGCATGAGCCGGGGTTGAAGTCCGTCGCAATCGCTACGGGAACTCCTGCATCTATCATAGCTCTTGCACGCGCAAAGGGCTTATCGAGATACAGCGATGTGCAGGGGAGCAGACACGCAACGGTCTTTGAAGCAGCCATGGCCTCTATTCCGCTGTCCCTCGTTGCGAGCAGATGCTCCGCAGAAACAGCGCCTATTTCGCCTGCAAGCTCCGAACCGCCGATTGCCTCAAGCTCGTCGGCATGGATCTTTGACGGCAGTCCAAGCTTTTGCGCCGCAAGCAGCAGCCTTCTTGACTGCTCAACATCGAAGATGGTGGCCTCGAGGAACACATCGCAGAAGTCCGCAAGCTTTTCTTCCGCAACAGTCGGAAGCACCTCGGAGATGAGATAATCGATGTAGCCGTCGGCATCGCCCGCAAATTCGCCCGGAATGGCATGCGCGCCCAGGAAGGTGGATACGACATCGAGAGGAGTGGATTCGTTCAGCCTGCGAATGACGCGAAGCTGCTTTAGCTCAGCCTCCTTGTTGAGCCCATACCCGGACTTTGCCTCAACGGTGGTAACGCCAAAGCCCATCATCTCTTTCAGAAACGCTGCGCTCCTTGAATAAAGCTCATCCTCGCCGGCCTCTCTGGTATGTGTCAGAGTGTTGAGAATGCCGCCGCCTGCGTTCAATATGTCGAGGTATGAGGCGCCGGATATTTTGAGCGGCACCTCATGGTTGCGCCAGCCCCCGAAAACGAGATGCGTATGTGCATCCACGAGTCCCGGAGTTACAAGCCTGCCCTCGGCGTCGACAAGCTCTGTGTATGCCGAGTACTTCGGAAGCTCTCCGTCTGCAGTGATCTCCGCTATCATGCCGTTATCATCGATAAGGATTGCGGCATTATGGAGCGTGGTTATATCCTTTTGCTCGCTTCCGCAGCGTGCAGTGCTGCCGTGCGGAGTTGCAAGGGTTCCGATGTTCTTTATCAAAAGCATGGTTTACGCCATCCTTTCACAGAATTTGGGCCAAATCGGCCTGCCATCACAGCAGATAGTTCTCAATGATCTGCTTATCGGCGTTGAAATCTTCAATCTGCAAATAGTATTCCGCAGAGTCAATAAGGGCGCGCATGGGGGTAAGTCCGATGATCTCGGTACCGATAACATGAACGCCCCAACGAGCTGCCTCAGCCTTGGTGACCTCAACCACCCTGTACAGGGGGGTGCGGCTGAAATCCGTCATATTGATGGATACCTGGGCGATGTTCCTGTCCTCAAGCATAACGCCGAGTGCCTTTACGCAGTCAAAGCCGCCGCTGGATCTGCGGATGATCTTTGCTATCTTGCTGGCGATGGAAACATCGGAGGTTGAAAGATTTATGTTGAATGCGACCAGTGGCATACGGCAGCCAACGGCAGTCACGCCCGCAGTGGGATGGATCTGAGCACCGCCGAAATCGGGTGTCCACTGGGGATCCTTGACCTTTTCTGCCATGCCTTCAAACTGACCCTTGCGGATAGCCGCGAGATTAACACGATGGGGAGCGGACGCTGAATCCTCATACAGGAAGATGGGTATTCCGGCTTCATTCCAGATGCGTTCTGCAAGCTGCTTGGAGTATTCGATGGTCTCCTCCTTGGTAACATCCTTCATGGGGATGAGGGGGATAACATCGACAGCACCCATACGGGGATGTTCGCCCTGATGATGGTTAAGGTCGATAAGCTCCGCCGCCTTCTTTGCAAGGGCGGTCGCTGCGTTCATAACGCCTTCGGGGCTGCCCATAAAGGTGATAACGCTGCGGTTGTGGCTTGCGTCGCTGCTGTAGTCGAGAAGCGTAACGCCTGCGGTGTTGCGAACTTCGTCAACACATTTTTCGATGACCTCGTGGTTCCTGCCCTCACTTATATTGGGCACGCATTCGATAATCTTTGCCATTGTTTTTTTCCTTTCGGTTATATCGGTTAATTATTTATCTTATTTAACTTTTTCCGCAACTACTGATTCGATGAGCGAATCATCTACGGTATAGGGGATGGTGATATGAGCCTTGCCTGCCCACTTCTCGTTGTACTTAATGGAGGTCTCGACCGAGTGCTCGTTCCTTGCCCAGTTGCGCCTTGCAACGCCGCCCATGACATCCCACATCATTGCGGACCTTATTATCTCATCCACGCGCTCGCTTCCGTCAAGAACGAGGCCGAAGCCGCCGTTGATGGACTTGCCTATACCGACGCCTCCGCCGTTATGAAGGGCGCACAGGCTCATTCCGCGCGCCGCATTGCCTGCGAAGCACTGCACCGCCATGTCCGCCATGACATTGCTGCCATCCTTGATGTTGGCAGTCTCACGGAAGGGAGAGTCCGTACCGCTGACATCGTGATGATCGCGTCCGATCATGACCGGGCCGATCTCGCCGTTCCTGACCATCTCATTGAACTTCAGCGCGATCCTGGTTCTGCCCTCCGCATCCTGATAGAGGATCCTCGCCTGAGTCCCGACGACAAGCTTATTGGCCTTTGCATCGCGGATCCAGATGTAGTTATCCCTGTCCTGAGCGCAACGGGTCGGATCGATGCAGCTCATTGCGGCGGCATCGGTCTTATCAAGATCCTCGGGCTTGCCTGAGAGGCATACCCAGCGGAACGGTCCGTAGCCGTAATCAAAGAGCACCGGGCCCATGATATCCTCGACATAGCTCGGGAAGATGAATCCGTCCTTTTCATCAACGCCGTTCTTGGATATCTCCTTAACGCCGCTGTCATAAACTGCCTTCATGAACGAATTGCCGTAATCGAAGAAGTATGTTCCCCTGTCGTGAAGCGCAACGATAGCGTCAAAATGGCGGCGGAGTGAAGCGTCAACACGCCTGCAGAATTCCTCTCTGTCGCTGTGGAGCATCTCGGTGCGTTCTTCAAAGTTCAGGCCGACGGGGCAATAACCGCCGTTATAAACGTTATGACAGGAGGTCTGGTCGGAGAGCAGGTCGATATGAATATCGTTTTTGACAGCATACTCCAAAAGATCGACGATATTGCCGTGATAGGCGATGGAAACGGATTCCTTGTTCTCGATATGCTTTTTCACGTCGGCGAAGATCTCGTCAAGGTTATCGGAGATCTTGTTTACCCAGCCCTGCTCATAACGGGTACGAATCCTCGAAAGATCGACTTCGGCAAAGACGCCGACTGCGTTTGCGATGTTCGCTGCCTTGGGCTGTGCACCGCTCATGCCGCCGAGACCGGAGGAAACGAAGAGCTTTCCGGCAAGATCGCCATGCTCCGGAATTCCAAGCTCCTTGCGGCCTGCGCCGAGGATGGTGTTGAAGGTGCCATGAACGATGCCCTGCGGTCCGATATACATCCATCCGCCTGCGGTCATCTGACCGTAGTTGGCAACGCCCATCTCCTCTGCGATCTCCCAATCATCGAGATTGTCGAACATGCCTACCATGAGCGCATTGGTGATGATAACGCGGGGTGCGGTGGGCTTGCTGGGGAACAGGCCAAGAGGATGACCCGACTCAACGACGAGGGTCTGATCCTCGGTCAGTTCCTCGAGATATTTCTTAATCAGGCGATACTGGAGCCAGTTCTGGCAGGGCTGACCTGTTTCGCCGTAGGTGACCAGTTCGTAGGGATACAGCGCGATATCAAAGTCAAGGTTATTATCAATCATGACCTGGAACGCCTTGCCCTCGATGCATTTGCCCTTGTATTCGTCGATGGGCTTGCCGTAGATCCTGCCCTCCGGACGGTAGCGATAGGCGTAGATCCTGCCCCTGGTTACAAGCTCTTCCATGAACTCCGGCGCAAGGGTCTCATGCAGCTCCTCCGGGACATAGCGCAGGGCATTGCGCAGAGCAAGCTCCGCCTGCGCCTTGGTTAGGCGGAAGCCCCTGTCGGGAGCGCGGCGATAGCCCTCGAGGATCTTCGGGTACTCCGGCAGAACATTGTCAAGCTTTATGGTCATTGCTTTGGAAACAAGTTCGTTGTTCATCTTTTTACCTCCGTCAGTATTGTTACCCTTAATCAAGCTCGCCTGTGACAGCCTCTGCCGCACGGACGATTGCTTCGGATTTAATCATATTATCGAATTTATTCATCTGCTCATACATAACAACATCGCCATGGATTGGCGCGACCTCCTCACGAATACGGTCATATACCGCCTTTGTCGCAGGCGCCATCTTATCCTCGCCATGGCGCAGATACAGCCCCTGAGAAGCGGCAAAAAGCTCTATTCCGAGCACCTTCTGCGCATTGTCAAGTATCATTCTTGCCTTGCGCGCCGCAATGGTACCCATGCTCACATGATCCTCCTGATTGGCAGATGAAGGAATGGAGTCAACGCTGGCAGGATGCGCCCAGACCTTGTTTTCGGAGACCATGCTGGCTGCTGAATACTGCGTAATCATGAAGCCGGAATTGAGTCCGCCGTTTTCGCTGAGGAATGCGGGCAGTCCCTCGCTGAGGGCAGGATTCACAAGGCGTTCTATGCGGCGTTCGGAGATATTTGCATACTCCGCAAGCGCAATGCCAAGGAAATCGAATGCAAGTGCCATTGGCTGGCCGTGGAAGTTGCCGCCGGAGATGGCTTCGTCGTCATCGGGGAAAATGATGGGGTTGTCGGTAACCGCGTTTATCTCGCGGGATACCGCATCATACACATATTTTATTGCATCGCGGCTTGCGCCGTGAACCTGTGGCGTGCAGCGGAGCGCATATGCGTCCTGTACCTTGCCGGGTACCGTGTCATGAGCAAGATCGCTTCCCTCCAGCAGAGTTCTTAGGTTCTTTGCGGAGCTTATCTGACCCTGATGGCCCCTAAGCTCATGCACCTTGGGATCGTAGGCCTTCTTGATTCCGTTCAGCGCTTCCGCTGTCAGTGCGCAGGCGATATCGGCGGTCTTGGTAAGCTGAACCGCATCGTAAACCGCAAGGCAGCCGATGGCAGTCATGATCTGAGTGCCGTTGATAAGCGCAAGCCCTTCCTTCGCGGCAAGCTCCACGGTGGGAATGCCGGCTTTTTCCATAGCCTCTTTGCCGCTCATCAGCTCACCCTTATATTCGGCCCTGCCCTCGCCTATCATGACGAGCACCATATGTGAAAGGGGTGCAAGGTCTCCGCTTGCGCCGAGCGAGCCCTTTTCGGGCACGATGGGGTGAACGCCTGCGTTGAGCATGGCGAGCAGAGTTTCAATGGTGGAAAGACGAATGCCCGAATTACCTCTGCAAAGGGCGTTGCACCTGAGAAGCATGGCTGCCCTCACCGCTTCGGTGGGCAGAGGATCGCCCATGCCGCAGGAATGCGATATGATGAGGTTGCGCTGCAGCTGCGCGGTATCCTCGATGGATATGTACTTGTCGGAAAACTTGCCGAATCCAGTGGTGAGTCCGTAGACCACCGCTTTTTCATCGAGCTTCGTTTCCACATATGCGCGGGCTTTGTTGATCTTTTGCTTTGCATCCTCGCTGATTTGAACCGGTTCGAAATTGCGAGCAACGGCGGCGACCTGCTCAACCGTCAAGCTCATCCCATTGATTGTTACCATAGTTTTTCTCCTTGTTTACGATAGCGGTACAGCCGCAATTATCCGGTTTTAATTATAAAAGAATGGAATAGCATAGTCAAGTGTTTTCGGTGATTATACTAAGCGCGCGATGTTTTTTATGTTAACAATCGGGGGCCGCCTGCCCAACGGCAGAAGACCCCCGATTTTTATGTCGTTTCAATGCCCGGCAGCCCTGCGTTTTGGGCTTCGGGCACGGTGACGGAGTTATTCATTTTCATCCCCGATGTTGTCTGCAGGATTGGCGCCGCCGCCTGAATAGCCGCACTTGGTGCATGTCCCGTTGACAATGGTATGTATCTCCTCCAGGTCTGCACCGCAGGTGGCGCAATGCTTGCTGTGCCCCAGCTTGTCCGGCGTGCATACCCAGACTCCGCCGTGGTTTTTTGTTTGGACACTTCCGCATTTACTGCATGTCCTCCTGTGCCGGTCGTTATCCAGCTTTACCCAGCTTCCGTAGGTGTGGGCTTCGGTCTGGGTGTACCCGCAGCCGGCGGTCCTACAGGTGCGCTTATGTGTCGTACCGTTATCCTCCCATTCATTATAGACATGTCCCGAATACTCCACATAGCCGCATTTGCTGCATGTCCTCTTGTGGCGTCCGTCTCCGCAGTCGCTCCAGCCCGTCATGCTGTGCGCCTCGGTCTTTGAATAGTTGCAGCCCTGCTTTGTGCAGGTGACGGTATGTCCGCTTGCGCCGTTGCTGGTATAGCTCTTTATATGCGCCTCGGTCCGCTGATGGCCACACTCCATGCATGTGCATACATGGGTTCCGTTGCCCTTATCCTTCCACGGGCCGTAAGTATGACGCGTTGTTCGAGTATGACCACACTTAGCGCATGTTTCTGTGTGCGTAATATCATCATCCGCAGTCAAATCCGCATATTTATGTGGCTCCTTATGGGAGTAATCACATCCGCTGAATAAACAGTCATCATAATGATTCTCGACATCATCAGGGCGCTCATACCAATTTCCTCCAAATCTATGCCGCCAGGCTATATCATCTACCGACTTCAAGCTGCCGTTAGTCTCGATCCAGTCAACATCGAGGTCAAGATCTCCGTCGATTCTGAACGAGTCGCATCCCTGCCGGATGCACCAACTATCACATCTTGAATAATCGGCATCTCTGGGTCTACCAGCCAGAAAAGCATAATCCACCTTATAGCCACTGCTTTCCGGGGCAGTCATCAGCCGCTGACAGACTTTTCCTGACGAATATACGCCAACCTTATAGCCCTTCGGGTTGAGCTCCGGATTTCGGAATCGCCTGACAACAGCTCTGAAATACGGATATACAACCTCCTCCAAATCGGTACCGGCACCACCTTCATATGCGAAGAAAATCGGGGTCCCCGGGTGCTGTCCGAACGAGGTGGCAGCTTCAATGGCCTGCGCTGCATGGCTGTCACCCTTTTCTGCAAAACCATTTCCGCTTCCTTCCTGCTCCCATATTGACAGTATTCTCTTTATATCCCGGGAGAGGTGATATACCTCATCTCGCGTAAGCTCTTTATTCGCATTTGAGTTCTCCGCGTTTTTGAGATATCTGCCTATGAAGTATATTCCCTTGACTTCATACTCATGAACAACATCGGTTTCAGCGCATGTAAATATCTGATTCACACTGCTGTCCAGAGTCTCTCTGTACTTATGGTACCAAAGGGGCTGTGCTGTATCGCATCCGTAAACAATTATTCTCTCAGTCGTCTTTGTCATATTGCTTCTCCTTTATTTGTTTATTAATACTATTTCTTTACTTTTATAATTCTTATTACTCTCATCTTCCCGAATAAAGCGCTCGTTTATTAGTACCGTTTTAATAAAGTGTACATCCTTTTCAAGCTTCCGATAGTAATTCCTAAGCTCCTCATCATACTCCCAGGTTAACCCTCCGTCGTGTGTCACATAAAAGAAAGGGTCTATTCCTTCATCTCCCTCGAAATACGGTGAATATATAAATTTGTCTCTTGCTCTGTCGGAATATGTCTCCCAATGCTCACCTCCGTCAGTTGTCCAAAGCGCCACGGGCACATAATCCATCCGAAAACCTCCTGTATAGTTTACAACATACAGTTCTATCATAACTATCCATACATCGGGATATGGAGTGCCCACGCCACTAACAAGAACGTTGTACCGCATATCCAGGCTTTTGAATTGTCTTACCTCCTCCTTATATTCATCTATATAATACATTGTATTATGCTCCGGCTCGGGGCGGAGTTCGCGCCATGTCTTCCAGCCATCATCCGTCACAAAAATACATATCTCATCAAGCATATCTACATCCTCATCCCAGGCTTGATATTTATGCTTATGCTCATCAGTAAAGACAACCCAGTTCTCCATGCCGTAACAGCCGTATTGATATGCGTGTTTCACCGAATACCTCCACCACCCACAATCGCACATAAACCTGTCTGTAATACACTGATACAGCTCTGCCGGATACTGCCAAAGCTTTTTTCCATTGTAGCGGTCACATGCCCACAGCTCCCCGTTGTCATATAAGACACGCATCAGAGGATAGTTCTCATTATAATAACTATTGTCCCAATCATAAAAAAAGTAAATATCCCGTATTCCTCCCACTTGCCTGTGAAGCCTGTCTCTGAGGGTGTTGTAATACAGCTCGTACAGCGAAATCGAAGAAGCCGGATTTGGGAGCCAGAGCTCCGGCTCGGGCTCCAGATAAACATACGGCGTCGGGGCTTCGTCTTTAATGCCCTGAAATACTTCACTGTCGGGCGAAGCGGAAGCTGCGCCCCCTCCGCCGCATCCGTACAGCGGCAGCGCGCCGAACAACCCGAGGCTCATAAGCCCGGCCAGCAGCAGCGACAGTGTCCTCTTTATAGCTCTATTTTTTGTTTGATTTCGTGAATAAGTCATCTTTTCTCTCCTTCATCAGTATAATCATTTTTTTAGCATTATTTCTTTTTTATAATCCGAATTTCTCTCGTCTCTCAGCATAAAGCGCCCGTTTGCCAGTAGCGCCGTCATCCACCTCCCTCTTATTCTCAGCTGCAGATAGTAATCCGCAAGCTCCTCATCATACTCCCAGGTTAACCCTCCGTCGTGTGTCACATGAAAGAAAGGGTCTATTCCCTCATCTCCCTCGAAATACGGGGAATATATATATTTATTGTATTTATCCCATCCCCTTTTGTTATATGTCTCCCAATGCTCACCTCCGTCAGTGGTCAAAAGCGCCACGGGTATATAATCCATCCAAATACCTCCTGTATAGCTTACAACATACAGTTGTATCATAACTATCCATACATCGGGAGATGGAGTGCCCACACCACGAATATTCACATTGTACCACATATCCAAGCTTTTGAATTGTCTTACCTCCTCCTTATATTCATCTATATAATACATTGTATTA
>OLGB01000746.1_pt1 | contig 43504 bp, 41 predicted proteins | sample 1605691 | NCBI WGS metagenome assembly OLGB01 (sample SAMEA3888925, study PRJEB22519) | human gut metagenome | biome: human gut; feature: human-associated habitat; material: faeces | place: Denmark | collected 2010
TCGAGGTCCAGAAGAAGCTCGGCTGGGAGGTCAACACCTGGGCCGTCGGCGATCTGGTCAAGGAAATGAACGCCGTCACCGAGGCGGAAATTGACGCTCTGATGGACGTTTACCGCGAAAAGTACGACTTCGCGACCGACGATATCGCCGCCATCCGCTATCAGGCGCGCGAAGAGATCGCCATGAAGAAAATGATGGACGCCGAGGGCTGCAAAGCCTTCTCGAACACGTTCCAGGATCTCTACGGCATGGAGCAGCTGCCGGGCCTCGCTTCCCAGCACCTGATGGCGCAGGGCTACGGCTACGGCGGCGAAGGCGACTGGAAGGTCGCAGCGATGACCGCGATCCTGAAAGCCATGGGCGAGAACGGCAACGGCGCGTCCGCGTTCATGGAGGATTACACCTACCACCTTGTCAAAGGTCAGGAATACTCCCTCGGCGCGCACATGCTGGAGGTCTGCCCGTCCGTCGCTGCCGGCCGTCCGCGTATTGAGACGCACTTCCTCGGCATCGGCATGAACGAAAAGGACCCGGCGCGCCTTGTCTTTGAAGGAAAGCCCGGTAAGGCGGTCGTGGTCAGCCTCATTGACATGGGCGGCCGCCTGCGCCTGATCGTACAGGATATCGAGGCCGTCAAGCCCATCATGCCCATGCCGAACCTGCCGGTCGCCCGCGTCATGTGGCGCGCCATGCCCGACCTCACGACGGGCGTTGAATGCTGGATCACGGCGGGCGGCGCACACCACACCGTCCTCAGCTACGACGTCACCGCCGAGCAGCTCCGCGACTGGGCCCGCATGATGGAGATCGAATTCGTCCACATCACCAAAGACACCACCGTCGAATCCCTGGAGCACGAACTCTTCCTCAACGACCTCGCGTGGAAACTGAAATAACCCCCGACCGCCCCTCTCAGAGGGGCGGTCTTCTTTTTCTCCCGGCAGAGGCCGATGCAAACGCATCGGCCCCTGCTGTTTTTTTACGCAAAAACACCCGCGAAAAAGAAAAAATTGCAGATCTCCGGCTGCATTTCAGGAAGATTTCAGGCTGGTGCTGTAAAATGAAGACGCAGCAGCTGCGCCCGCGCGTGCTGGTGTCCTACGTGCGCGAGCCGTATGTCTATGCCGCCGGTTCGGTTAAAAAACAGGAGGAACTGCCATGACATTCAACGACATCTACAAGAAAACGCTGACCGGCGTGCTGTATTCCAGCGGCTTCGCGCTGACGCTGGTGGGCCTGTCCCTTGTCACCACGCTGGTCATTATGGCCGTCACGAGCAACGTGGTCCTGTCTCTCGGCATGGTGGGCGCGCTGTCCATCGTCCGCTTCCGCACGGCCATCAAGGAGCCGGTCGAGATCGTGTTCCTGTTCTGGTCGCTCGCGGTGGGCATTGTCATCGGTGCGGGCATGATCCCGCTGGCGGTCATCGGCTCTGCTATCATCGCCGCAGGCATGGCGGCCGCCGTCTGCCTCTGCCTGTGCACAGCCGCGTTTTCCGGTCCAATCGCGGCAGCGGCAGGGGAGACCGGCATCACCATGGCGTATGAGACGGCGCTGTTCGATACGAGCAGCGTGTTCGGGGTCAATCTGAACAACAACTATGCCGACGCCACCAACATGAAAGAGGCGCTGATCTACGACATGTACCAGTATCTCGGCGCGGACGCCTCCCTCTACAATTACGCCAAACTCTCCGTCAACGGCGAATACTGGGGCGTCTATCTTGCGCTCGAGGCCGTGGAGGACAGCTTCCTGCTCCGCAATTACGGCGTGCAGGACGGCGAGCTCTATAAGCCGGACAGCATGAACATCGGCGGCGGAAAAGATTTCGGTGACTTCAATGCCGACGATATAGATTTCGGTGATCTGGATCTCGGCGACATGACCCCGCCGGATAGGAATGCCGCGCCTGCGGAACAAAAAACGGCCGCCGCCGGAGAACGCCCTGCGGACGATTTCGGCTTTGGCGGCGGCAAGGGCGGCTTCTCCATGAGCGGAGGCGGCGCGGACCTCAATTATACAGACGATGAGCTGGACAGCTACGAGACCATCTGGGACGGCGAGATCACAGATACCACAAAGGCCGACCACAAGCGCGTGGTCACTGCTCTCAAAAACATTTCGGAAGGTAATGCCCTGGAAGATTATATGGACGTCGACAACCTGCTCCGCTATATGGCCGTCCACGTCTTCTCCGTCAACGAAGACAGCCTGTCCGGCTCCATGGCGCACAACTATTACCTCTATGAAGCCGGCGGAAAGCTGAACCTCATCCCGTGGGATTATAACCTCGCCCTCGGCGGCATGGGGCGCAGCAATGACGCCACCAGTGTTGTGAACGATGCCATCGACAACGCGTTCTCCGGCACGACCTTCTTTGACACGCTGATGGCGGATGAAGCATACCACAGCCAGTATTACGCCTATCTGCAGCAGCTCGTAAGCGAGTATATCAACGGCGGCGGATTTGACGCTTTTTATGAGCGGGTTCGCAGCCAGATCGACACGCTTGTCGAGTCGGACCCCACCGCGTTCTATTCCTATGACGAGTATCTGACAGCCGCCGAGACCCTCTATCAGGTGGTCAAGCTGCGCGGGCAGTCCATCCAGGGCCAGCTGGACGGGACGATCCCCTCTACCGAAGCCGCGCAGCGCACCAGCGACGCGCTCGTGGACGCCTCCGCGCTCGATCTCAGCGCCATGGGCTACATGAACAGCGGCGGTGGCGGCGGCTTCGATGCACCAGCTGCTTCCGAAACGCGGACCGCGCCGGACATGTCCGACGGGCCTGAACATACGCCGTCCGCAGGCTTTGACCCGTCCCAGTTCAGCGGGGAAGGGCAGAACGCTGACGACCCGCAGCAGACAGCCGAAGATGCACCGGCTTCCGGCGATGCCGCTTCCGGCGGCCGGCCGGATCCGGGTAGCTTCCCAGGCAGCTCCGCAGACGCATCCGCAGCGATCCCCACAGACAGCCTGCTCCTGTACGCCCTTTCCCTCCTGTCCCTCACCACCGCCCCCCTCTTCGCCCTCCTGTACCGCAGAAGGCCGCGAAAGCAATAACGCTCCCAGCCGCAAAACGTCAGACGGGACCCGTCTGGCGTTTTCCATAACTTGAAAAATCTGCTGGATATCCTTGTGCTTTTGCCGCATGTATGCTATAATTTTAATAAAACGAGACACAGCAGAAAAGCACACGCGCCCGCTGCCGCAAAGGGCTGCGGGAGAATCCGGAAAGGGAGGGCTACCTATGATGAGATGGAAAGAACTTCTGGAAAAGAAACCGCATGCCTGGGTCAAATGGGGCGTGATCGCGGCCTGTCTCTGCATTGTGATTGCCGGATTTTTTGTAATCAGACAGCGTGCGGCAGCCCTGCCGGTCGAGCAGGTGGAAAACCCCGTGTTCGTCTCGCGGGAGGAAGAGCCGGTGATGCAAAGAGACGACCTCAAAAACATACTGGTGAACAACATCGTCGTATGGGGGACGGTACAGGACTGTTCCTACCTTCGCATCCGGGCCGGGGATTCGGTCTGGTATCTCACCACGATGCGCGTCGCCGTGGACACGGTGATCCGCGGGGAAGCGGATGCGCCGACGATCGACATCGTCTCCGCCGAATGCTATACGGGGGAACCTGTCCCGGAAGAAGAATTTCCCGTCCGGCCCGGTATCGCGGACTGCATTCCGGGGACGGAAGGGATCTTTGCGGTCAGCCCGGTGCAGGCGGGCGCTGTATGGGACATCGGCGGCCGGAGCACGGCTGTCCGCGAATTTGGCGACTATATCTACCACATCCGCTGCAGCCTGCAGGAGGACAGCATCGTCTATGACGATCTTGTTCTGCCGATCAGCGAAGTGGAAACCGCGGGATCGTGAGGAAAAACCATGGATATCGAATTATTTTATCGGGAAAAGGGGAGCGGCGAGCCGCTGGTCCTGCTGCATGGCAACGGGGAGGACGGCTCCTATTTTGTACACCAGATCGAGCATTTTCAGAGCCGTTACCGCGTGATCGCGCTGGATACGCGCGGGCACGGAAGGTCCCCGCGGGGCAGCGCACCGTTTACGATCCGGCAGTTTGCCCTTGATTTATATGACTTTCTGCGCGCGCACGAGATCCCGTCCGCGGTGCTCCTTGGCTTCTCGGACGGGGCGAATATTGCGATGCAGTTCGCGCTCGACCACCCCGAGATGGTCCGGGCCCTGATCCTGAACGGCGGCAATCTGGACCCGTGCGGCGTCAGACGCTCGACGCAGCTCCCCATCGAGCTCGGATACCGGATCGCAAAGCACTTCGCGAGCCGTTCAGAAGGTGCAAAAAGGAATGCCGAGCTGCTCGGCCTGATGGTGAACGAGCCGCATCTCACCCCCGCTGACCTCTCCCGCCTCCCCATGCCGGCGCTGGTGATCTGCGGCACGCGGGACATGATCAAGGAATCGCACTCAAAAATGATCGCGGACAGCCTCCCGCACGCGAGCCTGACCATCCTCCCCGGCGACCACTTCCTTGCAAACAAGCGCCCGGCAGCATTCAACCGGGCCGTCGACGATTTTCTGAAAACGATCTAAAAAAGCCGCCCTGCAGGGACCTGGTCCTGCAGGGCGGCTTTTGTCATTTCAGGGTGATCTGGATATTGCCGGTATCCGTCCGGATCTCGCAGACGCCGCCGGACGTCGTCTTCGGGACGTCGACGCGGCCGACGCCGGAGTCGGTCAGGAACACCTTTTCTGAAAGCAGACTCCCGGCCACGTTCCCTGTGTCGGTTTTCACATGGAGCTCCCCGGCGTCGCAGCCGGTGAAGGCCACATGCCCCGTGCTCCGCTCGATCGAGAGCTGCTCCGCGGCGATCACGCGTTCCAGCCGGAGGTTCCCGACGCTTCCGCCCGAAACGAGGTTCCGGCAGGGGACCCCGCACAGCTCCGCATCGCCCGTCGTGACCTGCACGGTAGATCGTCCCGGCACGTGACGTCCGCCACGCGCACCGCGCCCGTGGTGGTCGAGAGGTCCAGCGCGCCGACGGCGGTATTCGCGGCGCGGATATTGCCGGTGCTGGTCCGGATCGCGGCCGTACCGGAGACGGACGCGGAAAGATCGGCGTTGCCCGTGGTCAGAGAGATTTCCGCATGCTCGAATGCGAGCGGCTGCGGCAGCTCCACGTTCCCGGTGCTTCCTGTGACCGTCAGCGCGCGGTACTGCGCATCCGGCAGGTACACCGTGATCTTCAGCGTGCCGAGGAAAAGGCCGATGCGGTCATACCAGGCGCTTTTCTGCTCGAGCCGGATGACCAGCGTCTGCTCCTCCACCGTGACCGTATGCTTCGCGTGTTCCGCGTCCTCGCATACCACGACGCTGCAGGTGCCGTCCGCCGACGCGGCGAAGGCGATGTCCGCAGTGCCTGTCGTCACGGCGATATCGCGGAAGCTTTCCCCGATGGGATATGTATTTGTTTCGAACTGGACGACGGAGAGCTTCGAAAAATCCTACCCCAGCGCCGCCATCGTCCCTGCGAAAAGGATGCAGCCGGCCAGCACGAGCGCGCCCGCCGCCAGCAGCCAGAGCTTTGTTGTTCTGCGCATCATGCGTCCTCCTTCCCAAGAAAGCGGTGCTTCGTCCAGACCGCGGCGCTTTTCGTCAGCGTCCAGATGCCCTTTGTCGCCGCCTTACAGCCGAAGAACAGGAAGATCGCCAGCCCCGAGAGGACCATCCCCGCCGCCAGCATGGCCAGCCGCGCCGCGCCGCTGCCCAGAGCCAGCCCCAGCACGCCGCCGGCGGCCCCGGCCCCCAGCGCCGCGAAGACGGCCCACAGCGAAACGTCCAAAGACCACACCACGACGTAGAGCGACAGCACCACAGCGAGTGCGGCGAGCCCCAGCGACAGCCAGACCGGCGAGCCGAGCGCCAGAAGCACGATCTCCCACGCCTGCAGCTGCCGCTTCGGCCGCATTTTTTCCTTTACGATCTTCGTCAGCGGCGTCTCGGCAATATCTGTCCGCCTGCTGCTTCGGCGACTTCTATACCCGCAAATTTCTCACCATTCCGGAGCGGGAGCTGCTGACCTTTGCCATCCTCGCCGCGCAGGGCGGCTGCGAGCCGCAGGTCAAGGCCTACATGGGCGGCAACGGCAAGGCGACCCTGCTTGACGCCCTCACCGTCTGCCTGCCCTACATCGGCTTCCCCCGCACCCTCAACGCCCTCGCCTGCATCAACGAAGTCCTGCCGGAGAACTGACATCCCACCCTGCTCCGCCCCCCAGCCGGTCAGAACCGCGAACACGGCGAAAACGTTGAAAACAGGAAAAACAGCCAGAGCGGCTTTGTGAGTGAATGGAAACAAACCTGATGGCCGACAGATTTGGCGCTCAGGCTTTCCGGAAAGACGATTATCTGCTCGTCAGGATCGAAAAGAAGGAAAAAGCAGCCCAGACCGTCCAGTGGACGGTCTGGGCTGTTGCTGTTAAAAGACGCCGGATTCCTGTGTTTTTTACTTTTACTTTCCGCAAACGACGGAGATTTTGATCTCGCGTTCAGCCTCGCTCAGGTCGAGCTCGCCGCCGTCGGCGACCGTGACGCGCAGCTCATAGAGCACGCCGCTGGTCAGGTCTGTGATAGCCTCGCCGTTCTCATCCGTGATCTTCCACAGTTCAGAAGCGACCTTCGAAAGCTTGTCGTCTGCGCCGTAAGCGTAGAGGCTCAAGTCGGAGGCGCTGCCGGAGAGATTGTTCACGCGGAAGGCGACCGTGGTGTTGGGGTGGACATTTCGAACCGTCACAGTATTGCGCCAGCTGGCGACCGAACCTTCGCCGCCGTCAGCTTCAAACTGTTCCTGCGAAAGAACATTTCTCGCTGCCTGGTCGAGATCGACCTTGCGGTACGGCAGCTCGGGCAGGTAGACAAAGCGGTCCTGCAGGCGCAGCAGCTCCAGATAGCCCGTCGGGCAGTAGAGTGCGTTGCCGCTGTTTCCGGCGTACATGCCGATGGCCATGTTGTTGTAGCCGAACTTGTTGGAGACGTCCATCGTGAAAACAGTCTCGCCCGTTTCAAAGTCCAGAATGATGTACTGCCACATACCGGTGGTCAGATCCTGCACGTAGCCGTAGACATAGCCCGTCGCGGTGGAGAGCTTCATAATCGACGTGTCGCTCAGGTCATTTCGAGACCAGATGCTCTTCATCTCATAGCCGGAATCGGTTTTGATGGTATCGACACGTTCGACGCCGGGCGCGATCATGCAGTTGCCCTTCATCAACCAGTTCTGGTCATAAATGTTGGCATAGCTCTGAATTGAGGAGTCGTTGTTGGGGTCGGCAAGACCTGCGTTGCCTGCGCCGAACCAGTTGCACACGATGGTGCTGACAGTGCCCTCGCTGTCGTCATAGACGATGGCAGAGTTTTCAACCGCCACCTGATAGCCTTCGGGAAGATCATCCAGCACCGGCATGCTTGCAACGATCTCACCGGTCTTCATATCCAGAGCCAGCAGCTTGACGGGGTCAGCATTGTCGGTGAACATCACAAGCTCCGGCGTCAGCGACGGAGAGCAGCCGCCGCCCCAGGCAAGACCGCCGCCGGTGGTCTTGTCGCCCTCGCCGCTGACTTTTGCGCCGACGCTCTCATACGGCGTGCACCACGCAACGTCGACGCCATCTTCTGCGCACAGCAGATAGCAGTTTTTATTGGTCAGAATGACTGCGCCGTCCTTGGAGGCCGCGATGCCGTTTTCTGCACCCTCACCGGGAGTAAGCTCGTAGACAAAGACTGCATCAGAGAGATCAGCCTGTTCGCCGCTTAGAATCGCATCGATGGCGGAACGTGCGATATATCCCAGTACGCCCTGCTGCTCACGCTCCGGGTAGATGCGGAAGCCGCCGGTTGCAAACCAGAGGTTTCCTTCGTAGTCAAAGACCACGGAAAGAAGATTCTGCGTCAGCTCCTTGCCGAGCGCGGCCTCAGCCGCTGCCTTGATGTCGATGTCGAGCACCTTTTCAAACTCGGGAAGGACATTGCCCGCTTCATCCGTCGCACGGAGCATCAGCACATGGTTGTTGCTGGTCGGGCAGACGATGCGGTTTTCCGCGTCCAGGAAGGTATAAGAGCTCTGGATGACGTATCCGCCGCCGTCGTGCTGCTTCGGGGAGAAGTAGCCGAGCGTCTTCGTCTCTTCGGCGTTCAGGTCGCGGATGGCGATGCCGCCGAGCAGCGGCACGACCGCGTGGCCATAGCTGTCAAAGTAAATGGCAGGCGAAGCGTTCGCGTTGGTTTTCTCATAGGAAACGTTGATTTCCGGGTAGATGCCGAGCGGCAGAACTTCATCCGTGGAGTCGGTATTGTAGCCGTCGTGGTGAATGTTAGCGTCGCTCTTTGCCATATAGGGGTTTTCGTCGACACGCTTGGCGCGCAGCGTCTTGACCGGCAGTGCAGAGGACAATGCGTCGGACGCCGGGGTCTCCTCTGTGCCAGCGTCCTCCGGCATATCATCCTCCGGCGAGGCTTTCTCTGATGCGGCCGTTTCGGGCGTCTGCGTTTCAGAGACCGGGGAAGACTCGGCTGGCGTCTGTGTACAGGCTGCCATGCTCAGGCAGAGCGCAGCAGCCAGCAGCAGGAGCAGCGCAGAGCGTAATACTTTTTCCATTTTCATCAAAATATCCTCCGTTTATTTATTTTTCATACAGTTTGTTGGGGTTTTATGCGAGCCAGGTGTAAAGTCCCAGTTGAAACGCTTCCTCAGAAACGGGCTTCAGCAGGAAATAATTAGCCCGCAGTCGGAAGGCGTGAAGCGAGAAATCAAGATCACTGCACCAGATCATCCGGCACACGGGACATAAGGAACGAAGGTGCTCCGCTGCATTCAGCCCTGCCACCCCGGAAAGTGCAATGACGGCATTGGTTGGAGCCTCTTTCTGCGCCGTTTCAAAAAAGCGTTCCTGGTCGTCATATTGCATGACCTGCGGAAACAGCCCCTTCGCTTCACAAAACCGGGTAATTTGCTCGGCGTAGCGCTGCCGCTCCGCTTCCTGTTCTGCCAGTACGGCAATACGATACACAGACCGCCCTCCTTCCTGAATCCAATTTGACGCCTTGCTTACGCTCAGTATAAAAAGGTTCTGCCGGTCTTTCAAGCGCCGTGGCACGAAAGGGACGATTATGGCACGAATTCCGGGGTTGTGGATTCTCCAACCTTGACGCTCTGTGATATAATCACTTTGGATTTGAATATGTGCAGGAAGAGGAAGGAGAATTCGCTGCATGAGAATTGCGATTGTGGACGATCTTGCCGCGGAACGTGCACTGCTGAAAGACCGGCTGGAGCAGCAGCTTCACCGGAGAAATGTGCAGGCAGATATTCTGGAATACGAAAGCAGTGAGAAATTTCTGGAAGCAGTAAGGAAAGCCCCCTTTACTGCCGCATTTCTGGATATCTATATGAATGGCATGACAGGCATGGAGGCGGCAAAAGAGCTGCGCAAAACCGATACGGATTGTCTGCTGGTTTTTACCACGACCTCCACCGATCATGCGCTGGAGGGATTTCAGGTCCGGGCGCTGCACTATCTGGTCAAGCCCTTCACCGAGGAGGACATCGACGCGCTGACGGACGAGCTGCTTGCCCGCGTACCGCAGCCGGACAAATATATGGAGCTAAAGGTGGAGGGAAGCGAGATCCATCTGCGCTATCAGGACATCGTCTACGCAGAACACTTCGCCCACTTGATCTACGTCCATACGACGGTTCAAAGGACGCTTGCCACACGCCAACCCTTCAAGTCGTTCATCTCCCCACTAAAGGATGACACACGCTTTTTTGTGTGCGGGCGCGGCGTGATCGTAAATCTGGAACACGCGAAGGATCTGGAAGGCGCCGCCTTCCGCATGGCGGACGGAAGCCGCGTGTTTGTCAGTCAGGACCTTCTGAAAAGCGCCCGGCAGGCATTTATGGAGTTCCTGCTTCAAAGGGGGCGGATGGCATAATGGAGCTGCTGCGTCCAATTCTGGAGCTCGGCGTGGTGATTCCCGGCATGCTGCTTGCCTACTTCCCGGCAAAATCCAGCTTAAAGCAGCCGCTGTCAAAGCTTGTTTTGTGGCTTGTTCCGCTGCTTGCGCTGCTTTGCGCCGCCGGAGGCGTGGTGTGCTATGCGCGCCGCATGCCGACTGCGCCGATGCTTGCAGGCCTAAGCTTGCTTGCAGTCGTGATCTACATAAAAACGCTCCGGATCTCGCTTTGGAAATCCGGAACGATTGCGTTGTCCGTCTGTGCGGTATTTGCCTGTATCAACAGCCTTTCAAGAGCGATCAACGCCGCTATGCTGGCCGGTTTGCCGCAGGCGCAGGCTGCGCCGTGGTTCTGTCTGCGGTCTGCGATTTGCTATCATGCGATCTGCTGGCTGTTTGCCGCCATCGCCTATTATCCTGCGACGCACAGCGTGCGGAAGATGGTCGAGGATGAAAACTTTGCGCAGACCTGGTATGTGTTCTGGGTGCTGCCGCTGGTGTTCATTGCGCTGAATCTGTTTATGATCCCCAAGTATGCGGACACGCTCTATACCGGGCGTGTTTTGCAGGGGTATTTTGTGATCAGCATCGCACTTTTGTTTTTGATGCTTTTCTTCAACGCAATCTTCCTTCTGATGGCGATCAGCATCAACCGGAATGTGAGATTGCAGCAAGAAAACCAGCTGCTTTCCATGCAGCAGCAGCGCTATGAAAATCTCAAAACAGCCATAGAAGAGGCCCGGCAGGCACGGCACGATATGCGTCATCAGCTGCATCAGATTTCTGCGCTGGCGGAAACCGGCGATCTGGAAAGTCTCAAAGCCTATCTTGCGAAAACCGTCTCCCGGATCCCGAATCTCGATATGCACTTTTGCGAGAACCGCGCGGCAGACAGCGTCGTCGGCTATTACTGCGCTCTTGCAAAACGCGGGGACACTCTCTTCCATGCGCAGCTCGACCTGCCGGAAGCGCTTCCGGTCGACGAGATCGACATGTGTCTGGTTCTGTCCAACCTGCTCGAAAACGCACTCGAGGCAAGCCTTCGTACCGCGCCGGAGCGGCGGCAGATCCGGATCACCGCATATCTGCATGCAGAACGCCTGCTTCTGATCGAGGTTGAAAATGCATTTGACGGCGAGATCAAAGAAAAAGACGGCGTTTTCCGCTCATCCAAGCGCAGGGGAAACGGCGTCGGCATCCAGTCTGTGCGCCACATCGCCGAAAAAACCGGCGGCGCGAGCACATTTACGTATCAGGACGGCAGCTTTTCCGCAAAGGTCATGCTCCGCAGCTGAAAATGATACGGATTGCAGCGGTTTCCCTGTTGCGAAATAAACAAGTGCCGCATTGCATGGTGTTTTTACCTTGCAATGCGGCACTCTTTCTGCTGCTCAGATCACGCAAAGATCGCAGTGGGTGAGGGGGGGCTGGGGGCGGTCGTGGTGGAAGAAGTCCAGGAGAAGGTCGGACATTTCCGTGCCGATCTCCCGCAGGACCGGGCAGCCGGTGTAGCAGTCGTACCCGCCGGTCCCGCTGGCGCGGTAGCTGCTGAGGCAGGCGGTAAATACGTCGTCGTCCGCGGCGGGTCGGCCGCCCACGCAGAGCTCCGTGACGCGCTGGCCGACCGGGCGGGAGCAGTCAAAGACGTAATGCACGCCGGCATAATAGTCGTAATTGTAATGCTCGACCTTCGGCTTTAAAAACGCGTCCGAAATGCGGAGCGTCCCGTCTTCGTTCCGGGTGAAATACTCCGCGCTGCGCTCCATCGCCCGGCGCAGGACCGCGCCGGTGATCTGCAGCACCGTCAGCGTATTTGTGTAGGGATAGGCGTTCAGGATATCTCTGCGCCGCACGGTCTGCGGCAGACCCGCCGCGTCGTTGGCAAGGCTCGTGACGGAGATCTGCGCGCCGCTCGCGGCCAGCTGCACGGTGTTGAACAGGTCCGCGAGCGCGGTCCCGTTCGCGGCCATGCGCAGCGGCGTATCCAGTGTCAGCGGCGCGTCCAGATGCCCGACGATCTGGTCGAGCCAGTCCTGCGCGCCGCGCTCCATGCCGGAGAACTCCGTGAGCCATTCCGCGCGGCATGGGCCGCCCGCGCGGATCGTCCGGCTGGAAAACCGCGTGCCGCTGTCCGATACGACAGCCTCCACGCGCAGAAATTCCTGCCCCTTGTCCGACGGCTGCACGACGAAGGTATTGCGGACCATCTGGCCGGGCACGGACATGTGCTGGTGGCCGGTCAGGAGAATGTCAAAGTCCAGCTCCTGGCAGATGCGGTAGGCGACGTTTTCATGCGTCGCGGACAGCGTCCGCCCGCTGGCAAGATCGCGCTCGAATCCGCCGTGATAGACGCAGACGGTCAGATCGACCTTGCCCTTCAGCGACAGCAGCGCGGCGGCTGCCGCTGGGATCGGATCCTTGATCCGGATCCCGGACAGATGCTCCGGGCGCTCCCAGATATTCACGTAGTCGGTGACGATGCCGACGATGCCGATGCGCAGCCCGTTTTCCAGCACGTGCACGCGCGCGGGGAAGCGGACGCCGCCGCCGGCCCAGCGGACATTTTCGCAGACGCAGCGGGCCCGGAGCGCATCGAGATAGCTGTCCAGATACGGCATGCCGTAGTTGAAGTCATGGTTGCCGAGCGTCACATAGTCGTATCCGCAGCGGTTCATGATCTGGGCAAACTGCGCCGCACTGCCGACCGTATCGTGGCAGAAGGCCCCGAGCGGCGAGCCCTGCAGAAGATCGCCGCCGTCGATGACGAGCGTGTTGCCGTCCTTTTGGAACTGGCTGGCGCACTTGAACAGACCGAGGTCCTTTTCTTCCTGGCTGCGGTAATCCGTGGGGTAGATATAGCTGTGCAGATCGGAGGTAAAGTAGATCGTCAGGTTTCGTTCCTGCATAGTCTTACCCCCGAGCAAGCTTGACGCGGATCCTCGCCGAGATCCACTCAATGATGAGCACCAGCACGATGAGCCCCAGCAAAATCGCGCCGACCTCGTTCCACCGGTAGGCGCTCATGGCGAAGATCAGCGGCGCGCCGATGCCGCCCGCGCCGACAAGACCGAGGACGGTCGCGTCGCGCAGGTTCATGTCAAAGCGGTAGATGATGGTGGACGTGAAATCCGCGGTCAGCTGCGGCAGAATACCATAGCGGATCTTCTGGAAGGTCGTGCAGCCCGCGGCGTCCAGCGATTCGAGGATCCGCTTGTCCAGATCCTCGATGCTCTCGATGAACATCTTCGACACCATGCCGATCGAGCACAGCGACATCGTGAGCAGACCCGCGAACGGCCCCGGCCCGGTCACGCGGATGAACATCAGGCCGTAGACAAAGGCCGGAATGGTGCGGATCGCCGCGATGAGCACGCGCCCGACGAGCGCCACGCCCTTCGGCACCAGATTGCTGGCAGACAAAAACGACAGCGGCAGCGAGATGACCGCGCCGACGATCGTCCCGAGGAACGCGATGCAGAACGTCTCCAGCAGCAGATACGGCACGCCGTCCGTGCCGAGTGTGAACAGAAGCTTCGCCGACGGATGGAAGATGCCGGAGAGGATGTTCCCCGCAACCTCCAGCCCATTGCCGGTGGGGTTGCTGACCCGGACGGCCGAGCCGGACCAGGCCAGCAGGCACGCGACGCCAAAGGCCGCCAGCAGCTTCCAGATCCAGGTCTTCGGCGCGGAGGCGTAGGCTTTGAGAATTTTTTCGTTCATGGCCGTCTCCTCCTTATGTCAGGCGCTTGCGCAGTGCGTGGCTGACGCCTTCGATGATCATGACGGTGATAAACAGCACGATCAGGATCATGCCCAGGCTGTCATATTCGCGCCAGCCGATCTTTTCATTCATAATGAGACCCAGGCCGCCCGCGCCGACATAGCCGAGGATCGACGCATAGCGCACGTTGCCCTCCAGGCAGAACAAAGACACGGACAGATACGTCGGCAGCACCTGCGGAAAAACCGCGGTGACGAACGCGCGCAGCCGCGTCGCGCCAAGCGCTTCCAGCGCCTCATACGGCCCCATATCCACGGTCTCGATGATCTCAAACAGCTGCTTGCCGACATAGGCAAACGTAAAGACCGCGATGGCGCAGGTACCGGCCATGGTGCCGAGACCGAAAATATACGTCGCGATCAGCGCGCAGACCAGCGTCGGCAGCGTCCGCACCAGACTCAAAAACAGGCGTACGAGAAACACCACCACGCGGTTCGTCACGATATTGCTGGCCGCCGCGATGGCAAACGGAATGGCCAGCACCGCGCCGATAAACGAGCCCAGGAACGACATCTTGATCGTATCCCACAGCGGCTGCCAAATCTTGCCCAGATACGCGGTGTTGGGCGGGAACATCGCCTTGAGAATGTCGAAGAATTTGCTGCCCTTCTTCACCAGCACAGAGAAGTTGAAGCCCGTGATCCGGACGGAAACGGCCGTCAGCACCACCAGGATCAGGATCACCAGCGGCGCGCGGCTGCGCTTTTCCTCGACCACGGTCCCGTCGGAAAGCGTATAGCGGCGGGGCCGGAAGATGCGGTCATACAGGCTCATACGGCAGCCTCCGAAACGGCGTCCTCTCCGTAGATCGCATCCAGCACCGCCTGATCGACCTGCTTCGACGGGCCGTCATAGACGATCTTGCCGGCGCGGATGCCGATCACGCGGTCGGCGTATTCCAGCGCCAGCTCCACATGGTGAATGTTCAGCAGGATCGAGATGCCGAGTTCCTGATTGATGTGCACGAAATCCTCCATGACCTGCTTGGCCGTCACCGGGTCGAGCGCGGCGACCGGCTCGTCCGCGAGAATGATATGCGGGTCCTGCGTCAGCGTGCGCGCCAGCGCGACGCGCTGCTGCTGGCCGCCGGAGAGCTGGTCCGCGCGCATATAGGCCTTGTCCAGAATGCCGACCTTGTCCAGCGATTCCAGCGCCTTGATCTTGTCCTCCTTGCGGAACGCGCCCAGCAGCACCCGCCAGAACGGCATGTCCGGCACGCAGGCGGCGAGCACGTTCTTGATCACGCTTGTACGCGTGACCAGATTGAACGACTGGAATACCATGCCGATCCCGCGCCGGAACTGCCGCAGGCGCTTGCCGGAAAGGCCTGTGACGTCGGTACCGTTCACGGTCAGTGTGCCGGAGGTGATCTGGTGCATGCGGTTGACGGCGCGCAGCAGCGTGGACTTGCCCGCGCCGGAGCGGCCGATGATGGCGACGAATTCGCCGTCGTCGATACGCAGACAGACGTCGTCCAGGCCGACCGTGCCGTTGGGATATACTTTGGATACGTGGTCAAATACGATCATAAAGCGTCCTCATTTCTGAAATCAAGCGCGGGGAGGGCCCGCACAGCGGAAGGTATCTGCCGTGCAAGTCCTCCCCGCGTTGGGAAAGTTCGATGGATCAGCCCGCTGCGGTCAGCTCCTGAATGAGCTTCTGCGCGGCGCGCTCGTTGTCATAGTCGGAGGCCTGTGCCTTCTGGTAGCCGTTGTGGCTGTAGATGGCGATGACCTGCTTGCCTTCTTCGGTGTTGCCGATGTTGATGAACGCATCCTGCAGAGCTGCGATCAGATCGGCGTCCATGATCTCAGAGTTCTTGCTGACAGAGATGGTGTCGTTGTAGATCGGGGCGGTGACGCCGATGACATTGGTCTCTTCCCAGATGGAGCCTTCGCGGCCGAACTCGGTGTTCCAGCGCTCAGCATAGTCGCGGCGGGCATCGGCGTAGGTCACGAGGACGTCGACCTGGCCGGAAGCGAGGCGGGCGAATGCGCTGGCGTAGGAATCAGACTGCACGGCGCTGCTCAGATCCGAGATGCCCTTGCCGTAGCGGTCCTGCAGCCACAGAGCCGGATAGATGTAGCCGGCAGGGGAGGACGTGCCCATGACGCTCCAGTTGGCGCTGTTGAGATCGTCCCAGGTCAGCTCTTCACCGGCGTTGACCTTGGCGGCCAGCTCCTGGCCCTTGTCGGACGGACCGGCGATGAACAGTGCGCGGTAGGAGACCGCCTGCTTGTCGGAAGCCTCGGTGGGCTGGCCGTCGTTCCAGTCCTTGGCGTTGTCGGAGTCCTTGCTCAGGCCGTCGCGGGTCGCGGTCAGGATGACCTCTGCGCCGTCGTCATACAGGACATAGGTACCGCCGGGGATCAGGCCGACGTCGATGGTGCCGGCTTCCAGACCTTCGCCGACCGCCTCATAGGTGGTGCCGACGGTGATCTCAACTTCGCCGACGTCATAGCCTTCCTTGGCCAGCTCGTCCTTGAGCAGCTGCTTGAGCGGCTCGGTCGCGGTGATGATCTCCTGCGGCTCGCGGGAGGGAACAAAGGCGACCTTCAGCGTTTCGATGGTCTTCGCAGCCGGTTCCGCAGTCTCTGCGGTCTCGGCAGCGGTGGTGCTGTCGGCAGTCGTCGTGTTGGTGTTTGCGCTGCAGCCGGCCAGAACGCCGATCAGCATGACGAGCGCAAGCAAAAGTGCAAGACTTTTTTTCATTGATCGTTCCTCCATCATATCTATCGATCTGTTTCATGGTGCTCCGTTGCAGAAAGCGCCGGAGCCGGTTTCCCGCGGCGGAAAAAATCCCTTTCTGCCGCATTTTGATTATAGCACATCCGACGGAGAAAAAATTTTCCGCTTGCGTAAAAAAAGTATTTATTGCGCGTCCGGCGCCGGGGAGAAAAACCGGGCCATCAGCTCCTCGAAGATCAAAATGATATGCCCGAAAAACAGATTCGGCAGACTGCCCGCCAGCGTCTGCTTCGCGCCGTCGACGACGAAGACAAGGTCGGAAAGCTGCGCGAGCGTCGAGTCGCTCCGGCGCGTAAAGGAGATGATCTTCTGTCCGTGCTGCCTGGCGTGGCGCACGTCGTTGAGGACCGGCTCGGTCTCGCCGCTCTGGCTGACGGCGAACATAATTGCGCTCTCGTCCGCGTCCGCGCTCTGATGCGCCTCCTGAAAGATCATGTAGTCGTAAAAATGCACGTTGCTGAAGGCCATAAAGCCGCAGATCGACATGCGCTGGACGATATAGGCCCCGACGATGTTGGAAAAGCCCTCGCCGGTCGTAAAGATCTTCCCGCGCCTGCGCTCGTGCAGCAGCGCGCAGAAGCGGCTGATGAGGTCCGCGGAATAGTTGTCGATCAGGCGCCGGAGCGTCTCCTCCGTCGGCTTTTCGGAGGCGGCGAGCTGGCGGCTGAGATGGTAGTAGAGCTCGCTGTAGCCATCGAAGCCCAGCCGCTTGCACATCTTCACGATGCTCGCCGTGGACAGATAGTTCTCCGCAGCGATCTGCTGGATGCCCACGCGCTTCTCGCCGCGCTCGATGTGCGCCGTGATGCTGGTGATCACCTTCCGCTCATCCTCCGACAGCAGATTCGTCAACAGAAAATAATTGTCGCCCATACCTGGCCCTCCATCGGCTCCATTCTCCCAAATTCAACGTTCTACATCATTATAAAATAAGCCTCTCAGATGTCAAGAAGCCCCGGACCAAAAATCTGCGCAGCAAGCAGCGTGTTTTGTATTGAAGGGAAATGCTTTCGTTATGCGCCGAGCGTTCGCGCGCGGACGGCTTCGACCAGATCGACGGTCTGGGCGTGGGAGACGAACGCGGCCGGCTCGCCGTCCACGGCGGCAAGGCAATTCTCGCCGTCATAGCGATAGAGCGTCAGCGTGAACGTCGGGAAGTCTTCGTTATCCAGATGGATGACCAGCGAAATTTCCTCCTGCCCGGCCGGTGCTTCGTCCGTGAAACTGACGGCGGTCAGCGAGCGCAGCGCGGTGCGCAGATCGTAGACGTCAAATTCCACGCCGTCATACGTCAAAGTCCCTTCCGCGTCCTCGCCATCTTCGTCCTCGGGCGGCGTATAGGTGAAGGTATAGGTTTCGCCCTCCAGCATAACGTCCACAGAGGTCACGGTGTCAAAGTCCGCGGCGAAGAGCTTCTGATGGCGCAGCGTGTCGTAGGACACTGCCGTGAGTTTGTCAAACTCTGTCTGCGTGATGGAATAGACAATTTGAGAATCACCGACGCGTGCGTAGCACGTCATGTCAGGAATTTCGTCTGCGTCGTTTTCTACAGCCTTGTTGTACACCGCCAGCTCCTCCGGGTTCTGCGACAGGTGCAGCACCAGCGTGCCGGCATCCGTTTCATTTCCGTCTTCATCCGAGCTGCTGTAGTCGAGCGTGACCGTCAGCGCGGGCTCGTCCAACCCAAATGCCGCAAGTTCCTCGTCGGTCACATTGTAGATCACGTAGTTTGTCAGATCGAGCTCGTGCAGTGCGGTCAGCCACTCGGTGATAACAGCCGTGTCGAGCGGCTTGCCGTCCGTGAAGTACACATCGTCCGCGCAGATGCTCGTGCCATCCTCGTCGTAAGTGATGGTATAGTTTTCGGTGCCCGTGAACGCGATCTGCTTCGCTGTGTCAAATTCCGGGATGGTATCATCCAAAATCATATCCCGCAGCACCGCGCCGAACTCATCCAGCGGATCGTGGCTGACCAAATACGCCTTGCCGTCGCCGATGGAAACATACCGCTGCTCGTCCATTTTGCTGAAATCGCCCAGCTCCACGGTGTAACTTTCTTCGCCGACCGTGATGGAGATCGTGCAGACCGGCTCGTCAAGACCATACTGTTCGTAATCTTCTACATCGTCAATGACAAACGCCGCCGCAAAGTCCTCGAACTGTGCAAGCAGCTCATCTATCTTTTCTTCGTCCACGGGGAAGGCGCTATCCTCGTCATACGTCCATATCTCATCCTTCGTAAACGAGAATGTCCCTTCCTCATTCGTCCACGAAAGCGCCGTGACGGTATCCGTCGGGGTGGCTAAAATCGTCTCGCCGCTGTTTTTGATTCTCTCGACCTTTTCTTCGTGGCGGCTGACAAGCACCGCCGTGATGTTGACGGCCGCAAAAACCGCGAGCAGCACGCAGAGCGTGACCTGTTTCTTATGCCGCGCCGCAGAACTGGACGGATGGTACCTATCCCGCTGGGGAAGACGATTTCCCTGTAAACTACGTCTCCGCTGCGGATGCCGAAGCCTACTGCGCGTGGCTGACGGAACGGGACGGCGTGAACACCTACCGCCTGCCGAATGAAAGCGAGTGGGAACTTGCCGCCGGCCACATGCCCAAGGATGCAGACTTCAACTGCGGCGTGAATGACGGCAGAACATCTGTAGAAGAATATGCCAAGGTCACGCGCGGCGCGCATGGTGCAGTCGATTTCTGGGGCAATGTTTGGGAATGGACGACGACGGTCCGCTCTGACAGCACGCTGGGCGTCAAGGGCGGCGCATGGGATTCTGCCCGCACCGACTGCCGCACCGAGCACCGCAAGGAAGGCCGCGCAGCGTCTCAGGGTTACAAAGATGTCGGCTTCCGCGTGTTCAAAATTTTGAACGGCGAAGAGCCCGCGCAGAAGGTCGAGCTTGCCACGCTGCAGGCACCTGTTGTGATGGCAATCTCTACCAAATCTGGCAGCATCACACTTTCCTGGCAGGCCGTCGAGGGAGCGACGGCGTATCAGCTGTTCTCCTATGATGCGGACGCAAATCACATTGAGATGCTCGGCACGACAGAGGAAACCAGCGCTGTGATGGATGGTCTTGCTCCCGGAACCTACCGCTATATCGTGCAGCCCATCTCCTATGTGGAGATCGCGGACAACGTCTCCGGCGAATACAGCGTCGGCGCAAGCTGCGGCAATGCCCCCGAAGCGGCAGTTTTGGCTTCTGCAGGCTATGACGGCTCCGGCGCGCTCTGCGTGCGGATCCCAGACAACCGGTAACAGACATGAAACGCACGGGACAAGGTGCTTCCTTGTCCCGTGCGTTTACGGATATATCGTGCGATCTGCGCTATGTTCTGGGCTGCGCGATCCGCTTCTGCTGCAGCTCCGCCCGGAGGAGGATACCGAGCGTCAGGCAGAAGTCGGGGTTTTTGAGGTCGCAGCCGAGCAGCTGCGTGATGTGGGCGAGGCGATCCAGAAGGGTCGAGCGGTGCAGGTAGAGCGCCGCCGCTGTTTTGGTGACGGAGAGGTTATTATCGAGATAGACGCGCAGCGTTTCCAGATAGGAGACCTGCGAGCTTTCGTCGTGCGCTTTCAGCTTTTTCAGTCCGTCCGGGTAATAGACCCGTGAGGGCCGCCCGGCCAGCGCGCCGGACAGGAGCTGCGGCAGCAGATAGTCCTGAAAGTAAAAGACCGTGGCGTTCCCGTCCTGCAAAAGTCCGTTCTGCAGCGCGCTGGATGCCTGAAACCACGCCTGATTCGCTTCATACAGATTGGAAAACGCGCTGGATACACCGCAGATCAGACCGAGCCTGTCCAGCAGCGGCAGCAGCTGCGCTGTCGTCTCGCGCTCGGCCTGCGCGGCGGGCAGAAACGCGGCGACGGTGCGCTCAAACTCAAATGCCATCGCGCCGGGGTGCCGCTCCTCCAGTGCGGCGGACAGATACGCGCCGGGCAGGGGAGCCGCGCCGCGCTTCGGCTGGAGCTGGACGCAGACCCAGTCCGTCTTCCCGTTTTCCTGACTGAGTGCCCGCCGCAGCTCAAAATCGACCGGCTGCCCGGCAATGACGCTGCGCAGTGCGCGGCGAACGGCAGACCGGGTGCTGGCGAGTACCGGATTCTGCTGGATCGCCTGCCGCAGGAGCTTGGCAAGGAAAACCGCGAGCGACCGGTCGGAATCCCGAAGCGGGCGGAACGCCTCGAACACCGTCAGGCAGCCGAGATATTCCTCCTGATCGAACACATTGACCGACAGCGTCCGCGCGCCCTGCAGCTCCAATAAGAGCGGTTCATGGACATGGGTGGAAAGGTCGTGCAGGGACAGAAACGTCGCCATTTTCTCCGCGTCAAACGTCTCGGTATCCAGCCGGATGCCGAGATCTTTTTGGAAATATGCCTCATCTGTCACGGCCAGATACCGGAAGTCCGAACCGATCAGCTGCATCGGATTGGAAAGAATGTCGCGGCTGACCTCCAGCATCTGCGGCAGATTTGCGCCGTGGCGGAGGATGTGCCAGAGACGTTCCTCCCATGCTTCGTATCGGTCAAAAATGTGCTGCACCAGATTGAAGACCCGGAAGATATCCGTATCCGCCTCGACCACGATCACGCTGCACCGGTCATAGAACGCCGTCAGGTTCCAGTGCTGTCCGAGGCAGACGAGGCACACATTTTCACGCAGCGACGGGCGCGTCGGCAGATGGTCGGCAGAGCAGACGTAGACACGATTTTTCTCAAACGTCTGCGTCCGGTCGAGATAAAACTCCGGGCGGCTCAGCGTCAGCTCCATACTGCCCGCGCCGTGCAGCTCGACGACCTTCAGCTCCTCCTTCAGTCTCCAATAGAGAATATCCGCGCACAGCTTCATGGGAGCTTCCTCCAATCGTTTTCTTGATTTTTATTATATTCCGGCAGAAAGCGGCTGTCAACGAAGTTACCATACAAATTGTATGGGTCGCATCTCTGGACGGCGAAGAATCTGCTGTTTTATACAAAAATAGCACGTACAAATTGTATGATTTGCTTCCATACAAACTGTACGACGTAAACCGGCAAAAACCGCGCAATTTGCAGCATTTCCGCGGCATGGGCTATTTTTTATAATAGAGTCAACTCAGAAAAGAAACAGGAGGAATACCATGCTAAAGGAAAAACTGGAGCAGCGGAAATGCTTCCCGACCGCGTGGGGCAAGCTCATCCCAGAGGAAGAAGCCTACCGGCAGCTCAACCGGCAGATCGCGGCCATGACCGCGAATCTGTTTCAGGTCATGCGCATCTTTGAGCCGAGCTGGGAAAAGCGCACCGAGGCCATCTGCGACATCGCCAACATGATGAATATGGCGGTCGCAGGCACACCGGAGGAGCAGAAGGATTATGTCAATGCTTCGCTCTATGAGGCGTTCAACATCCCGGAGCTGTGCGAAAAGTCGAGCTGGCTCGGCGGCATCACCGGCGACTCCGGCGACGAGTGGGAGAACATGGCGGGCCGCGTCGTGCAGTTCACGCGCAACCGTGTGGAAAAGGAGCTCGACACCTGTCCGTGGGACATCGTCGGCAGTGAGCTCTGCAACATGACGACCAGTATGTTCACGGCGAACTTCGACCTCGCGTCCTCCAAGGGCACGGAGAACGAGGTCGCGCTCAACATGTGTCAGGCGCGCGGCTGCGGCAACAAGCACTGCCGCGTCGTGGCGGAGCGCCGCGACGTGTATAACCTCCCCAAGCAGGGGTGGCTCGACCACATGCAGCAGCCCGTCGACCCCATCCACGACACCCCGCGCGAGCGCATGGTCAAGGAAGGCCAGTGCCTGCGCAACGGGCAGTACACGCAGAACTTCGGCGAGGAAACGTCGCTCGAAAAAGCGTACCACTGGGTCGCGCAGATGGGCTGGGTCTGGTCCATCCAGTTCCCGATGATGGCAATCAAGGACATGGCCCCCGACGAGGATGAGTTCCTGCGCGTGTTCCGCATCGTCTTTGCCACGGCCGGCAAGAACCAGTTCATTGATCCCTTTGCCAAGGAGGGTCTGCGCAGCTACCTCGGCGTGCCGCACGAGATGGACGAAAACGACGGCAGAATTCTCGGCGGCTACATCCGCTATATGCTCGACGTGCAGCAGGTGCCTTATGAGATGGTGCGCTGGACGAAGGACGAGACATGGATCAAAGTCAAATCGGAGGACTTTACCGCGCGTTATGAAATGGCCCCGCTTGACGAGCTGGTCGACGCGTATGAAGCGCAGTGGAACGGCGCGGCGAAGACACTGGTCAGCCCCGAATGGTCGTGCGTGATCGAGGACCGCGACGAGGAAGACATGTACATCAAGGTCATCCGCAAGGAAGACCTGCGGATGCTGTAAGGAGGTGCCGAACGATGTTATTCAGAGAAGATAAAGTCGCACGCGCCGACGCCGAGGCCATCCGCAAGGGCGTAGGCTTCTACCGCTGGACGCATGATCTGGTGGAGATCACCGGCAAGGACGCATTGGAAGTCCTGCAAAAAATTTACATCAGCGACATTTCCAAGGTCGCCGTCGGGCGCTCGAAATACACCGCCTCGCTGGATGAAAACGGCGAGATCATCGACGACGTGATCGTCATGCACATGGCGGACGGCCTGTATTGGGTCTCCGACCTCTACGGCCCGCGCCTGCTGCCGTGGATCGAGCAGCACAAGGGCGAGGCTGATATTCACGCGAAGATCATCACCTACGACTGGGATATGTACGCCGTGCAGGGCCCGGACAGCCTCAAGGCGATGAACGCCATGCTGGACGCGCCGGTCGACGATCTCAAGCGCTTCGGCATCTGTGAGCGGAAGCTGGGCAATATCCCCGTTTATATCCACCGCTCCGGCTTCACCGGCGAAAACGGATATGAGATATACTCCGCATTCAACAAGAGCGCGGAAGTTCACGACCTGGCGCTCAAAGCCGTCGAGTCTGTCGGCGGCCGTGAGCTGCAGACGCTCGAGGTCTACGTCCGCTCCATCCCGATGGAAAAGGGCTTCGCGCTCAAGCAGGATTTCAAGCACCTGAGCCCGTATGAATGCGGCCTCGGCTGGGCGGTCGCCGCTGACAAGGACTTTATCGGCAAAGAAGCGGCGCTGGCACGGAAAGAGCACCCGAAATACCGTATGGTCGGTCTGGAATTTTCCCGCGAATCGACGGAGGATATCTCCATTTGGGAGCGTGTGTACTGGTACGGCGTCGAGGTCGGCCGCTGCGCGCAGACCATCTACGGCTATACCGTGGACAAGAACATTGGCTTCGCCACCGTCCGCGCGGATGTGCCAGACGGCGCGGAGCTGACCGTCGGCTGCAACGATTCGCCCGCTGTTGTCGTAAACAAGGTTTTCTGCTGAGGAGGACATTATGGGAAGATTAGATGGTAAAGTCTGCATCGTGACCGGCGCTTCCGCCGGGATCGGGCGCGCCACGGCGGAGCTGTTCTGCCGCGAGGGCGCGAAGGTCGTGGCGGTCGCCCGCCGCGAAGAACGCCTGAAGGAGTTGGCCGAGGAATGCAAGGATGCTCCCGGTGAAATGACGTGGTACGCGGGCGACGTCGGCGACCCGGCGGCAGCCGTGGGCATGGTGAAAAAGGCAGTCGAGACGTTTGGAAAGCTGGACGTTGCCGTCAACTGCGCGGGCGTGATGGACGACAACACGGCCATCGCCGATATGTCCGACGAAATGCTGGAAAAGACATTCCGCATCAATACGTTCGGCCTGATGTACGGCCTGCGCGAGGAATGTAAGCAGTATCTCGCGCAGGGTGATGGCGGCGTGATCGTCAACATCTGCTCCGTCGGCGCAACGCACCAGACCGCGGGCGCGGCCTACTGCGCGAGCAAGGGCGCGGTGCTGGCGGCGACGAAGAACACGGCGTTCATGTACATGGAGGAGGGCATCCGCTGCAACGCGCTCTCGCCCGGCGGCGTCGTGACCGATATTCCGCTGGTCATGCCGCCCGCCGACGAGTTCGGCTTCGGCAGGACCAGCAAGCTGCTGGAGTTCTCCGGCGAGCTTGCCATGCCGGAGGACCTGGCGGACGCGATCTTGTTCCTGGCCAGCGACCAGTCCCGCTATGTGAACGGCGAAGAACTCAAATGCGACGGCGGCTGGACGTGCTTCTGAAAGAATACAAACGAAAACACAGCACAGGCGGCCCATACAGAGCCGCCTGTGCCGTATCCAAATCAGGGAGGTCACACATGAAGAAAACAATTACGGTCGTGACAGGCGGTCACGGCGGCATGGGAAAAGGCGATCTGTAAGGAACTCGGAAAAACGTCCGTGATCGTGCTGGCGGGGCGCAACCTCGCAAAGATGGAAGCGGCAAAAGCGGAGCTGGACGAGCTTGGCGTGGAGAGCTATCTCTGCAAATAGACATCGCGGATCGCGCACAGGTGCAGGTATTGGCAGACTAGGGCCGGATACATTAACGGCGTGGACATCCTCGCCGACGGCGGTCAGAACGCCGGAATCTTCGTCCCGCAGATCTGACAGGCACATAAAACGGGCGGCGCTCCGACTGGAGCGCCGCCCATTTTGAAGGGATGAGGCGTGTAAGATCAATTATTCGATCGCCTGAAGCTCCTTATCCAGATCGTCCAGATGGGGCTTGAGGAACGCCGACTGCGGGAAGCTGGCGAGCTTGCGCAGCGTCAGACCGCCGACAAGCTTCATCTGCGGGTTCTTGGAAGCATCGGGGCTGTACTTGTCCAGAACGGCTGCTGCCGCCGGATTCTTCAGAATGTCCTTTACCTTGCTGTCGAGAGAAAATGCCATGAGAGTAACCTCCTCTTTCTTTGATTCTCTACGTATATTTTAGAGAATCCCGCCGAAAAAGGAAATCCTGCAAACTGGCGGATATGCACTGCGGAAACCCGTTCGATTTGCGGGGGGACGCGTCGCGGAATCTCCAGGAGCAGGCGATGCTGTTCGAGATGAGCTGTAAAAAGCTGAACCCGGACATCGACCGGTCGATCACGCTGGAAAAGTACACGGAAATCTGGCTCCAGACGATTGCACCGGACAAGCTGGCGAAGTCCACGCTCGTGCGCGAGAAGCAGGATATTGAACGCTTCAAACCGTATCTCGGCAGCTACAAGCTGGTCGATCTGCGGCCGGAACACTTCCGCAGCCTGTACACAAAGCTGCGGAAGCAGAAAAATAAAGCGACAGGAAAGCCGCTCTCCGAGGCGACGGTCGAGGGTGTCCACAGCTGTCTGTGCGGCATCCTCTCCGACGCGATGGAGGGCGGCTATCTTGATCACAACCCGGCGTGGCGCACCTACAAATACGCAGGACAGAAGAAAGAGAAAAAGATTGCGGACGATGAAACGGTGAAAAAGCTGATTCAGGCGTTGGAAACCGTGAGCATCCTGCATGAGATATATTTCAAATTGATTATCGCAACCGGGATGCGGCGCGGCGAGTGCTGTGCGCTCAAGTGGGAGGATATCAACTACGCCGAACGCAGCATCCACGTCTGCCGGAACGCGGTCAAAACGACGGGGGACGAGATCATCGTGAAAGCCCCGAAAACAAAAGCTGGCAACCGGTATGTGTACTTCTCCGCCGAGATGGAAAGCCTGCTCCGCGAATACGAAGCCTTCTGCGCAGCGGAAACGGAGCGTTACGACAAGCGCAAACAGACGAAAGACGACTATGTGTTCCGCAGAAAGGGCATGAAACTGCCGATGACACCATCGACCTTCACATGGCGATTCAAGAAAATCTTGAAAACAAACGATCTTCCGACCGACCTGAACGTCCACAGTCTGCGCCACACGGCGGCAAGCCTGTTCATCGCCAGCGGCACGGATGTCGGTACGGTTGCCGGACTCTTAGGACACAGCCAGCCATCGACCACGTTGGATATCTACACCCACGCGTTCGATAAGAACAAGAAAGCTGCCAGCCAGATTATGCAAAGTAGTCTGGAAATCTAAGCTATCCCCCAAAAAGCTCTGTCCGGTTGCGTTATGCTTCAAAAGTTGAAATTCAAAACAAATTCATATAAAAATTCCGTGAAATCAGATGATTTCACGGAATTTTTGGTACGCCCGACACGATTCGAACGTCCGACCTACAGAGTCGGAGTTTTCAGGCATCAACGGATAAAATGCTGTGTTTTCAAGGAGTGTTCAGCTTTCGGCGAAAACGTCCGTCTTTTCTGAATTGTTGTGGAACCATTGAAAACACTGGACAAACCGGCTTTTTCGGTTTTACAGGTGATAGTAGTCAAATCGTAGTCATGCAACTGCCCGTGGCAGAAAAACTGTTTCAGGAGTGAATCACATGATGCGCAGCTTCTACAAAGCATGAAAAGTGATCTGCGTACAGCTGTAGAGGATAGCCGTCTGGCTTCTCATCTGTATGCGAGGCGGTCGCTATTTGACAAAAAAGGCTGTATTCGATACAATAAACGTAAAAAAGAACGTGCAGGAAAAAGGAGGTCGACCGATGAACTTATGGCACGATATCAGCCCAGAGCGGATGCAGCCGGAGGATTTTCTGGTGGTGATCGAAATTGAAAAGGGCTCAAAAAACAAATATGAGCTGGACAAGCAGACCGGTGCGCTGCGGTTGGACCGGATCCTCTACACCTCGACGCACTACCCGGCCAATTACGGCTTTATCCCGCGCACCTATGCCGATGACGGAGATCCGCTGGACGTGCTGGTTTTGTGCAGCGAGCCAATTCGCCCGATGAGCTTGGTGCGGGTCTATCCGGTCGGATATTTTACCATGCGCGACAACGGTGCGATGGACGACAAAATTCTCGCGATCCCGTTTGGCGATCCGATGTTCAACGGATATTCTACCCTGTCCGATCTGCCGGCGCATGTCTCCAATGAGATCAGTCATTTTTTCAGCGTCTACAAGCACCTGGAGCCGGATACCAACGCGGAGGTCGACAGCGTCCACGGAAGAGAGGAGGCCATCACGGTGATCATGGAGGCCTTTGCTGCCTACCGGCGAAAATTCAATCAATAGAAAGAAAAAGGTTCCTGAATCTTAGGATAGCAGGAACCTTTTTTCTGGATCTGCCTTGCCAGAATCGCGGTTGTATGGTAAGCTCGAATTGTAAAAGAGGTGAAATAGAAGCGCAGAAAAGGAGGCAGTATCATGTTTTGTCCAAAGTGCGGGAAAGAACTCCGGGAATATGAGCGCAGCTGTCCGTATTGCGGCGCTGCCGCAGCCCATGGAAACGGCAAACGGCACAGAATCAAGCCGACGGAGTTGTTTTCCATTGCAGTCGGTACGTTGGCGCTGATCGTGGCTTGCACGGTACTTGTATATCAGCTCGCACAGCGGAAGAAAGACGCTCAGATGAGGACACTGACGGCAGGCAGCCGGGCAGCGGCTACGGTGGCTCCAGCAGAGCCGTTGGCGCGGCCACAGTTTCTCCGTTTTACGGCCGCTGACGTGCAGACGGCTGCAGCCGTGCCGGACTACAGTGTATCCGGGGACTTGCATGAGATCACAAATCTGGAATGGATGGAGTGGAACGGGTTTTCCGACACGGCCAAAGCCATCCTTGCGCAGAATTTGTTTGTGGTCGAGCCGGATTTTTATTCCGAGTTTTTCGGCCGCTATGAATGGAATCGCTATCTGCAGATCCCGAATTTTGTAACGGTAGATTCCATGATGCATACCTATCACCTGTATTTCAGCCTGCTTCTGAACCGGACGGAAAAGCAGCAGCTTGCCGCGCAGCTGCAAACGCTGAGCAGAGACATGCTGCGCGCATCTGCCGCACAGCTGGACGCACTGACCGGAACAGCGTGGGAGAATGCGGCAAAGCACAGCACACTGTATTTCGCGGTGGGTGCTGCGCTCCAGGATCCGAAGATTCAGGTGCCAGAGCAGGTGAAGGATGTTGCTGCGCAGGAGTTGTCTGCCATTTATGCAGCAGAGGGTATTGCCCCGTGTGCTGTAACGGAAGATCTTCTGGATTATTCCCAGTTCAAGCCGCGCGGTTACTATGAAGGCGACGAGACGCTGGAGGCGTATTTCCGCGCGATGATGTGGTACGGGCAGATCAATTTCACGCAGAAGAAGGAGGATATGAACCGCACGGCGCTGCTGATCACACTGGCGCTGCACGACACAGCGTCGGACAGCTGGGAAAAGCTCTATGCCGTGACCTCATTCTTTGCGGGTGTCAGCGACGATCTTGGCTATTATGAGTATCTGCCGGCAATCGAGGCTGCCTACGGCACCATTCCAGACACGGAACTGCTGCGCTCGGATGAGACTGCCTATCAACACTATACTGAACAGATCAGGACGCTTGCTGCGCCGCAGATCAACTCCATCCCGGTGATCGACCCGGAGGGAACCGTCGATCTGGCACAGGCAGGAAAGGGCTTCCGCTTCATGGGGCAGCGTTTTACGCTGGACGCCGCCGTGATGCAGCAGCTGGTGTTCAACAAGGTCCGGGAAAACGCACAGGGAGAACGGCGGATGCTGCCGGATGTGTTGGATATGCCGGCGGCCCTCGGCTCTGAGACGGCGCTGTCCATTCTGACGCAGCAGGGCGATACGGCTTACGCACACTACCCGGAGCAGATGCAGATGCTCCGAAGCGCGGTGCGCAGCGCGCCGGAGGAGCTGTGGTCGGCGAGCCTCTACGCGGGATGGCTGTACACGCTCAATCCTCTTCTGGAGGAAAAGGGTGCCGGATACCCGTCGTTCATGACGACGGAGCAGTGGAAGAAGAAGGCGCTGGAAACCTATGCGGGCAGCTTTACCGAGCTCAAGCACGACACGGTGCTCTATGGCAAGCAGGTGATGGCGGAGATGGGCGGCGGCCCTCCGGAGGAGCTGGATGACCGCGGCTATGTGGAACCGGAGACGGAGGTCTATCGCCGGTTCGCGGAGCTGGCAGAGCAGACGGCAGCCGGGCTTCAGGTATATGGAATTCTGGATCCTGCCGACCGCGAAAATCTGACACGCCTCGCTTCGCTCGCGCGGAGCCTTGAGACGATCAGCCGGAAGGAGCTGCGGAATGAGCGGCTGTCGGATGAGGAATATGACCTCATCCGGGAATACGGCGGCACGCTGGAGCATTTCTGGATCGAAGCTGTCAAAGACCGGACAGATGCGGAGTATCTCGACGCACGGGAGATCCCGGCGTCTCTGGTGACGGATATCGCAACGGATCCGAACGGAACGGTCTTACAGGCTGCGAACGGCCGCCCGGCGCAGATCTATGTGATCGTGCCGGTGGATGGGGCGCTCCGCATTGCCTCCGGCGTTGTGTATAATTTCTATCAGTTTTGCCAGCCGCTGTCGGCGCGTCTGACGGATACCGAATGGCGGCAGATGATCGGCGAATGGATGTCGCCGGACGGGCGCTTCCATCAGGATGAAACGCCGGAGAAGCCGTGGTGGACGCAAAGCTATTGGGTGCAGGGGTGAGAAAATGGCTCCTGCTTCCGGTGCTGGCGGCTGTCTGCGGCGCAGGCCTGCTCCTCTGGCGGCTGGGCTGTTTCCTGCCGCGCTGGATCGTCTGGCAGGAGGCAGACTGTTTCTGTACGGCGGAGGAAGGCCCGGAGCAGCTCAGTCTGCACAGAAAAACGCTTCGTGCAGTCTCTGACGGAAGTGAGATCTGGCGCTCGGCGGCAGGACAGAAGGTGCAGAGCCTGCTCTGGTGCGATATCGACCATGACGGAGCGCCGGAGCTGCTGCTCCTTGTCTGGCGATGGGGGCGGTTCGGAAAAAGCCGGCCGTTCTGGAAAACCGGATCGGACTGGGGCTGGTCGCAGCATATTGATATTTACGACTGGACGGGAAAGAACTTTCGCCCGGCATGGATGGCCTCGGATATCGGTCTGGATGCCGCCGCGTGGCAGTTTGACGAACAGCAGCGGCTTGTCATCACCGAACGGAGCGGACGGGAAAGCGCATGGGACTGGATCAGCTGGGGGCTTGTCAGAATTGCATAACGGCATTGGCGCAGTACAGGAGGAATGGACAATGGGGAAAATTGCCATCCAGAATTATACATGCAAGAACCCGATCACGATGATCGGGTTTGAGGCGGGGATCTGCTGGGGTGCGGACACCGCGGATGAAAAAAAGAACTATCGCAGAGGGTTGGACTGTCTGGAGAGCGGGCATGGAAGAACGTTTGAGTTTCCGGATGTCTATCTGACGCTGGAGGGATATTCGGCGAGGGTGATCCGGGAGTGGTACACGCACATCGGCGGCCAGCCGACGCGGCTGCAGGCCAGCACGCGCTATATCAACTATGAGCATGGCTTTGACTATGTGACGCCGGCCAGCATTGCGGAGCGTTCGGCCGCAAAGGCGGTCTACGATGAACTGATGGCAGAAATTCAGAAGCATCTTGCCCGGCTGGACGAGCTCGGCGTCCCGCGCGAGGATTCCGCGATGGGGCTGCCGCTCGGCATGGAGACGAGGATCGTCTGCAAGCACAACCTGCGGAATCTCATGGATATGTCGCGCCAGAGGATGTGCAGCCGTGCATATCACGAATACCGCGCACTGTTCAGCGACCTATGTCGGGAGCTGAGCGGTTACTCGGAGGAATGGGACTACACGGTCAGCCATTACTTCATGCCGAAGTGCAGAGCCATCGGTTTTTGCCCGGAGAAGCATTCCTGCGGCAGAATGCCGCCCAGAGAATAGAGCGGAAATACCACACGGGAGAGAATCTGATTGCGATTCTCTCCCGTGTGGTATCCGCAGCTTATGACTCCGACGCAAGCGCTGCTTGACAAATCGGAGCTTCTATTACAGGGCACAGATTTCGTCAGCAATCTCCTGTACCGTCTGATTGCCTGTTTCAATCTTTATGGCATCAAGTGCCTGATACGTATGGATTCTTGCTACGCTTCGGTCTACAGAATCGGCAGCCCGAAGCCCTTGTGTGATATCAGAAGATAACCGGCGTCCTTGGTCACTTATTATGCGCCGGTCAGCAGTTTGTCCAGCGGGATTCTTTCCGGGTATTTTCCCCCGGTCAGAATGTCATATAAATACCTGTGATCCAGAATCATATCATCCCGGATATCCTGTCAAAGCGGCATCGGTGTCCGGGCGATCAGAATGACCGCCAGAATCGCACCCACAAATGCCGCAGCCCCTATGACTGCCAACACCTTTTTGCCGAGTTTCTTCTTTGCTGCCTTGCCAATCAGCGCAGCGCAAGCCATGCAGACAGCCGCAGCAACAAGTGCAATGCCCAGCGTTTCCCATAGCCAAGATAGTTCATATAGGATTTTCATGCGATCATCAGCTCCTGTTCGTTAAACTGGAATTTATATAATTGGTGTGCCTATATGCTTATCTATTCTCCATTGTGGGGGAGTCCCATCATCAGCCCAGTATTCATCTATTGACACAATTTTATCATTTGCTGTTCTTATGAATGACACCACATGGAAATATGCACTTCTATCCTGGGGATAAACTTTTGTTACTGTAATGAATAAATCGCCTATCACTTCAACTCGTTCAACTGTTCCATCCCAATCGCCTGGATATTCACAGTTTGCGATAATGAACTCATCGACCGTAAAGTGCTCGTTGGAACAATGCCAATTCACATACGCATCTTTGTGAAAAAAACTTCTGATTGTGTTCTCATCTTGAGCCAACACAGCCTTAATAAAACTGCACACATCCATAATTACTTACCTCGTCAAATCCCGATTTGTCTGTCCCTTAAAGTCCAAGTCCTTCAACCCACGCCGCAAGCTCCTGATGCCCGACGCTGCCCTTGAAGACCTTGCCGGCCATCAGCTTTGCTCCTTTGCAGCTCGGCATAAGGCGTCCAATACTTTCGAAGGGGCTGCGAGAGCGTGTTCTTCGAAGTTGGCGGCGAGCACTGCATGTCGTTGCGCTCCTTTCGCTTCTGAGTTTGCAGCTTGCATACCGTTTGCCTTTCAATTATAGGGGACAGCGGCGGAAAAAGCAATCACAGAGACACTGAAACATGTCAGCATGATTTGATAAAAGGCGAGCTGCCGCCCATTCCGAGCGGCCGCAGATTTTTTTCTGCTTGGGTTCCGTATTAAAAAACCAACGGCAGTCTGCGCGTTGACGGAATGCTGCTTTCAAAACAGGGGGAAGACGGCCGCAGATTCCTGCTGGATAAAAGCTGGACTGGCGGCAACAAGCAGATTACAGACAGACATCTTTTGAAAAACTGGCAAGTTGTCGTACAAATTGCACTTTTAACAAAAAAGAAAGCGGGGCAAACAGCCCCCATTTTTGCATCTATCCAAAGATTCTTTGGGATAGCCGCTTTGTGTTGACAATGCCTAAATACGCTGGTATTATGCAAGCAGAAATTATATGAAATGCTAAGTAGGGGATGCTATGAGCCAAGTTGAACATCGCGCAGAGCGGAGCTTTGCAATCAAGGGAACGCTGGTTTTTACCGCACAGCGGGATCAGTTTACCATCATGGAAGATGCGTATCTGGTTTGTGAGGGGAAAAAGGTCGCTGGGGCCTATGAAACGCTGCCAGATCGATATCGCCAGGTCGATGTACTGGATATGGGCGGTAAATTCGTCATTCCCGGTACCTGTGATATCCATGTCCATGCCTCTCAGGCATCCTTTCAGGGAATCGGGCAGAATATCGAGAGTGGTCAGTGGAACACATGGTTTGACCGCTATGCGTTTCCCGATGAGTCCAGATTCAACGATATTGCATACGCGGAACAGGCCTACACCCGTTTTGCTAAGTCTCTTCTGGCTACACCGACGACGCGCCTGTGTGCCTATGCCACGACCAGCCGCGAAGCGACAGAGATTCTCATGAAAGTCCTGGCAAAATACGGATTTGCAGGCTATGTCGGAAAGGTGAATATGGACCGAAATTCTTTGCCGGGCCTGCTGGAAACGACACGGGAGACGATCGCGCAGACCCGCCTTTGGCTGGAAGAGACAAAGAACGGAATTGGTGCAATTTATCCGATTCTCACGCCGCGATATTTTCCCAGCTGTACGGAAAGCTGCCTACAGCAGTTGGGACAGCTTGCAGAAGAATACCATGTCCCGGTGCAGTCGCACCTTTCAGAGGGGCTGGATGAAATTGACTGGGTGCGGGAACTTGCACCGGATCTTGACTTTTATGCACAGGCCTATGACCGCGCGGGGCTGCTTGGACCACAGACACAGGCAGTGATGGCACACTGCATATTCTCCTCCCCGGAAGAGGTGGAAACGCTGAAAAGACGCAATGTGATAGTAGCCCATTGTCCGCAGTCGAACATGAACAGCTGCGGCTGCGCGGCGCCAATCATGGACTATCTGGATGCCGGAATTGCAGTCGGATTGGGTACGGATGTCGGCGGCGGCAACACGCTGAATATGTTCCGGACAATATTTGAGGCGATTTTGGCATCCAAAGTCTTCTGGGCTTCCAAAAACGGCGCGAGAAATATGGATCAGCGGAAAGTTTTGTCTCTGCCCAATGCGTTTTACCTTGCAACAAAAGGCGGCGGCGCACTCTGGAAAAGCGGAAGTTTTGAGCCGGGATATTGTTTTGATGCGGTGATTCTGGATGACAGCCGCTTCTGCGACGGCGTGCAGCGGACACCGTATGAACGGATGGAGCGCCTGATTACACGGTCGGACGACCGGGATATCTGTGCAAAATACATTGATGGTGCCTGTGTCTATAAAAAAGGAGAATAAACGATGACAGCATTTACAGGAGACATTCAAATCCTTCTATACACCGAAGAGGAAAACTTTTCTGTCTGCCGAGACTTCTATCAAACGCTGCTCGGACAGAAGCCATATTACAGTTGGAACGAAAGCGCGCAGGATTGCGGCGCAAAGTTCCGGGCCGGCCGCGGCACAATCAGCGTACTCTGTCAGGCACATGACAGAAAGACCGGCCCTGTGATCGTCAATCTGGAAACCGAAGATGTCGATCAGACCTATCGGGAGCTTACGGCTGCAGAAGGCATCCGGATTGTGAGCAAGCCTGTCACACAGAGCTACGGCACACGGTACTTTGCCGTTGAAGACCCCTGTGGAAACCGGATCAACCTGTATCACAGCAATCACTGAGTTCAGACGATCCTGCGGTTCAGCTGATACTTGATATAGTCTGTGTCCGAGTAAATCTGCGAACTGATAAATGGTTCATTGTGATTATCCAGACACATGCTGCTCAGAAAGAGCAGCGGATGCTGCTTGTCCTCGAGCAGGGATTCAAGGAACGGGTAGTCTTCCGGTTGGGCAACGGAGATTGTGGTTTCGTCCTGACAGGCGGCGCGGCCGGTTGCGAGAAAAAGGAAAAGCCGCAGATCGGTATTGTTTGACCCAAGCAGCTGTACACACTGACCTTCCGAGAGGAAGGCCAGCGGGAAACTGTCTTCAGCCAGTACACAAAAATGTTCATCTGCCGTGTACAGGCAGCGTCGGGTGAGGATCCGATCTTCTTCACCGATGTGAAAACGGGTGGAAAAGAAAGCTCCTGCGCGCTGCTGCACAAATCCGAGCTGCCGCATGGCGGGCGTGTGTCCCTGCTTGGAGATCAGCGTCGGAAAATCGACAAAGTGGAGCAGGCTTTCATCCTCCAGCAGCGGCTGACGACGCACATAGGTGCCGCTTCCTTGCCTGCGCTGGATGAAGCCTTCTGTTTCCAACTGGCTCATGACTTCCCGGATCGTGGTTCGGCTGACATCGAAACGCTTTGCAAGCGCAGGCTCTGAGGGCAGCCGCTCGCCGGGTTCCGCATTGCGCAGCAGGAGTTCAAGCTGTGCGCGCACCCTGGATTGTTGTGTTTGTGAGGATAGACGGAGCATAGAAGCAGCACCTCCAGCTTTTTTGCTGATTATAGTCATTTATTAAGAAATTTACAAGTATAAATATATGTATTTCGGGTCGATGTCCGAAACGGAAGAAAGGAAGAGAAGTATGCAGCACAGGGATTATTTTGAAAAAGAGGTACGGACGGTCCTCTGCGTCAGAGACTTGGAGCGGAGCCGGAACTTCTATCAGCAGACATTGGAACTGGTTCCGGTCTGGGACGGCGGAATGGAGGGCTGCCGCTTTGCTGCAGCAGGCGGTGCAGTAGAGCTGCGTCCGGCCGGCGCCGATCTTCCGCAGGGGCCGACGACGATTATGCTGGAGGCGGACAATGTTGATGACTGCTATTCGCGGTTGGCAAGAAAACCGGGGCTGCATGTTTATGAACATATCGCGGACCGCCCGTATGGGATCCGGCTGTTCCAGCTGCTCGATCCAGATGAAAACGTGATTGTGATCTTCTCTTGGAGTCGTGATGTGATGGAGTACCAGCATGGTTGGCAGCCGACAGTTCCGGGGATGTTCCGTGGTGAATACCGCGCAGTGGCGTATGTAGATGTGGCGGACTATGAACAGAGCCTGGCATTCTACCGGGATATTCTCAGGCTCCGTGCATGCTATACCTGGGACTACGGAACAAAGGACCGGGGGCATAAATTTGTAATCGGATCCGGGGACGGAACGCTGGAGGTACTTTGCAGAAAGGATCCGATGCCGCAGGGGAACGAGACGCTGATGTTTGAAGCACAGGATGCAGACAGTTGCTTTGAGGCAATCATGAAAAAGGCAGCGCCGCTGGTTCAGGTTTTGCAGGAACCCTGTGGCTGCAAGGACGGAACGCGGGCGTTTACTCTGCTTGATCCGCATGGAAATCATGTTGTGATCTATAGTGAGCAGAGATGATAAAACAGGAGGAACGGCAAGTGGAACCGATTTTACGGGCGGAAAAACTCACGAAACGATTCGGAGAATTGACGGCAAACCGGGAGATTGACATCGAAATCCACGCCGGTGAAATCCATGCGATAGCAGGCGAGAACGGTGCGGGAAAAAGTACGCTGATGAAGATGCTCTATGGTGTCTATCAGCCGACTGCCGGAAATCTGTATATTGACGGAGAAAAAATGGAGCGCTGGAATCCGACGATTGCCCGGGAGAAGGGCATCGGAATGGTGTTTCAGGATTTCAGGCTCGTTCCTGCTTTCACAGTTCTGGAAAATGTATTCCTTTCCCTCCATTCTGCCGGGTGGAAGATCAATAAAAAGAAGCTTCGCGATGAAATTAATCGAATCTCTGCGGAGTATCGCCTTTCCGTGGATCCTGACACGGAGGTTTGGAAGCTTGACCTCGGACAGCGGCAGCATGTGGAGATCCTGAAGATTCTACTGGATCCGCAGACCCGTGTGATGATTTTCGATGAGCCCACAAGCGTGCTGGCACCGCACGAAGTGCAGGCTTTTCTGCAGATGCTGAGCGGATTCCGCAATAAGGGGTATGGGATCTTCCTGATCACGCACAAAATTGACGAGATCCTTGCCGTGTCGGACCGGATCACGATTCTGCGTCAGGGCGAACATGTCTGTACCTTTGAACGCAGAGATGGCTTCAGCCAGCAGCAGATCATCTCGGCAATGATGGGGAATGTTCCGGTCAACTTTGAGCTGGAACGCCCGGAATGCAGTGAGGAAAACGAAGCAGCGGCACTGCAGCTGTCGCTTTCCGGAGTCAGCATAAAGGATGACCACGATCAGTTGATTCTGCATGATGTCAGCTTTGAAATGCACAAAGCAGAGATCCTGGGCATTGCCGGCATATCCGGAAATGGGCAGAGAGAACTGGCGGAGGCCATATACGGAGCGCGGAAGCTGCAGAGCGGTATCCTGAGCGCAAATGAAGAGGATATCTCCTCAACGGATATTGCGCATAGAATCCGGTTGGGGATGCGAATGGTGACTGAGGATCCCATTCGCGACAACGTTGTTCCGACGTTTTCGATTCTGGAAAACATGGCGCTGGTCGGCCTGGATCCGATTTACCGCCATGGTGATATGGACTGGCAGGCAATGCGCAGTCAGCTGCAGACACATTCTGAGGTCAAGACCCTCCGGGTCCCACAGGCAGAAAGAATTGCCGGGACACTTTCTGGCGGCAATCTGCAGCGAATGGCGTTTGCCCGTGCCGTTATCTCCAGACCGCGCCTGTTAATTGCCAGTTATCCAAGCCGGGGACTGGACATCGCCACAGTACACGCAGTCCACAAGACACTGTTCCGGCTGAAAAAACAGGGCGTGGGTACGATCCTGATTTCCGAAGATATCTCGGAGCTGTTCACGATGTGCGACCGGATCCTGGTCCTGTCTTCTCACACTGCGTTTGGACCGTACTGTGTAGACGCGTGTACGCCGAATGAGATCGGAAAAATTATGCTTCAAGGAGAGAACGCACATGAATAAGGCACAAAAGAAGCCGCTGCAGCTTCAAGACAGCTTGGCAGTTCGGATCCTGATCTGCGTCCTGTTTCCTCTGATCGCGTTTGCCGGGCTGCTCCTGTCGCAGGGCAAATCGCCGCTTGTGGCGTATCAGACCATCATTACATCTATTTTTGGTTCGGCTTACGGCTTTGGCGAAGTAATTGTCCGTGCGGCGTATCTGATCCTGACGGGTCTTGCGGCAAGCATTCCGGCCCGTGTTGGCCTGGCCAACGCAGGCGGAGAAGGCCAGATGGCGATTGCCGCTCTCGGAACCGCTGTTGCCGGAAGCACAGTGCTGGCAAATCTGCCCGGTGTTATCGGAATCCCGCTGATGCTGCTGGTTGGTATGATCTGCGGGGCTTTGTATGCAGGCGTCGGTGTTTTTCTGAAGCAGAAGCTTGCAATGAACGAGATCCTGACGACAATCCTTATGAACTATGTTGCGACCTACCTGATCTCTGCCATGCTGTTTGGCAGCCTTCGCGATCCAAATGGATGGAATTACCCGCAGACGGTAGAAGTTGCGCCCCAGCTGCGTTTTCACACCTATTTTGGAACAAGAATGAACGCCGGTATCTTTGTCGCGATTGCCATGGCAGGCTTGACCTGGTATATCATCTATCATACAAGAGTGGGATTTGCGGTGCGTACGATCGGCGGAAACCAGATGGCTGCACGTTACGCAGGCATACAGGTGAGAAAAATACAGACCTGGGTGTTCTTGTTCGCGGGTGCACTTGCCGGCCTTGCCGGCGCGGTCATGGTCGTCGGCGTCGAGGGCCGTATGCGGATCAGTGCGGGCGAGACCATGGGCTTTATGGGCTTCCTTGCTGCAGGAATGGCCGGAAACAACCCGCTTTTGCTGATCCTGTCCGCCTTACTGATCGGCGGTTTGACCGTCGCTGGTAACGGCATGGAGATCAACACCGGGCTTCCGGCGGCGACAATGCAGATTTTGATCATGCTCGTTTTGCTGACAATTATGACGGTGGGAGGAAAGAGAAAGGCATGAATGAACTAACAACGATTCTCATTTGCATGGTCAGCGCAGGAACTCCCATCATTTACGCGCTGCTTGGGGATTTGATTGGCCAACGAACCGGCATCACCAGCCTGAGCGTAGAAGGAAGCATGCTTTGCGGCGCATGTGTAGGCTTTGCCGTAGCAGCCGGGAGCGGAAGCCTGTTTTTGGCTGTTTTGTGTGCAGCGATTGCAGGCGGCTTGATTGGGCTGATCCAGGCGTTCCTTTCCATCTCCAGAAAAAGCAACATGATGGCGACCGGGTTTATCCTGATTTTCTTTGCGCAGGGCCTGACCACCTTTTTTGGAAGATCACAGCTTGGCGTCAGCCTTGGAAAGTCTTTTTCCCTCGCCATTCCGGTTCTGAGCAAGATTCCGGTGATTGGGCCGGCCTTTTTTCAGCAGGATATTCTGACGTATATCGCTTATGTACTTCCGGTGTTGGCTTGGTGGTTCCTGACAAAAACAAGAACGGGGCTGGTGCTCTGTTCTGTGGGGGAACGGCCTGATGTCACAAGAGCGTACGGGTATAACCCGGTGGTTCTGCAATACGGAGCGGTTATTTTTGCAGGTGTTCTGGCTGGAATCGGCGGGGCACATATGAGCGTGATCTATGCGATGAGTTGGGCAAACAACATGATCAACGGACGGGGAATTATTGCCTCCTCTCTGGTGATCCTCTGCTCATGGAAGCCGCAGCGAGCATACCTTGCGGCGTATCTGTTCGGCCTGGCACAGGCGCTGCAGATATTCTTCCAGATCCACGAAGTGCCCATTTCCATGTATGTGACATTGATGATGCCCTACCTGTTTACATTGGTTGCTCTGGCAATTATTTCGACGTCCAAAAAGCCGTCGATGCCGGAACAACTGAAAATTATTATTTAACGAAAAAGGACGGAGGAAAAACAATGAAAAAAGTAGTTGCAATGATGTTGGTGCTGGTTCTGCTCGCGGCAACGCTGGTGGCATGCGCAAAGCCGGCTGCATCGCAGGAACAGGCAGACACCACTCAGACGCAGACGGAACAGACGGGCGACGTCAAGCCCGGTGCGGGGGCAAAGAAGCTTGGCATTATCCTGAGCGGAACAAAAGACGACTATGGCTTCAACCTGAATTTCGTGCAGCTTGGTGAACTTGTTGAGAAAGAGCTTGGCATTGAAGTCGTGATCAAGGAAAACGTCCCTACAACCTCTGACAGCGAAGGTGTCATGGAGGAGCTGATTGCACAGGGGTGCACCATTCTGTTCCCCTCGCAGTTTGGATTCCTCGAATACTCGCACAATGTCGCGCTGCGTCATCCTGAGGTAGCGTTCTATTCGCTCCCGATCACGGATTACGCCGGCGGAAACTTTTCCATCATCCATGGAGAAGTGCAGGATGTCTGGTATCTGAATGGTGTCCTGGCCGCCATGTATTCGACAACGGACAAGATCGGCTTCATTGGCTCTCTGCCGATCCCGGATGTCATTGTTGCCATCGACGCGTTTGCACTTGGCGCGCAGTCGATCAAGCCTGAGATTGATATTACCGCGGTCTTTACCGGGTCGTGGGCGGATACTGGCCTGCAGACCACATCTGTGAACCAGTTGATCGACAGCGGTTGTGATGTCATTGCGCCGTTCCAGGATTCCATCAAGACGATGATGGAAATCTGCCGCAGCCGTGGCGTGCACTGCTTCGGCTGCAACTCTGATGCGTATGAGCTGGATCCCCAGACGTGGCTGTCTGCGTGCATTACGGATTGGAGCGGCTATATTCCGTATCTGAAGCAGGCGATTGACGGAGAATATGAACCGGTGAACATCAGCGGCGGCATGGAACTGAACCTGATCAAGCAGGCAACATTTGGCGACACAGTCTCTGATGAGATCGTGGCGAAGCTTGGTGAAGTGCGCGAGCAGTTGATTAACAAGGAGATTGCCGTGTTTGAGGGCCCGATCTATGCGCAGGACGGTTCGGTCATGTTTGAGGACGGATACAGACCGACGATCGAAGAAATCAACGTGATCGATCAGCTGGTTCAGGGCGTAAAGGGCAGCATGAACTGAGCGGGAAAAGCTATGCTGATTGATGCTCACGTTCATATTTTCCCGAAAGTTGATGGGTATGGCCCAAAAGGCCATACCCATGGCGCGGGATATGGCCGGATCGATGCAGGAGACGGCATTGCACAGGATGTGCTGCCGGCGATCAACGAAAAAACCAGCCATACATTGCAGATGCTGCTGCATGAGATGCGGCAGGGACAGGTGGATAAAGCCGTCTTGATCCTTTGTCCGTGCTATGGAGATTGGAGCGAGTATGTGCTCCAAGCCTGCCGGGACTATCCGGAGCAGTTTACTGCCTCCGCTTTTTTTGACCCTTGGCGTCCGGCGGCACGGCAGTATTATACCGAAAAACTGGAAGGACCACTTTGGAAAAACATCAAAATCGAATTTTCCGAGGCGGGCGGCCTGTATGGAGTCTATCCAGGTGTGCAGCTGGATGCGCCAGAGCTGCGATGGCTTTGGGAGGCTATGGAAGCAGGCGGGAAAACAGTTTCGTTTGATCTCGGCCGGCCTGGTGACGGCTCTTATCAGACAGATCAGATTGCAGCCATCGCAAAGCGCCATCCGGGCCTGAAACTGGTGCTTTGCCACATGGGCCAGCCCTCACGCACCGCAGAGCGCGATCCAAAACTCTGGTCCGCATGGCTGGAGCAGATCCGACTGGGGACGCTCCCAAACGTCTGGTTCGATCTTTCTGCGCTCCCATATCATGTGCGGGAGGAAGAGGAATATCCGTTTCCCAGTACGAAACGGTATTTTGATCTGGCACGTAGAATTGTGGGAGCAGAAAAGCTGCTGTGGGGGACAGATATCCCTTGGCTGCTGGGGACGGCAAACTATCAGCAGTTGGTGGCGCACGGAAGATTCCTTTTGGCCGACTGCACGGAGAAGGAACGAGAGATGATCTTTGCAGAAAACGCATGGGATGTTTATTGGAATCATCGCAAATGAAAGTAGGGAGTCGACAAAATGAATGTTTCTGAAAGACTTGCAAGATCTGCTGTTGTGCCGGTGGTCGTGCTGGACGATGCGAAGGATGCAGTCGCGCCGGCGAAGGCTCTGCTGGCCGGCAGCGTGGACGTGATGGAAATCACGTTCCGTACGGCTGCTGCGGCGGACTCGATCAAGGCAGTCGCGGAAAGCTGCCCCGATATGCTCGTCGGTGCGGGCACGGTCATTACGCTTGAACAGTGTAAAAAAGCTGTCGAGTGCGGCGCAAAATTCATTGTTGCGCCGGGCTTTGACGAAGACGTTGTCCGTTGGTGTGTAGAGAACGGCGTTGCCGTGACGCCAGGCTGCGTGACGCCGACGGAAATTATGGCGGCAATGAAGCTGGGACTCAAGGTCGTAAAGTTCTTCCCGGCTGGCGTTTACGGTGGTCTGTCCGCGATGAAGGCGCTCTCGGGTCCGTTCGGCGGGATCAAATTCATCCCGACCGGCGGCGTCAACACGCAGAACATCGGCGAGTTTATCGCCGCGCCGTTCATCCACGCGGTCGGCGGCAGCTGGGTCTGCCCGAAAGCGGACATTGCAGCCGGCAATTTTGAGAAGATCACCGCGCTTTGCAAACAGGCAAGATCTGCCGCGCTCGGCTTTGAGGTCGCGCACATCGGCGTCAACTGCGAAGATGCCGCGGCGGCGTCTGCCGTCTGCGAGAAGCTGAACGAAGCGTTTGATCTGCCGGTCAAAGACGGCAGCTCTTCGATGTTTGCATCCAGCGGCATCGAGGTCATGAAGACCATGTTCAAAGGCAAAAACGGTCATATTGCGATCCGCACCAACTCTGTGGAGCTGGCGGTGGCAGAGCTTGCAAAGAAGGGCTTTGCATATGACGAAAGCTCGGCAAAGTACAAAAACGGACATATGACAGTTGCATACCTCAAAGATGAGTTCGGCGGCTTTGCCGTGCATCTGCTGCAAAAGTAAGGAGGGGCGAAGATGAAAGTTCTGACATTTGGTGAAATTATGCTCCGCCTGAAAGCACCGGGACACGAGCGCTTCTTCCAAAGTCCGATGCTTGAGGCTACCTTCGGCGGCGGCGAAGCCAATGTGGCAGTCTCCCTTGCAAATTACGGCATGGACGCTGAATTCCTGACCGTTCTGCCGCAGAACGATATTGCAGACGCCTGCATCCGCGAGCTGCGCTATTTCGGCGTGGACACAAAGAAGATCGTCCGCGGCGAGGGACGCATGGGCATTTATTACTTAGAGGGCGGCGCGAACCAACTACCGAGCAAGGTCGTCTATGACCGCGCATATTCTTCGATTGCTCTGGCAAAGCCTGGCGATATTGACTGGGACAGAGCGTTCGAGGGTGTGGAGTGGTTCCACATCACAGGCATTACGCCTGCGATTTCCGAATCCGCAATGGAGCTGTCTCTTGAGTCCGTCAAGGAAGCGAAGAAGCGGAACATCACGGTTTCCTGCGACCTCAACTACCGCAAGAACCTCTGGAAGTATGGCAAGAAGGCCAGCGAGGTCATGCGAGAGCTTGCAAAGTATGTCGATGTGGCGATCGCCAACGAGGAAGATGTACAGAAATCGCTCGAAATTACGGTCGATGTAAACGTCGAATCCGGCGAGCTGGACCGTGAAAAGTACCGCGCGCTCGGCAACAAAGTTTTGGAAGCCTACCCGAACATGAAGT
>OLGB01000752.1_pt1 | contig 43346 bp, 38 predicted proteins | sample 1605691 | NCBI WGS metagenome assembly OLGB01 (sample SAMEA3888925, study PRJEB22519) | human gut metagenome | biome: human gut; feature: human-associated habitat; material: faeces | place: Denmark | collected 2010
AAACCGCACATTGATCCGATACTTGCTCATTTCTTCGCCTCAGCTTTCATCTGCGTCTCGGCCAGATACTCATATCCCTTTGCGGCGGCGCAGATATCCTCAATGAATTTCACCCGATCAGCGTTGAACTTATAAAAGTTTTTCACAAGGCAACCGCCTCCGCCGGTCACATACAATGTCATCGTGCTTTCGTCATAGCCGTGCTCACGGAGTCTGCGGAAGATGTCCCGCACATACTCGGCAGCAACACTCTTGATGATTTTCAAATCAGCAGGCGCAATGTTTGCTGTGCCGGTGATCAGCACCTCGTCGATGATGGCGTCGTTGATTTCCCGTTGCGTTTTCTGCATAAACGCCTCCCGGACGGCAAGGGTACACTGGTAAGTCCCGAATTTCTCGGTGAACATCTTGCCCTGCTGCGGCTTGCCGTTGATCATATACAGGGTGTTCATTGTGCCGTTGCCGATGTCGGCAATCAGGTTGACGCCTTTCAGTGTGGTGGCAAAGCCGGCAATAGCGGCATACCCCTGCGGATAGATACGCACATCGTCGATATAGAGGTGGTAGTCCGCCTTTTTGTAGGAGAACTCCACCTCGGCGTGTTTCATCAGATACGCATTGAAGTCCGCCTTTTGCCCGCTTGTCCAGGTCAGGGGCAGACCGGCGGCAATCACGATGTGCGCTTCGGTGAGATTTTCGGCTTTCAGCTCCTTGGCGATGGCCGCAAGGGTCAGCACATAGTAATCCTCGTCCTTGATCTTGTCCGGCGCAAACTCCTTGTGCCCCTCGCCGATGAGATAATACCTGCCGCCGTAGACCAGCATATCCGCCGTGAACAGCGGCTCGTGGTCATAGGCGGCGATGCCGGTGGGGAAGCAGCAGTTGGCCGTTTTCATATTCCCGTACCCGTGGTCGATGCCGATGATTTTCGTGTTGTGGATCGTTTTCATCATAAGTCCTTTCCTGCGCATAGCGCATTTCAATAATATTTCGGATAACTCTTTTTCGGGCGGTTATCCATTGATCCCGTTTTGCCATAAGATTTCTGTGTACAGTTCCTTTTCAGCCGGTAATACCGCTTTCAGAAAATAGTTGCAGTAAATACCGTACCGAGAAATGAGCTGCACGCATTTCGTTTCTTCGCCGTCATCCAGCAGCAGACAGTTTTCCTTATAGCAATTACAGCAAGTCTTGTGCACAAGGGTTTTGATTTTTGCCCGTTGCCTTGGCGTAATTCTGAATACCATAGACTAAACCTCCTTTCTGTTTTACGGGCAGCAAAAAAGTCGCCGAGTGTAACCTCGACGGCTCGATGACTGCCTTCTGTATATTGAATGAGGGAAACGGCTGAAAAGGGTATGTTTATAGCAGCACGGTGAAAACGCTGTCCGCAACAAAGGAAAAATCCTTGCACATCAGGCGGTTTTCTGATATAGTTAAATAGAACGAATGTTCTAAATATACGGCGCAGCGAAAAAAATTCAGTTTTTCTTTCGCTTTGGGATGTGTCAATGATGAGTCCGTTTTATAGGACACTTTGTATGATAGGATATAGTAGGAGGCGGAACATATGGGCGATGGACTGGGCTTTCTCACTGCCGTTTATCGGGACGGTCGGGTGCATATAGGCGGCAAAAGCTACCCGGCAGGCACCTTTGCGGTACATCTTTTGAACCAGTATTATAAGGACGATACAGCGGCGAGGATCGCCGTGTTCCGGCAAAGCAACTGGAATGTGCAGGAGCAGCTTTGCGCTGGGTATCTGAACGAAACAGATTTTATTAAAGCCGGGAAGGAGATTCTGACGATCCTGCAAACCCTGCCGAAGCTCAAGCCCTTTTTCTCCTTGGACATTGCAGTGGAGAAACAACGAATAGAAACGCTGTTCACGGAAAACAACGCTGCTACTATTTTGGATTATCTGCGACATAGGGCAGCGGTAGCAAAAATGGATGAGGGTTCGGCCAGCTTGGGCGTGTTCCCTCCCGAATATGATAAAGCGCTGTTCAGAAATGGTGAAACGATGTGCGCAACCGTTTTGAGTACCCTCCGCTTTTATGATGCTATCCCGGAGGACATGCGCAAGGCGTTTGAGCTGCTTAAACGGTTTGCATCTTGTGTAGACGAAGCCGACCGATTTGACGAATACCACCTGCTGCCCATTGCAACGGAGATATTCGGGGTGAGTTCATTTCCGCTGCGCACGGAATATATTGCTCTCCCGAAACGGCGAAATAGTCGCATCCTTGTCACCGCCCGAAGAATGGCCTTTGAGAGCTATTACAGCTTTGTGCTGACGGATTTCTTTGAAGGGCTGCACCACGGGCACTATCCAAGGCAGTGCGATGTTTGCAAGCAGTATTTCCTGATGCAAAGCGCACGGCAGCAGAAATATTGCACCTATGGCACGGCACCGGAGTTGTACCACGGTGAAAAGATCAGCTGCCGCCGGTACGCCATCATTCAGGGCAAAGCGGAGCGGGCAAAGGATAACCCGCTGAAGGCCGCCTATGACCGCCGTTGCTCGGCGATCCGCTCCGAAAAGAGCCGGGGAACGATCTCTACCGAGTTTGCGCAGGCGGCGCAGGAAATGGCAAAACGCCGGTTGGAGCAGGCGGAGGAGGACGATGCCTACGCCAAAACAAGTTATTATGCAGATTTGCAGCGCGCCAAGCTGTACGCTGACACGGACAAAAGAATGAAATGACAGGAGGTGCATCCGGTGTCTGAAGAACAGAATGAAGTTTTAGAGCAACAGCGGTATCTTTTGGAGCGCCGGATGTACCGCCTTGACCCTGCGCCGCCGAAGCTGCCAGCCCAGGAATACATTGTCCGTTATCTCATCGAAAAAAAGGACAAGTATCTGACTTGGTACCTCCACGATCAGGAGCCTGCGCTTAATAAACTGGCGCAGGCCACCTGCGAGCGATACGCTATGGCGGAGCATTTTGCGGACATCAAACAGGCGGCGGTGTGCGGTATCCTGGTCGCCCTTCAAAAGTACGATCCGGCTATCGGCGCACCGTTTGCCGCTTTTCAAAAGCGGTATATACAGGACGGTATTGATGATTATATCCGCACGGCGCAAAGCGGTGTTATCACCATGACGGCAGATACTTATCCCGTCCTGCGGCGCATTATGGTGATTTACCATCTAAACGGCGATGATTGCAGTGACAGCTGCATCCAGCGAATTGCCGATGAAACCGGAATGGGCGAAAAGAGCGTCCGCAAGTATATTACGATAGGCACGCTGAATGAACGCCGAGTAGATTTTTACCGGCAATATGATGAGGATGGCGAGGAAGCAGGCTAGGACATAGCCGCAGACACCACCTCTCAGCCGGACAAGCTGTATTTCCGAGCGGTGCTATATGACGCACTGCACGAGGCTTACGACAGCCTGACTTACCGGGAACAGCGCACGATTGCCAAGCATCTTGGCTTCTGCGATACCTGCTGGTCGGTCAAGAAAGCAGTGTTGATAAACGGTGAAATCGAGTATAAACCCGTAAAGCCTATGACCTTTGAAGAAATCTCTCACTCCGCCAGCCGCAAGTCCGATAAGGCTTCCGAGCGGACATATAACAGAGCGTTGGAAAAGATGCGGAAAGCTCTGCGTTATTACCCTGACTGTGGGAACAGGTCTAATTGCAAGCTCAGGGGCTCTTGAACAATATACCGACAGCCGCAAATAGGCTGTCGGTATATTGTTCGGTCATCCGGCAAATTCGGAGGACCGAGATTGTTCAAAAATGCTTGTCGGGTGTATTAACAATTAGGGAGTATGGGGAGAAAGGATGTATTAACGACAAGCATTTTCGGCGTGATTTAATATGCGGATATCTCCTTGATGTTATACTCGTTGCCTGTTTCGAGCCATGTGTTTTCGCTGCCGCAGTGTGGACAGATCTTGGCGTATTTGACCGTTTCGTAGGTCTTGCCGCAATCGCCGCAGCGTGTTATCGCCTTGATCGGCTCTATAATAAGCTCGGCCTCCTGAAGGTACTTTTCCTTTTTTATTGCCCACTGCCAAAAGTCTTTTATGTAGCTGGGTATTATGCCGCTGACCTCACCTATCTCCAGCGTCACAGAGGCAACCTTGGTAAGCTTATTTTCCTCGCACACATTGTTTACCGCACGAATGACATACATAACCGTTCCCATTTCATGCATAACATCACCTTATTTTGCGCCCGTCAAGCGCTTTACCGTAAGCTTTGCGGCACGCTTTATTCCGTGCTTGAGCACCGCCTGCTTTGCGTAGTCGCCATTTATGTAATGCGCAAACTCGGGGTGCGTTCTGTTCAGATGGATGGCGTCAAACTTGCACCGTGTCGTGCACAGGCCGCAGCCGATGCACTTTTTCTCATCGACGACAGTCCTGCCGCAGCTCAGGCAGCGGGAAGCTTCAAGCTTGACCTGCTCCTCGCTAAGACCGATGCGGTTATCGTGCATAGTCTTGGTCTTGCTCTCGTCATTTTCGTTGAACTGCCGTTCGGGAACATGGCGCTTTTCCTCGGGTATGACGATATCGCCCTTGTCGAGAGCCTTGAAATTGCGCAGGTTGCGTGCGATAGTGAGGCTGTGTCCGGGATGTACGAAGCGGTGGATGCTGGTCGCACCCTCACGGCCGTTGGCGATCGCATCGATGGTATACTGCGGGCCGGTTGCGATATCGCCGCCGCCGAAGATATCCGCATCGTCGGTCTGCCATGTGATCTCGGCGGTCTTTACAAGGCGGCCGCTTTTGACCTGGACCTTCGTACCATCAAGGACATTGCCCCAGTCGGCGCACTGACCGATGGAAACATATACATTTGAGCATGGGACGATGACCGTCTCGTTTTCGTCGTATTTCGGTGCAAAGCGGCCGTTTTCGTCCCTTACGGACAGGCAGCGCTTGAACTCAACGCCGGTGACCTTTCCGTTTTCGCCTATGATGCGCTTCGGACCCCAGCAGTTGTTGATCTGTATGCCCTCGACAATGGCTTCATCCTTCTCGTCGGGAACCGTGGGCATCTCCTCGTCGCTTTCAAGGCAATATAGCTTGACTTCACCGTCGCCCAAACGGGTTGCCGCACGGCCGACATCGATTGCTGCATTGCCGCCGCCGATAACGACCGTATCGCCGCTTATTGCGGTGGTCTTTCCGCTGTTTACGCTGCGCAGGAAGTCTATGCCGCCGATGACACCCTCAAGCTCCTCGCCCTCAATATTCAGGCGAATAGCCTTTTGAAGCCCGATGGCAAGGTAAAATGCCTTGTAGCCCTGATTTCGCAGCTCGGGAATGGTGACATCCTTGCCGACCTCAACGCCGCACTTAAACTCAACGCCCATGGCTTTGAGCACCTCTATCTCGGCGTTTACGATGTCCTTTTCAAGGCGGAAAGAGGGTATGCCCTTAGTAAGCATGCCACCGGGGATCGGGTCTTTGTCGAAAACGGTCACGGGATAGCTCATGCTTGCCAGAAAATATGCGCAGCTCATGCCGGCAGGGCCTGCGCCGATAATGGCGATCTTCTGCGTGTAATCTATCTCATCGCCTTTGTGGCGGAGCTTCTTGGGTATATAGCGGTTGTCCGCATTGAGCTCACGGGAGGCAACAAATTTCTTTATCGCATCGATGGAGACAGGCTGGTCGACCGTGCCTCTGGTGCAGGCGTTCTCGCAGCGTTTGTTGCATATCGAGCCGCACACCGCAGGGAAGGGATTGTCCTGCTTTATAAGCTGAAGTGCTTCGTCATATCTTCCCTCGCCCGCCATTTTGACATAGCCCTGAATTGCGATGTGTGCAGGACATGCGGTCTTGCACGGCGCCGTGCCGGTATCGTAGCACTGGATCTGATTATCCTCACGGTAGTTGTAGTTCCAGTTCTTTTTGCCCCAATCAAGCGTTTCGTCCGGAAGCGTGACGGTCGGGTACTGGATCGGACCTTCATGAGTACACAGCTTTTGACCGAGCTTTGCAGCGCCGGTGGGGCAAATCTCGACGCATTTGCCGCAGGCAACGCAGTTTTCCGGCGTGACCCGGGCTCTGTATGCCGATGCCGAGCAGTTGGGGTTGTTGAAAAGCTGCGAGCAGCGCAGTCCGAAGCACGAGCCAACGGTGCAGTTGCAGATGCCGAATATCTCATCAGGGCCGTCACCGTTGGTTATCTGATGCATATATCCGTTTTCCTCGCAGCGCTCGAGCAGGGCAACGACCTCCTCGTAGCTTGCTCTCTTTACATCCTTGCCGGTCTCCCAAAGATACTGGGCATAGTCGCCGACGAGGATACAGACATTGTCCTCAAGCTCACCGCAGCCCTCGCCCCGTGTTACCATTGCCCTGCGGCACTGGCAGGGTGCGATGGCAAACTGATCTCTTTCCCTGTAACGCTCCAGCCAGTAGGAAAGATGCTCAACATCGAGCGATCGGCTCTCGTTCGGAATTGCTTTTTCGACAGGGATAACATGAAAGCCCAATCCTCCGCCGCCGGGAGGTACCATGTGCGAGATGCCCTCCATCGGCAGATAGCTCATCTGGTAGGAAAATTCGCCGACCTTCTCGGGTATGCGCTTAAAAAGCTCTTTGTTGTAGACTAAATTCTCAGAGCTGCCAACGACAAAGACGGGAACAAAATACTGCTTATGGCGGTCGGCGTTATGCCAGTTGTACTCGACTATGCCGATCTGCGCAAGCTCCTCGAGAAGCTTTTCGACATGATCGACCTCCCAACCGAGCTTTCGTGCCACCTCAGCCGGAGTGTAGGGCTTGCGCACCTTCATCTTCAGCATCAGCTGCGCCATCTCGTCTGTCAGGATCTCGTCGAGCATCCAGTATTCCGGACGGGTTTCATCCATCTTGGTCTTACCGAGGGTGACATCCATACAGTCGGTTATATGCTTTGCCAGTTTTACTATAAGGTCTCTCATACACCTGCTCCTTTCAGCGTCGTGATATGGTGAAGTGGTCACCAACAAAATAGCACTTAGATAATTGTTTGTCAATAAGAACATGAAAAAACCGTCGGATTTTCCGACGGTTTTTTCATTATCCGGCTTATATAACGGAATATGGCCCTTCGATAGCACTCATCTGACCGCTGCTTGCGTACTTGCGGGCGTTCTCAATATCCCTCTCGACTAAGCATTTGTACACGGTCTCCATGTTGTCGATAACGACCTGAATGCCGTTTTTCTCGATGAACATCTCATACATGCCCTTCTGCGGCTGGATAGTTGAATTATACAGGAGCGCACAGAACGAGTTCTGACTGATAATATACATCTTATGATAAAAATCAGTTATCAGCGTGCAGGTCTCGTGCAGTTCGTGCGGTTTTTTGACCTCGTCGAGTATCTCACCGAGCTGTGCTATCTCCTCATCGGAGGCTCGCTTTATCACGAGCTCAACTATCAGCGCATCCAGCGCAACACGGCTTTCGGTAAACGAACGGAACTCGTGCGCATTTATCTTGCCGCCGTTATAGCGGATGATCGAAAAAAATGTCTCCGTGTTTCCGTTGGCGATGTAATCGGCAACATATGTTCCGTGGCGGGGCTTGACCTCGACAAAGCCCTTTGAGGCAAGCTCGCTTATGCCTGCGTTAACAACAGTGAGGCTCACGCCCATGATCGCACAAAGCTCTCTTGCCGGCGGCAGCTTATCTCCGGGCTTCAGCTCGCCGGAAAGGATCTTATTTTCGATCTGACGCACAAATATCTCTCGCACCGACGGTGCGCTTATTTTATTAAAGGTCATAGTGTCCTCCGGTAAAAATGCATTGCTTAGGCTGATATACTACACCAAAAAGCAAAAGCGGGCAATCAATTTTTTATCCCGGCTTTCTGTGCTAAGCTTACAGCCTGTCCAGGTCTTCGTCACTCATACGGTATTCGGGCGCAACATTGTACACCGCCTCTGCCCGGCGGCGTACTACCCGGCGCAGGGGAAACGCTCCGGACTTTTTGCACCATTCGTATGTTGTGTAATACGCAATATCTACCCCTATCGGGGCAATCGTTTCGGCAGACTCTGGGCTTAGTATAACTCCGGCTTTTTGACAGTTAGCCGCCAACAGTATCATCCATTCGTCGACCTTGTGAGTGGCGTCGAGAATGTCCAGCTCCTGCAAAAGCTCCAAACGAAACAATGCGCCTGTCAGCTCCGGTCCAAATTCTATCGCCACCGTCAAAAATCGGTTGCACAATATCCACATCCGCTCAAAGTCGTTTGCCGCAGAAATGAAGTCGTCGAAAAAATCCTCTCTGTCCAAACGGGCATCCGAGAGGATCTTGCCGATTATCTCTTTTTTTCCGGCAAAATTGAGATAAAAGGTCGAGCGTGCAATGTCCGCCTCACGGCAAATATCGTTTACTGTCGTTTTTTCATATCCGAGCTTGCGAAACAGCGCCACTGCGGCCGCTATGATGCGATTTTGAAGCTTTGCAGTTTCATTCAGCATACCGATCTCTCCTCCGGACAGCGTGTCCACTATTTCCGGACATTATATACGATGATGTATTTTTTGTCAAACGGTTTTCAAATCATGTAGGCAAATGCAAAGCATGTTTTTTGTGAGTTGTATAGAATGTAAGCTGCGTTAATTGAATGACAATCGGGTATTTGGTATCATTATCCCAATACTTTCAGATCAAAAAACGGAGGAGAGGAAATGAAAGACCTGAAGCATCTCAGCTATTTTGAGAACCTTTTGCAGGACAGCGGAAACGAGCTTGTCGATAAAGCAAGGGCAGCGGGCAGTATCTGCATCGGAACGACCTGTTATCAGATACCGGAGGTGCTGCTCAATCTTACGGACTGCTTTGCCGTGAGGATGCGCGCCCCGAGAACAGGCTCAATGGAAATGGGCACTTACTATATGACAAGTCTCAACTGCGAATTTGCCCGTGCGCTGCTCGAGCGCTGTCTTGAGGGCGGCTATGGCTTTCTCGACTGCATAATCGAGCCGTTTGCCTGTTCGCAGATGACAAGCACCATGGAGAACATCGAAAAGCTGCATCTGTGCGACAAGGATAAGCCCGACTTCTTTGTGCAGCATGTCGATACGCCGATAAAGGCCGACGAAAACGCAGTGCGCCACCTGACGAGGATGTGCCGTGCGAGGATACTTGAAAAGCTGCACGATACCTTTGGAACGGATGTTTCCGATGCTGCGCTTCGTGATGCGGTGATGCGGTATAACGAAATATGCGATGTGATAAATGAGATCGACAGCTACCGTAAGCTTGACGATCCGACAATTACAGGCTACGAATTTGCCGTTTTGTGCCTTGCGACCTACTGCGCACCGTGGGAGCTTGTGATCGAAAAGCTCCGTGAAACGGCACGAGAGCTTAAGACCCGCAAGCCGGATGCAAAAAAGCAGTTTCGCATCAAGGCGGTATTGGCGGGCAGCGAGATCGACGATCCGGACTTTGTGAAGCTCATTGAGGATGCCGGCGTAAGGGTGGTTGCCGACCGCCATTGCTTCGGCTCGTTCCCCGGACGGATGCCGATCGAGCTTAACGATGCCGACGATGTTCTTGAGCAGATTTGCCGCCACTATGTCATGCAATGTCAGTGTCCCCGTTACATGGACAACGACCGCATTGCCGAGCGAAAAGCGTATCTTGACAGGCTGGCGCATGAGTATGACGCAGACGGTATAATTTTGCAGCAGATGAATTTCTGTAATTTCTGGCCGTACGAGAGAGCTGGCGCAAGCCAGATACTTTCGCAGGAGTACGGCTGGCCGGTGCTGAGCATCGACCGCCCGTATGCGGCAGGCTCATCGGGGCAGATACGCACCCGTATTCAGGCATTTGTCGAAAGCGTCGAGATCAAAAGACTGCAGGGAGGTAAGAGCTGATGGGAAAACGGATGAACAGCGAAGCGCTCGGAAAATTCTACAACGGCGGCAGAACAAAGGTGCGCCGTGAATGGCGAGGTCTTGCCGATACATGGTTTGATTATAAGTGTTGGGTAAAAACATGGGGAATGCTGTTCAAATTCCTCTTCAACCTCCAGAATCTGAAGGGCTTTCTGCGCTATCGCTGGATGCTCAATTATATAGCCACACCCGACTTTCTCGACCGCTGCAACGAGGGGCTGAGAGGTAAGCAGCTTCGCCTGTCGCACATGGAATTCGGCTTTATAGTCAAGGAGCTGATGAGATCGCTGACACTCATGTTCAAGGCCGACCAAAACATAGGCGGCAGCAAGGCACTCAGCGACAAAATGGTCATTATGGACGAAAACATGATGGAGGAGATAATGTTCGGCTTTCCGAACCTGTACTTCATGTGTCCGCAGGTCGCCGGCGTTTTTGCTCTGTGCGCCGTATCGCAGAATTCGCAGATACGCTATATCGACAAGGCCGAGGAATTCGGCATAACGGGCGATGTGTGCGCAATGCCCAAATCCGAGCTGGGTCTGTGCATTGAGGATGATACGCTCGATATCGGTAAATGTATGCTCCACTGCAACACCACCTGCGACACCTCGCTCATGGGCAACGGCATCGAGGATTGGCGCTACCGAAAGCCGAGCTTTGCAATAGCCGCCTCGGAGCACATCGAGGACGAGCTGGTGCTGGAGTATGCCGTCGACGAGATAAAGGCGGCGATAAGGTTCGTTGAGGAGCAGACGGGCGAAAAGTGGGATTGGGACGCCTACTTCCGCAACATGAGAGTGCTCAACGAGCAAACACGCATTTTCCTTGAAATACTGGAGATAAACAAGACTCCGTATCCGCAGGTTCCCGAAAATGTCATCAACCTCTACCGTGACATTTACTACACACGCATGCTTAACGCCGACGGAGAGTCTTATCTTGAAATCGACAGAAAAATTCGTGAGATCATGTACGAGGGCTACAAAAACAAGGAGCTTGTCTGCACCGAGATACGCCACCGTGCGCTGATATGGGGCGTTCAGGGTGAATTCTACACCGCATTCCCCAACTGGCTGCTTAACTGCTGGGGCATTGTCGGCATAACGCATATGCTCAGCCTGACCTCCACAAAGATATACGCCGACACCGATACGCCCGAAAACCGTGAGCAGGCAATGTACGATCTTGCCGACCTGTATGTCAACATGATAATGCGCAATCGCTCCGAAGGCGGCTTCAGGCTCGGTGTCGACGATGTTTGGCGCTTCTGCGAAGAGTTTAAAATGGATATGATCGTCATGTGCGAGCAGATAGCCTGCAAGGCACTGACCGGCTGGCACGGAATCTACGAGGAGGAGGCGGCAAAGCGGGGCATCCATGTTGTGTGGGTACCTCATGCACTTCTCGACCCCCGCAAGGCAAGCCGGCAAAACATGCGTGACCAGGTAAACCGCTATATGCGCACGGTGCTCGGCGAGAAGCCGCTTGATCCGTCGCTTGAGTATATTGAGGACGACAATGCATGGTAAGGAGAACGACATGAACAAAATGATAAAAATTCCTGTGACTGCCGCCTGTGTCGGGGCGGGTCTGTTTGCCGCAAGTCTGCTTATATATTTTTTCAATTTGGACATGAAGCTTATGGCGCTTGCCGAACCGATCGTCGCCAAGTGGTACGATCGCATTGAGCGGCGGCCCATGGAGCCTCCCCACTGCGGATAACACATAAAACTTGAAATCAAAATCTGCTGTGATAAAATTTTAACTTAAGGAGATCAACAAATATGAGCGAAAATTTGATCTATTGCTATTCCGGCTCCGGCAACTGCCTTGACATGGCAAAGAATATCGCAAAAGAGCTCGGCGATACCGAGATCGTTATGATGCGGAGCTTTCCGGTCAAAACCGATGCGACCGAGGCAAAGCGAGTTGGCTTTATTTTCCCTTGCTATGGCGGCGGCCTGCCGGGCAATGTGGAAAGCTATGTGAAAGCGATACACATCGGCATCAACTCATATAAATTTGCTATTGTACAATATGCCGGTTACAAGGGCTGCGGCCTGCACAAGATAGACAAAATCGTGGACCTTGACTATTGGAACGGCATGTCGAATCACTGCTCGTGCATCTGGCTCATGCCGCATTATTTGACTGTACCTCCGCTTCCGAGGAAGCTGTCGCAAAAGCGCAGCGAAGCAATGGCCAAAAAATTTGCCGCCGACATTAAGGCAACGAAACGAAGTGAGAAAAAGCCGCCCAAGGGCACCGTTTTTGCGCTTGAAAGCAAGCTGCTTTCCTCGCAAAATACAAAGCGTATCAAAAAATTTACTGTGAATGAAAACTGCGTCAGCTGTGGACAGTGTGCAAAGATATGCCCTCAGGGCAATATTACATATTCCGACGCAAGACCTGCGTTCGGCACGAATTGTATTGGATGCTTAAGCTGCGTGCAGTATTGCCCGAGCAAAGCCATAAACATCGGCAGCATCACAAAGCACCGTGCTCGCTATCACAATGCAAACATTACTGCTGAAGAACTGACGGAAAAGACTTTTCACATCGGATGATATCAAATGTTGTAAAATAAACGCACACTGTGCCAAATCACGAAGGGAGATAACATGGGAGTTTGGAAAAAGACTCAATGCAACTTCTGCGCTCTGAGCTGCGGCTTGGAGATGGAGGTTGAAAACAACAAGATCATCAGCGTTCGCCCCGACCCGGACAGTCCCCGCACAAAGGGCTACTGCTGCCGCAAGGGCAGAACGGCAAAGTATTTTGTCGACCACGGCGACAGAATAAAGCACCCCCGCAAAAGAGTGGGCGACCACTACGAGGAGATAAGCTGGGAGCAGGCGTATAAGGAGATCGCCGAAAAGGCGAACAAAATCATCGCCATGCACGGTCCCCGCTCATTCTCCGTTCTCGGCTGCGCACTCGGCTCTGCGCAGACGCCCTATGCAACGGCAAAGGCGCTGCTCAAGGCCGTCGGCAGCCAGTATATCTTCAATCCCATCGGCATCGAGTTTATGGGTAACTGGTGGAGCCACGGCAAGATCCTCGGCGACCAGATGCATTTTCTCGAGCCGGACGATCACAACAACGAGGTCATAATTTACTGGGGCTCGAACTCCTATGTCTCGCATCAGATACCGGATGCAAGGAAGGTGTGCCGTGAGTTTTCCGAAAATCCCGACAAAATGGTCATCGTCGTCGATCCCCGCCTTTCGGAGACGGCTCGTATGGCGGATATGCACATCATGCCCGCCCTCGGCTCGGACTCGCTGTTTATGCGTGCGCTCATTGCGATCATCCTCAAAAACGGTTGGGAGCATAAGGACTACATAGACAAGTATGTCGCCGACTGGGACAAGGCGAAAAAGTGGTTTGAAAATGTAGATATCGACGAAAGCCTGCGTGTCTGCAAGATACCGAGGCAGCAGGCTGAGGAGTTTGCAAAGATACTCACGACGAAAAAGTGGGGCGTGCATCAGGATCTCGGCCTGTTTTTCGGCAGACACAATACGCTGAACAGCTACCTGTGCATCATTATCACGATCATATGCGGAATGGCGCTTGTTAAGGGCGGCAATGTCGTACCCGAATGTGTTATAGAGCGAGGAACCTTCTCCGATGAAAACGACCCGAAGACCTGGCGCACTCCCGTCACAAACCGTTTCCCCGTCCTGAATGTTTTCCCGGTCGGCATCATTCCCGACGAGATACTCGGCAAAAAACCCGACCGCATACGCATCATGTTCACCTCCTTCGGCAACCCTCTGCGCAGCTATCCCGACAGCAACAAGATGAAGGAGGCGTTAAGCTCACTTGAGCTTCTTGTCGCCATCGACTGTGCCGAGACGGAGGTCACGCAGATCGCCGACTATGTTCTGCCCGGCAGGACCACCTATGAGGGCGGCGGCGACTTTAACGCCTTCACCCTCAACTATCCCGAGATCGTGTTCCAGTCACGAAAGCAGGTACTCAGACCCGAGGGCGATCCCCGTGAGGATGTTCAGATCTTTGCGGAGCTTGCCGAGGCGATGGGACTTATCCCCAAGCTTCCTCAGTGGCTGTACCGGGCGGCGGAGGACGCCGTTCTTACTGGCGACCGCATGTCGTATTTCGTTAAGCTTCTCGGCTGGACGGCGGCAGGTCACCTCAAGTATTTCGACCAGCTCGCAACGGTCATTGCGCTGACGCTCGGCAAGGCGTACGGCTCTGCCGCAAGAGCGATTTCGTGGGCAGGTATGCTCACCAGCCCCATTTGCGGAAAGAGCGTCGTCACCGTCAAGGCTGACGAAAGGAAGCACCCCATTCTGACCAAGCTGCCCATGTTCAAGGACTGGTGTCAGATGGATGCGGCATTTGAGCTTGTCGACAACCACCCCGAGGGTGCGATCATCGGCATGAACGATCCCGATAATATGCTCAAGAACCATATCCGCACCAAGGACGGCAAGTTCCACACATGGTGCAAGGAGATCGACGAATACATGGAGCGCATCACACCCGAGGCCGAGGAGGAGGCGCTCAAGCTTCAGGGCGGCTGCAACATGATCCTTTCGGCAGGCCGCCACTCGGACGACGGTATGAATGCGACCATGCGAAATCCCGCTACCTACAAGCACCGTCAGCCGTATACCCTCGCAATGAACCCTGAGGACGCAAGGGAGCTGGGCTTTGAAAACGGGCAGATGGTCAGCGTGACGACGAAAGCGGGAAGGCTTGAGATCCCTGTTGAATACACTTGGCAGACAAGCCGGGGCTACTGCATGATACCCCATCATTTCGGATACACCTTTGAGGGTAAAAAGGTCGGCGAGCACTGCAATGTTCTGACCAGCCACGAGGATCTTGAGGAACTGACCGGCAACCCCGTATGGCGCTATACGCCGTGCAGGGTCGAGGCGATTTAAGGAGGTTAGGTCATGGCAAATGTGAAGATAAAAATAAACGGCAAAAGCGTCACTGTCCCCGAGGGAACGACCATACTTGAAGCCGCAAGAAAAAAAGGCATCTACATTCCCACGCTGTGCGCATACGAGAACTTAAAGCCCAAGGCCGCATGTAAGCTGTGCATGGTCAATGTCAAGGGCGAGGACAAGGAAAAGCTTGCCTGCGCCGTCAGGGTCACGGACGGTATGGTCATAACGACAGACTCCGACGAGCTTTTCAAAAAGCGCAAGGCGATAGTCGAGGAAATGTTCCGTCAGCACACCGTTGACTGCCACCACTGCATGCGCATCGGCTCGACGCTGGCTAAGGACTTTGACCCCAAGTTCTGCAAGGACTGCTACTTCTGCGACTGCGTGAAGGACGGCTTCTGCGAGCTTCAGCAAAAGGCACTGGAGTTCGGCGTGGATGTGCTTCCCTTCGAGCCTCACGAGCATGATTTCGGCGTGGACGCTTCAACCGGCAGCGTTATCCGCAACATGGACAAGTGCATCAAATGCCGCCGCTGCCTGGATATCTGCAAGGCGCAGGGTGTCGGCATACTCGGCATAATAAAAACCGAAAACGGTCAGACCGTTGGTGCGAAAAACGGCCTGAAGGCCGACGGCTGCATCCGCTGCGGCAGATGTGTTGAGTTCTGCCCGACGGGAGCGCTGTATATGCTCGAGCACAAGGACGAGGTCGTGTATTTTGCGCATCAGTACGATACGGAGACCGCCGCAATGGTGTGCTCGTGCGTGATAGACGAGCTTGAAAGGCTATATGGCGAAAAGTTTGAATACGGTCAGCTTTTGACCGCCGTCAAAAAGCTCGGTGTCGACCATGCGTACTCTCCGGCATATGCCCGTGCGCAGTCGCTGGCTCAGGCCGCCCGTCTGCTGGACGAAAATCTCGGCAAAAAGCCCGTCCTCCTGACGGATAACTATGCGGCAAAGAGCTTCCTGCGCTCGCATTTCCCCGAGCTGGAGGAGAATTTCGCGTTCTACGATTCAAAAGAGAAGTGCTTCGGCGACTATATGCATGAGCATCATCACGGAGCAAAGCTTATTTCCGTGAGCAACAACAATTCCTCCGGTGCGGAGGCCGCCGAGACCGGCTGCGTTGACTATTTCATAAACGCCCGTGAGCTTTACCGCATCATGATGCGCACCGGCGGCAGACCGGCGGTCAAGCGCCCGATCGAGGCCGAGGAGATAGCCGAGTTCGAGAAGTGCGGCCGCTATGCCGAGCTCTTTGAAGCAGGCGGCTGGTATGTCGATAAGCCGGCGGAGGAGCTTGAATTTACCGAAAGCGGCAAACGGTACAAGGCACTCATCTGCCATAATCTCGGTCAGGTCAAGGCTGCCGTAGCCAAGCTTGACAAATACGATGTAATCAAAATAACGGCATAAATCAAAGCAAAAAAACTCCGAGTCATACGGCCTAAAGCGAAAGCCACGGCCGTGTGACCGGGGTGCAGCCGGAAACAGCTGCGCCTTCCGTTTTTGAAAAGGAGTATAAAATGAACAAAGATAAGCTCAGGCGCCTTATAATAATGGCGCTGTGCTGCGACCTCGGGCTGTTTTCTAAGCGGCTCATTGCGCCTGCGGCAAATGTCATTACCGATGCTCTGCACATACCCGGGGGGATAGGCACGGCCTTTTCTCTCATGTTCCTTGTCGTGGCGGCAGGTCTCATGCCGAGATTCTGGTGCGGCACGTTCATGGGCGCCGTGCAGAGCGTTATCGCTCTTTCTTTGGGAATGGTGGGCAGCATGGGAGTGCTCTCCCCGATAGGCTACATTGTTCCGGGCTTTGTCATCGACTGCATAATGTGGGCGGCAAGAAGGCTCAACGCAAAAACGCAATACACGGTTATAATTACCAATATGCTCTCTGCGGCAGCGGCGAGCATCACCGCAAATCTTATAGTGTTTCGTTTGAGCGGAGTAGTTCTTCTGCTGTATGTATCGGTCGCACTGACAAGCGGTGCAATATGCGGCGTTTTGGGAGGAGAAATTCTCAGACGGCTGCAAAATATCAAGCCAAGTGAAAAAAGGAAGGACGATCATCATGAAAAAGAGCTCGAAAATTATAATAGCAGTTATTGCGGCACTTATCGCACTGACGGCGGTTTTGGCAGTCATACATTCGGCCGCTCGAACCGAAGTGCCTGACGGAGCGCTGCTGGTAAGCTGCGGCGGCGAGAATAAATATGTTGATATCAATTCGCTCGATGCCGTTCCCGTTCAGGGCAGCGTAGTCAACGGCAAGGGCGAAAAAAGTGACATCGACACACAGGGCGTTCCGCTTGCCGATGTGATAAAAAATGCGGGCATTGACCCGAGCGGCGCTGCGGCAGTCAAGGTGACGGCTGACGATGAGTTTTCCGCCGAGCTCAGCGGCGACGAGCTGAACGAGGCAGGAAAAGCATATCTCGTAAGCGAGGACGACGGCAGTATGCGTCTTGTTGTTTTCGGTGACAGCAACGCCAAGCGCAATGTACGCAATGTTGTAAGTGTTGAGATAAGCCTTAAATGAATATTCTGAAGAAATTCACAAGCAAGCGCAACGATGTTTTTCTGGCAGAGGACGAAAACGGGCGCTTTGTTATAAAGCGGTATGCAAGGGCCGGGAATGCGGCAGCGGAAAAAGCGGTCTATGACCTCTTGTCCGGCGGCAAGGTGCGTATTCCAAAAATCTTATCCTCCGGCGAGCACGAGCTGAAGCTTGAATATGTTGACGGTGTTACCTTCACGGAGCTTCTCGATAGTCAGGAGCGCACGAAAAGCGTTGATTTTGCACCGTGGGAAACGCTTGTCAAATGGCTTTGCCTGTTTAACAAGGAAACCGGACTTGCCCCGGGCGACTGCAATCTGCGCAATTTTATTTTGGATGCACAGGGGCAGGTCTGCGGAATTGACTTTGAGCAGTGCGGAGAGAGCGGCATTTTAGAGGCAGCCTCTGCGGTCTGCGCTTTCGTCGAGCTGTACGATCCGCAGGAGACACCGCTTAAAATATCCGTTTCGCACTTTTTGCAAGAGAAATTTTCCGAAATTGCGGGTATATCCGCTCAGGAGCTTGCCGAGCAAACAGCTTGTCAGAAGACTGTGATAATTTCAAGGCGTGAGCGCAAAAAATATGACGCTGCGTTTTCTGCGGTCATTCTTGCGGGAGGCAAAAGCTCCCGTATGGGCTCGTGCAAGGCAGAGCTGCTGTGGGGCGGAAAAACGCTCGTTGAGCATCAGGTAAATAAAATATGCGCTCTCGGCATCAGCGACATCATGGTCTCGGGCTATTCAAGGCCTGTCACCGGCACAAGATATGTCCCTGATATCTATCCGGAAAAGGGACCTCTCGGCGGTATTCACGCCTGCCTGTGCGCCGCAAAAAGATCTGCGTGCTTTGTGATAAGCGTGGATGCTCCGCTGTTTTCGCCGGATGAAATGAAGCTGTTGACAGAAACGCACATCGCCGGAGACAGCCTGATAACTGTCGCCGAGCATTGCGGAACGCTTGAGCCGCTTATCGGCGTGTATGACAGCAGCCTGTCCGACGCAGCCGAAGAAATCCTGCAAGGCGCAAATACCTCAGTAAAGCACCTGCTTGATCAAATCGGCTTTGCAGTATGTGAATTTTCAGATGAAAATTCGGTTCGAAACTGCAATACTCCTGACGAGTACAACGAGCTGTGTGCAGAGACAAAAGAGCATCATAAAATCGACAATAAATAAAGAAAAGGGTGGCAGAGATACTTATCTGTCACCCTTTCGGCTGCACGCTTTATGCAAAAATCAGCTCTGTGTTCACAATTTCCATCGCACGATTTCGGACATTGTTCATTCGACTGACCCACTTCAATTGGTCGGCGGCTTTCAGCCGCTCGGTTATCCCCTCCGACGCAGCAATCTGCTGTACCAATAGTTCAAACATTGCTTCCGCCTGCCGGTCAACATCCGCAAGATAGGCATTCAGTTTGCCACTTGTCAACAGGCTGGCGTAGACAGTTTTGCGGTGGCGTTTCAAATAGTATAGATGCCGCTGGCCCCACATCCCGATTGGCTCTTGCTCCGGCTCATCCTCTCCGACAATGAGATAGTAATCACCGACCAACTCATATTTCAGCCCCGTGCGTTCATCCGCAATGTATTTTTCCATTGAATTGACCTCCTAAAGATTTTATGAAATCATTGTAGCGGGAGAATTATCTGAAATCGAATGTGTGGATATAGAAAATCACCGAGATTAGCCCATTTAGGACTTTTCTCGGTGATTTTCTATTTGCCCTTGCTATGCCTGATCACTTGATTCTTTGAATGCTTCGTTATCAGCCCGCAGCTTTCGATACGGGATTTTTCTTAATATCTTAATATAAATATGTTTACTTCTCTTCCTCGATCTGCTGCGCCTGAAGTCTTTCGACCTCGGCCTTGAGCTCGGCGTTCTGCGCCTTGAGCTCATCGAGCTTTTTATTGACCGGCGCGAGCTGACGCTTGAGCTCGCCGGCGACGATGCCCTTATAGAAGGTATAACGCCCCGTAAGGCTCATGACCGACAGCACGGCAGCCGCGCCGCCGGCGACAACGCCGACCTTTTTGATATCGACCCTGCGCATGAGACGCATGACATTGCGTTTGTTGAGCTTGCCGGGCTGCAGGAGCTCCAACGGGCTTATATCCTCGGGCTGCACCTCGACTGTAGCAGTGTTCTTTAAATACTTTTTCATAAAACCACTCCTCAAAAAGTCTTTGCCTGTATTATATCACAAGCTCCGTTTTTTTCAAGCTCGCAGTAATGAAACCGAGCGTTCGATGTGCATAATGTAAAGACTGAATTTTTAAGAATTCTGCCCTGTGAGAAACCACAGGGCAGAATAATTATCCACAGTGTGTTGAGATGCTCTGCAGCAGTCTTGAGCCAGTCTGTCAGCCCCTTCTTCGAACAGTCGCAGCCTACACGGAAGCTGTGCAGCTGCTCAAAGCAGTCGCCTGGTGGTGACAAATGCGCCGGTCTTGTTGTACGTGTCATGCTATAAGATAACTTGCGCATACCGGCTCTATGTCGGTCCTTTGAACGCAGATGATTTTCGCTCATTCTTTACTCAAACTTCTAAATTCTTTGTCTGTTTTTCCGATTATATTGACAAAAAAACTGTACAGCATAAAATCAAAATCAATTAAAGGGAATTCCAAACTTTAATAAAGCTTTTTACTCTATGAAAGGAAAAGAGGGAATCAGCATAAAAATGAACAAGATATTGAATGCTCCGGAAAACTTTGTTCCTGAAACGCTGGAAGGAATTCTGCTTGCAAGCAATCAGAAGCTTTTGAGCCTGGATAAGGAAAACAGAGTTATAGTGTCAAACTACCCGTGCAAATCTGGCAAGGTCGGGATAGTTACTGCTGGCGGAAGCGGACATCTTCCGACGTTCCTGGGATATGTCGGCAAAGGCATGCTTGACGGCTGCACTGTCGGAAATGTGTTTGCATCACCTTCAGCATCAAAGATGGCCGATACCATAAGAGCCTGTGATAAAGGCAGCGGCGTGCTGTGTCTGTACGGAAATTACGGCGGAGACCATATGAACTTTACAATGGCCAGAGAAGAAGTGGAGTTTGACGGCATAAATACCGCGGCAGTACGTGTTACAGATGACGTGGCCTCCTCTGAAAACAAGAACTTGCGCAGAGGAGTTGCCGGCATGGTATTTGCGTTTAAGGTTGCCGGCGCAGCGGCAGACAGAATGTACTCATTGGAGGAAGTTGAACGAGTAGCCAATAAAGCCAATGATAACATCAGAAGCATGGGCGTTGCCCTGACTCCCTGTATTATACCCGAAGTCGGCAAACCCGGTTTTTCAATCCCGGACGGAAAAATTGAAATCGGTATGGGTATACATGGCGAGCCCGGAATCCTGGTATCTGACAGGATGCCCGCAGACGAGCTCGTTGATTTGCTCATGGGAAAGCTCCTTAATGATATGCCTTTAGCAGACGGTGATCGGGTTTCTGTTATGATAAACGGTTTGGGTGCAACATCGCTGGAGGAATTATACATAGTTTACAGGGCAGTGCAGAAGCAGCTAAGTGGTATTGGTGTAAGCATAGTAATGCCGCATGTAGGTGAATATTCAACCTCCATGGAGATGGCCGGCATGTCCATAAGCATTTTCAAGCTGGATGAAGAGCTTGAAGATCTGCTGGCAGATGAAGCCATTACGCCATTCTATACGAATGTAAACAAGTAAAAACGGGGGTGCAAAATGATTGATACAAAGACGCTGGCAATAGGTTTTAATGCTATAAGCAAAAAAATGAGTGAAAAAAGGATGGATCTGATTTCACTTGATCAGCAAACCGGAGATGGAGATCTCGGTATCTCAATGGATAACGGATTCAAAGCTGTTTCTGATGTGTGTTGTGTTAATGCAAACACCTCGGACATAGGTAAGCTGTTATTCCTTGCGGGAAAGAGCTTTAATGAAGCGGCCCCATCGTCTTTGGGAACAATTATATCAATGCTGCTTATAGACGCCGCGAAACAGCTAAAAGGAGCAGAAAAAACTACGCTTGCCGATTTCGGAAATATCATGCATAAATCCATGAACGCTATTATGGAAAAGCTGGATTCAAGGCTGGGAGAGAAGACATTTTTTGACTCTGTTGTCCCTGCTGCGAAGGCTCTCTGCGATGAGGCCGCAGTATCAGATGAGCAGAGGCTGAAAAATGCAGCAGAGGCTGCCCGTAACGGAGCGGAAAGCACCAGAGATATGGTGGCAAAACACGGACGTGCTGCCTACTTTGGAGAGAAGACTCTTGGCAGCATTGACGGCGGCGCAGAAGCCGGATGTATAATATTTGAAGCAATAGCAGAGCAGTTCTAATTTGCTAATAAAGGAGTTATCGTTTTGATTGATTCATCGGTTGATTATAAATATCTGCCCAGACCGAGCTGGGCGGAAATAGATATTGATGCGGTTCTTAATAATATTAACGAATACAAAAAGGCATTGGGTGACAAGGTTAAGATAATAGTCGCGGCGAAGGGTAACGGCTACGGTCATGGTATGCTTCCGATTGTTAAGGCCATAAATGAGCTGGATATATACGGATTTGCAACCGGCAATATGTATGAGGCAATTGAAATGCGAAAGCATGGAATAGACAAGCCTATACAGCTTTTCGCTCATAATTTCCCTGAGACCGCGGATCTGCTCGTAAAATACGATTTGATGCCGTCCTTTGTAAATCCCGGAGATGCAAAATCCTTCGCGGATGCGCTCGGAAAGGATGTTGCCCTAAAAGTCTGGGTGAAGTGTGATACGGGACTCGGACGTCTGGGCCTGCTGCCTGAAGAAGTGCTTCCCGAGCTGGAGTACATCAGAAATGAAACTTCATTCAAGATTGAAGGCCTGTACACTCATATCGGCCCCACAGACTCAAACATGAATCCGAAAAAGGATGAGTACAACGAGGGTCAGATCTCATGCTTCAATAAAATAATAGGCGACATAGAAGCGGCTGGATTCGAAATTCCCAGATACCAGTTTGCAAGTACATATGCTACGCAGAGGTATGAGAAAGCATGGTATAACACTGTTTGTATCGGAACCGGAGTATTCGCAAATGCCAAGCCCCAAAAGGATTCATGCGGACTTGAACTAAAGAATTGCCTGAAGGGAATACATTCACGTCTTATAAGCAGGAAAACCCTCAAGGCCGGGAGCAGATGCCTGAATATGCTCATGGAAAATGATCGTGTGATAGGCGTTATACCGTTTGGAAGCTGTGACGGATTTTCAACGAGGAACGCAGGCGGAGAGGTTCTCCTTAACGGTGTCAGATGCAAGATACTAGCAGTTTGTCTTGAGCATACTGTATTGGATATCACTAATGTTCCGGACGCTGAGATAGGAGATGTGGTGACACTTTTAGGTCAAAACGGAGAGAGCCGGATTGAAGTTTCGGAATACTGTGAACGACTAGGAATAACCGTAATTGAATTCTGGTGCAGCTTGAGTTTCCATTCATTCCCTCATATCTACGTTCGGGAAGGTCAGCCGCAGGAGGAGGTTATTTACAGCTACAATAAATAAGTAAACGCAAGAAGAAGGAGGAGGATGCAGCAGAATACAGCGTTTTGAAAGCAGACCAGCTCATCTTTAATGAAAAAACAGGAGGAAAAAATGAAAAAAGTTTATTTGTTATTATTATCCTTAGTAGTACTTATGATTGCACTTACAGGGTGCGGTAAGGATACAGATTCAGCAAAAGACAACAGCAAACCCATTACTCTCAGATATTCGACTATGCAGAATAAGGATCATATCTCATATCAGGTTGCTCTTAATATCAAGCAGGCTGTAGAAGAGAAAACCGAGGGAAGAGTTCTCATAGACATCTATCCCGCAAACCAGTTGGGTGACTGGTCTCAGGTTTATGACGAGCTTATGATGGGCAGCATTGATATGGCGCACTCATCTGTTCCCGAGACCTATGACGCAAGAACTGCTGTCGGCTATTTCCCTTACCTTTCGAGCAGCTATGATCAGCTTGCGGAAATATTTGCAGAAGGCTCCTCTCTTGACAATATGATGAAAGAGATTCAGGCAAAAAACGGTATTGAGTTCTGCGGATTTTTCGTTGAAGGCATTGCCGGTATAGGTACTACAAAGGAAGTATCTAATCCTAACACTCTGGATAGTAAGAATACCGTTATCCGCACTGCCGCTATGGACTGCTATATTCTCCCCTGCGAATATATGGGCTTCGACACAACAAGCATTGCTTCCTCCGACACCTTTGCGGCTCTTCAGACCGGCGTTGTTGAGGGCCTTGCAGGCTCCACTCCTGCAGGTGCATATCTTAACTATCGTGACATCATTGATTACTACTATGTATATCAGATGAGCCCGGAAGTAACACAGATCATGATAAGTGAAAAAACACTTGCAAAGCTTTCTCCCGAAGATCAGAAAACCATCGTGGATATTTGCCGTCAGGAGTGCGCCAACAGCGTAAACTACGCAAAGGAAGAGGACGCGAAATATCTGAAGCTGATGGAAGACAACGGTATTAAGATTGTCCGCTTCTCTGACGAGGAAATTGAAATGTTCGCAGAAGCCGTCCGCACGGATGTTTGGCCACAGCTTGCCAAAACCTATGGTGAAGATTTTATCAACGAGCTTCTGAAGCTGTATAAGTAACATTGATGTTTTGCACAAATGTCCGTAAAAAGGGCCGATAGGCCCTTTTTACGGACTCAATAAGAAAGGGTGAATTTGATGATTGCTTTCTTAAAAAGAGCCGATCATGTCATCTACAAGATACAGGAATATATTTGTATAATAACAAGTGTGCTGATTACTTCTTTAATTGTTATAGCCGCAATAATGAGGTATATACTCGGTATCAACTTTGGTGGATCCGAGGAGCTTGTGTTATTTGCGGCGTTTTGGTTTTATTTTACGGGAAGTTCTCTTGCATACCGTGATGATGAGCATATTAATGCAGATATGACCTCTCTGCTTTTTAAGAATGAAAAAGCGAAAAAGCGAATGGCTGTTGTAAAGTATGCAGTAAGTATGGTTATCGCAATTGTTGCAACGGCTTGGGCGTTTCAATTTGTCAGCTGGAGCTTTGAGCTTTGGCCGACCACTCCTATTTACAAGCTTCCTCTGGCCTTATCCAGACTGTCAATAATAGTTTCGTTTATATTGATGAGTATTTATGTTCTAATTCATCTGATAAAAAGTGTCGCTATATTGAAGGGCGGTGAAAACTGATGATACTGGTAATAGCCTTTCTTTCCGTTATTGTCTTCCTTGTGCTTGGTATATCTATCCCCTTGACTTTTCTCGGTGCAGCTGCAATAATAGTATATTGTTCGGGCTCCGATCCAATGTTTCTGCTGTCGTATGGCGGAAGCCAAATAAACAATGTGCTGCTCCTTACCATTCCCCTGTTCGTGCTTGCCGGGGCTGTTATTGATCATGGCGGAATAGGCCGAAGACTGATTGATTCTGTTGAAAAACTGGGCTTCGGCAAAATCAAAGGCGGGCTTGGCATTGTTACTGCCATATCCAGCGCAGTATTCGGTGCTATATCCGGAAGTGCCGGCGCTACTATTGCATGTATAGGCTCTATAATGTCTCCGAGGCTTGAAGAAAACGGATATGAAAAAGGATTTATAGGTTCTCTCATTTCAAGCTGTGCGGTTTTGGGCCTGCTGATACCGCCAAGCATGTCTATGATACTGTATGGCTGGGTAGGAGGGCAATCCGTTTTAGCCTGCTTCCTTGCAACCATAATTCCGGGTATCATTCTTGTAATCTTGTTTAGTACGGTAAATCTTTTTTACGCCGCCAAAAACAAAAATATTGTAAAGTCTGTCAACAGTAAGCCTGTTGCTTCGACGCAGGGGAAAAAGAAGAGCTCCATCCCCGCATTGCTCATGCCATTTGTTATTTTGGGCGCTATATATGGTGGCGTCATGACCACCACTGAAGCTGCGGCGCTGTCGGTCATCTATGCGATTCCTGTTGCTATGCTCTATTACAGAGAAATGAGCATGGGCGATTTAAGAGATTCTCTTATCAGCGCAGGTAAAACTACCGGCGTTATAATGATGATGCTTTTTTCCGTGATGATTCTCAGCAGACTGTATACCATGAACAATGTTCCTCAAATGCTTTTGAAAATGCTGACTTCTATATCTGATAGCCCCGCTGTTATCATGATAATGATAAATCTGTTTATGATTCTTTTGGGAATGCTGATGGATGATACAAGCGGCGTGCTTCTTGCTACACCGATACTTCTCCCGATTGTAACTGAACTTGGAGTCAGCCCAATTCAATTTGCTGCGATAGTCGGCGTAAACCTCGGCATGGGCAATATTACCCCTCCGACGGCTCCGCTTCTTTACTTGGGCGGTAAAATTTCAGGTGCAGAAGTAAAGGAAATGCTGCCGCATACCATGAGACTTATCTTGTTTGCATGGCTGCCGACTCTGATAATTACTACATATGTACCCGATTTGAGCCTGTTCCTGCCGAGACTGTTTGGTTATTGTTGATAGAACCGGCAGGATAACCGCATGCTGATTTGGAGTGAAGATCGAAATGAAAGTTCAGCAATCATTTTTACAGAAAGCAGAGTTCTTTTCCGTATATATTGAAACAATAAACGGGAAATATAATGCAGCCTGGTCAAGCCATTCTTATTATGAATTTATGCTGGACTTTTCCGGTGAATTTTGTGTGAGTCTCGGAGAAACTACATATTCACTGACAAAAGGTGATGTACTTGTTATCAAACCATATCAGCCACATAGGGTAGAGCCAAAAGGACCGGAGGAATTTAAGCTGATATCCATTGTTATGTCCGAAAAGTTTTCTGACTATTTACAGTATAGAGACATTAATTGGAATCCTCTTGTCCTTTTCGAAAAAAATCTCTTGATGCCGGTGCTTCATTTCCACGGGAAGCACCTTGAACGGTTAGAACAGATGATGTACATGCTGGTGGCGGAGAGTGAGAATAAGCAGAATTTTCAAGATGTTTTTATTGCTGATATTTCTGAACTGATAGTTCTTGAAATCGGACGATATTGCGGCAGTATTTATCCTGAGATAGTTAGAAATGCAGTATATGATGATGTTTTCAAAGATATCCCTTACATGCTGAAAAATATACTTGAATATATTAATTCAAATTATCAGAACAGTAGCTTAACATTATCCTCTATAGCCGAACGTTTCTGGGTAAATCCATCCTACCTGAGCCGATACTTCAAAACATATATGGGGATTAATATTGTACAATACATAAGATCCATGCGTATTTTTTATGCAAAGTCTCTTCTTCAAAGCTCGGATAAAAGTATTGCAGAAGTTGCGGAAATGGTAGGGATCAAAAGTGCATCTCATTTTAGCAAAATTTTTGAGAATGAAGTAAGCGAATCTCCAAGTAAGTTCAGGAAAAACTATATTGACAGAAATCATAGCTGATTTTTTGGCTCTGTAATTGTGGATAAGATGATAAATTTGAGGTGGGTCTAAGATGTAAGACCCACCTCGTTTTCTGCTTTTTCTTCATCTGTCCGAAATTTTTTGAAAAAATCATCGCATCACAAAAAAGGCCTAACTCACAGTGCTTACTTACCTTCAGATTGTTCAGTTGTGTCGAAGTCTGTCCCTTAAAATAAGCCCGATGCTATAAGAGCGGTTCTTCGGCAGGCTTCCTCCGGCTTAAATGGTGTTTATTATTGCGTGAACAAAGTGCGGATTTTGCAAAAATTCTTGTTTTCAAGGGCTTGACTTTTGCATTTTTCTGCTGTACACTGTATTTGTCAGTCAGACTGACAAATACAGTGGAGGGAATAACACTTGCCGCACGAGGAACGAAGAGAAAAAAACATCCGTCTTGTCACCGAAAAGGCTCTGGATAGTTTTTTGGAAAACGGAATTGAAAAAACCACAATAGCCGATATTGCGCAAATCTCGGGACTCACCGAGCGCTCTGTTTTTCGTTATTTTGAAAGCAAGGCAGATTTGGTTTTGGCCGCGTCTCTGCTTTACTGGAACAGAGTTCTGGATCGGATCGACCGGATGTCTCATGAGAATTCCGACGGCAGTACTACCGGACTTGAGGATGCGGAGAAGATACTGATCTGCTATTCAAAGCTCTATCGCCTTGATCCCAAGGGGATGCGCTTTACTCTTGATGCGGAGTTGATGCTGCAGACCGCGGGGAGACTTCACGAGGTGAAAAATCAGCCGCCAGAGCCCTTTGAGACCTCCCACGGGCCGATGGCGAAGGCTATCAGAAAGGGTCTTGCCGACGGCTCAATCAGTCCGGACGTGGACGTTCGGGAGATATATTACAACTCATATGACGCGATATTGGGGATAATGCAGCGCATTTCCATAGGCGGCACGCCCAGCGCAAGAGCTCTCGACTATGACAGCCGGATGCTCCATTTGAGTCAACTGTTCGTCAGAGCCTTGAGCGGAAAATAAAAAATATAATTCAAATCCCTGAACATCGGGATTTGAATTTTATATCCATTTATGTTTATGTCAGCATGGCTGACATAAATGGGCGGAAAATATAGCATCACACAGGAAGAAGGGCAGCAATGAAAGAACTAAAGCATTTGATTTTTTTTGAGAGTCTGCTGGAGGACACAAACAACGAGCTCGTCCGCAAGGCGGAGTCGGAGGGGGACCTGGCGTTCGGTTACACCTGCTTTCACGCGCCGGAGGTTCTTCTGAATCTGGGGAACTGTTTCTCTGTCCGGCTTCGTGCACCTCACACCAATTCCATGGAGCTTGCCACGTATTATATGGCTAACAACAGCTGCGAGTTTTCCCGTGCGCTTCTGGAGCGCGCGCTGGAGGGCAATTACAGCTTCCTCCATGCCATGATAGGCGTGGATGTCTGCGAAGCCAATAACAGAGCCATCGAGAACATGGAAATCCTGCACACGCAGGGTGAAGACAAGGACAAATTTTTCTACTGCAATCTGGATATTCCGTATTCCGATGACGAAGACTGCGTTGAGCACATCCGCGAGCAGGTATCACGAAAAATCCTGAAGCCCATGATGGAAAACTACGGGGTGGACACCTCCGATACCGCCATACGCGAGTCAGTGCGTGAGCACAACGAGGTCTGCCGCATTCTCACGGAGATCGGCGAGCTGCGCAAGCTGGATATTCCGCCCGTCACAGGGTATGAGTACGCTGTTTTGGTCCTTGTGAGCTACACCTGTCCCAAACGGCTCATCCTGCCATTTCTGCGCGAAACGCTGGAGGAGATAAAGGCCCGCCGCGTTGACGCAGAAAAGAATTACCGTGTCCGGGTAGCGGTTGTCGGCTCCGAGATCGATGATCCGAATCTTATAAAGCTGATAGAGAGCTGCGGCGCTCTTGTTGTTGCCGATCGCTATTGCTACGGCAGTTTCCCCGGCAGGCAGGAGATCGAGCTCACAGAGCATGAGGATGCTCTCACCCAAGTCTGCCGCTGGTATTTGCAAAACACGGAGTGTCCGCGCCAAAGCGCACTTCACAGAGTCAAATACCGCAACGATCACGTTGCTCAATTGGTCAAAGATTTTAAGGCCGACGGTGCAATTTATGAGCAGATGAAGTTCTGTACATACTGGTCCTATGAGCGGGTCATTGCAAGCCAAATCATGCCCCGCGATTACGGTATCCATATACTCTCTATCGACAGGCCGTATATATCGGGTCAGAGCGGACAGCTGCGCACGCGAGTGCAGGCCTTCATTGAGAGCATAGAAATGAAAAAACTTCGGACGGTCCAGAAGGGGGAAAATTGACATGGCATATAACCCTAAAACCGGCAAAGGCTTGGGCAGATTCTATGATACCAATCACCGCGCCTTCCGCGCCCGCGAATGGAAGGGCATTAAGGATACATTATACGATTTCTTTCGTTGGCTCTATCTCTACGTCTTCATGGCAGTAAAGCTCGGCTGTCACCCCATTCTTATGGTTAAAGCTATGCTGCGCTATCGCTGGATGGTGTCCTATCTCACCGCCGCACACATGGTCGACAGGCACACCATGGGCTTGCGCGGCAAGGAGCTGCGCTATGCCCACAATCAGTTCTTCTCGGTCCTGCATAACTCGGTCATCGGTGTACGTGACATTATCGTCCGCGACGAAAATCTGCGCCCTAACAGCAAGCGAGCCGCAAAGCTCCGCGAAAACACTGTCATGTTCGACGAGATGACCCCGCATCTTATCATGATGGGCTTCCCCACTGTCAAGTGGATAGATATCGCCATGTTTGCCATCGGTTTGCCCTCCGAGGTCGATCAGAATGCAAGTATGTTCTACATAGACGCAATGGAGCATCTCGGTCTGCCGGCAGACGTCTGCCCCGAGCCTGCCGCGGAGAGCGGCTGCGCCGTTGTTGATGATTACCCTCGCGTCGGCAAGTGCTATTTTACCGGCACCATGCCATGCGACGGCGCGATCTCGCAGACGAATATCTTGACACGCCACTTTAAAGATCTGCCGTCGTTCCAAATAACTCCGCCGCAGAGAGTAAACGAGCCGGAGGTACAGACCTACGCCGTCAAGAATCTCAAAAAAGGCATAGAGTTCCTGGAGCAGCAGTTCAATGTCAAGTGGAACTGGGAAGCATTTTGGAAAAACGCCGAAATGTACAATGAAAGCTCACGCTGTATGGTAGAAAAATGGAACGTCAACTGCACCGACTATCCCCAAGTCTGCGGCGCTGCACTGGCTCTTCAGCGTGAATATGAGTTCATGGCTGCGGCATGCATGGATGAATTTATGCTCAAGACAGACCGAAAAGTCACGAAGATGATGCTCAAGGGCTATGAGAAGGACAAGGCGGCAAAAGCACACAAGCCCAGATACCGCTGCCTTGTTTGGGCGTGTCCCGCGCACTATTACACAAACTTCACATATTGGACTCAGCACTGTTGGGGTGTTACCTGTGTCAACGATATGGAGGCAATGCTCAGCTATCTGCCCATCAGCATCGGTAGCAAGGAACGGGCGCTTGAGGATCTCGTGCGCTGCTACGAAAAAATGATGATGCGCTCCCACACAAACGGCGGCTATGCGAACCTGCTGGACGAATGCTGGAGGATGTGCGAGATGTTTAACGTCAACATAGTCATCATGTATGACCATGTTTCCTGCAAAAACGTCGGCGGTCTGCACGGCCTGTTTGAGGATCAGGCGCGAGAGAGAGGCATACATCTTATTTGGATACCCCATGATGTTATGGATCCGCGTACCGTTTCGCGCCGCGAGATGCGTGAAGCTTTCAATCAATACATGATAACAGTCTTACAAGAAGCTCCGCTTGACCCCACTCTGCTGGATTACGAAGACGCACTAAGTTGGTAACAGTAATAAAAGGAGAATAAAAAAATGGCATGGTACTGGATAGTTTTAATCGTGCTCGCCGCACTGCTCGGCTTGCTGTTTCTTGTATATATGACCAATGCTGACATGAAGCTCATAGAGAAGATTTATAATTCTCTTATCAAATATCACGACAGCAAGAACGTCGAGGAAAAAATCTGAGGCAGGGGCTGCAGCGAATTTTTCATTTCGCTGCAGCCCCTTTCCATTTTAATATTCTGTTGTCTATCTAAGCTACTTACTCATGTTTTTCCTTCATAGTATCGGCGGCGCAGGTTTTCGACAGGCTGTAAGTCCGGCAGGACCGTTTCGGGTTCTGCCGGAGTTTTTATGTGATCCGTCAGCTTGGAAATTGTGCGGCAAGCGCAGGGAACGGCGACAGCGCACGGCTGAGTATACCGTGCATTTTCGCTATGGCGATGCCATAGTTCGTGACGCTGACTCCCGCCGCCGAGCAGAGCGTCAGCCTTCCCAAGAGTTCCTTTTCGTTAAGCATACATCCGCCACAATGAACAACCAGAGCAATCCCCGAAATATCCTTTGGGAATTCACCGCCGGAGGTGAAGCGGAAGTTCAACTCCTTGCCCGTGTATTTTTTCAGCCAGGCGGGCAGCTTGACGGTGCCGATATCCCCGCACTGGCGGTGATGAGTGCAGCCTTCGCTGATAAGTACGGTGTCGCCGTCTTTAAGACGATCGATCGCATCGCTCCCTCGAATGAGTTGTTTGAAATTCCCCCTGTACCTTGCAAAAAGAATTGAAAATGAAGTCAAAGCGATGCCTTTCGGCACAACAGAATCGACATAGCCAAACACCTGCGAGTCGCAAACAATCATCCCCGGCGGATCCTTTAAGAGGTCAAGCGAAGAAGCGAGCTCGTCCGGCTGAGAGACCATGCAGATACCTCCGATGTCCAGAATGTCGCGTATCGTCTGCTGCTGGGGAAGTATCAGCCTGCCCTTCGGGGCGGATTCGTCTATCGGAGTGACGAGAATGACGGTATCGCCCTTTTTCAGAAGATCCGAAACGATCCTTTTCTCCGCCCTTACCGCCGGTATGCTTGCGGCAATACGCCTTTTTAGCTCATCAATATTTTTCCCCGTTTTGGCGCTGACAAAAAGCACATCGCTACTCTCGGCATCTGTGTCGTCAAGGTCACATTTGTTTCTGACAAGAATATACGGTATGCCCTTTTCCCTGACCTTTTCAATAAAGCTTTCCGTTTCCTCGTCCTTTTCGGAAGCATCCGTAACAATAACCGCAATATCGGTTTTTCTCAGCATCTGCATCGTTCGCTCGATGCGGAGCCTGCCGAGCTCCGTCCCGTCGTCGAGGCCGGGGGTGTCTATGATGACGACAGGGCCTAAGGGCAGCAGCTCCATGGCCTTCTGTACGGGGTCGGTCGTTGTTCCCCTCGTATCGGAAACGATGGAGAGCTGCTGACCGGTCAAAGCGTTTACAAGGCTCGATTTTCCGCTGTTGACGGTTCCGAAAAAGCCTATATGGAGCCTCTGAGCGCTTACAGTAGAGTTAAGATCCATAACGCGCCTCCATTAAAATCTGAAATCTCTCTTGTCCGAGGATTTGATCCTCTCGATATTTTCCGCTGCGATGCGTCTGATCTTTTCCTTCGGTATCTTTTCGAGCTCCATTTCTATAAGGTCGAAGCCGAGCCTTTTTGTCTCGGGGGCTGCGTAATCGACAAGGTATTCAGCAAGCGTCATCAGCGCGTTGGGGTGGCAGCAGTTGAGTATCTGCCCTGATTTGCACAGGCTCATGAAGCGGTCGCCCGTTCTGCCCTCGCGGTAGCAGGCGGTGCAGAACGACGGGATGTGCTCAAGCTCCATCAGCCATCTGACGACCTCGTCGAGCGTGCGCCGGTCGGACACGTCAAACTGCTCGCTGTCGTGCGGGCGTTCGTCCTCGGTATAGCCGCCGACGGAGGTGCGCGAAGCGCCGCTGATCTGTGAGATGCCAAGCGTGAGCAGCCTTCCCCTCACAGTCTCGCTCTCACGGGTGGAGATTATCATGCCGGTGTACGGCACGGCGATGCGTATGCAGGCGGTTATTTTTGCGAAAAGCTCGTCCGACAGGCTGTTTTCAAACGAGTCGGGATCGATGTCATCGGCATGCTTTATCCTCGGCACACTTATCGTGTGCGGTCCGACGCCGTGAACGGCCTCAAGGTGCTCGGCGTGCATCAGCAGACCTGCAAACTCGTACTGATAGCTCTCCAGCCCGAAAAGCACGCCCAGCCCCACATCGTCTATGCCGCCCTCCATGGCGCGGTCCATAGCCTCGGTGTGGTAGTCATAATCATGCTTAGGTCCCGTTGGATGAAGCTGAAGATAGCTGGCTTTGTTGTATGTCTCCTGGAAGAGAATGTAGGTGCCGATCCCGGCCTCCTTAAGCTTTCGGTAATTCTCAACTGTCGTCGCCGCGATATTCACATTCACTCTGCGGATATCGCCATTCTTATGGTGAACGGAATAGATCGTCTTAATGCTTTCGAGAATGTATTCTATCGGATTATGCACGGGATCTTCTCCCGCCTCTATTGCAAGGCGTTTATGTCCCATGTCCTGAAGAGCAATGACCTCCTCCAGAATTTCCCGTTGAGTAAGCTTCTTCCTCGCAATGCTCCTGTTATTGAGGTGGTACGGACAGTAGACACAGCCGTTGACGCAGTAGTTGGAAAGATAAAGCGGCGCGAACATGACTATTCTGTTGCCGTAGAAGGCCAGCTTTATCTCCCGTGCGAGCGCGTACATCTGCTCGATCTTCTCCGGAATATCGCAGGCCAGGAGCACCGAGGCCTCGCGGTGGGAAAGCCCCGCGCAGGTCACGCCGCTCCCGCTTTTTCGGGGACGCGCCTTTTCCAGCAGCGCATCTATAAGCTCAAGGTTATGCTTGTTTGCCTCAGCGTAGGCGATGGTCTCGCGGATCTCCGCGTCGCTTATGAATTCCTCGGCGCGAAGTGAGCGTGGGTCGTAAATTGCCATGTTTTTCTCCTTTCTTGCGGTCAGATCGCTCTTTCCGGCAGACGGGGGATGTTCAGTCTTTTTTTATGTCTCCGCGCGCAGTCACGATACGGTACCCTATCGCCTGCACGGAGCTTTTCAAAAGTGCAAGATTCTGCGCCGATTCCCTGCCGCTTGAAAGCTTGTTGTCGTAAAGCGAATACTTGCTTCGCTCGGCGTAGGGCGACAGATTCGGCATTATTACGTTCGCGCCTGCACACAGGGCGCGCTCGCGGCCATCGGGGCTCACGCTGCCCAGCGCGGTCGTCGCGGGCAGGAGGATGTTCGGCTTTATGAGCCTTATGAGCGAGAGAAGATATATCGTCTGCTCCGCCGTGCCGGCAGGAAAGTCGCGCAGCGGCGTTTTTCGATGGGGCATGAACGGGCCGATGCCGCACATGTCCGGCTGAAAGCTCTCGATAAATTTCAGGTCCTTTGCCAGCGTCCGTGCCGTCTGATGCGGTGAGCCGACCATGAAGCCGCAGCCGACCTGAAAGCCGAGCTCTTTGAGCTCAAGCAGGCAGCGCATACGGTTTTCAAGGGTGAGCTCCGGCGGATGCAGCGCCCGATAATGCGCCCTGTCTGCGGTTTCGTGGCGCAGAAGGTAGCGGTCCGCTCCGGCCTCGCGCATACGGCGATAGTCCTCCGCCGGATATTCGCCCAGTGACAGCGTGATCGCGCAATCGGGATACTCTGCGCGTATGCGTGAAACGAGGGAACAGACCTTGCCGGTCGGCATGACACCCTCGCCGCCCTGAAGCACGAAGCTGCGGAAGCCCAGAGAGTAGCCCTCGGCACAGCAGCCGAGGATCGTATCTTCTCCGAGCACATATCGCTCGCAGTCGGAGTTCGAGCGGCGGATGCCGCAGTAGTAGCAGTCGTTGCGGCAGACGTTGCCTATCTCGATAAGGCCGCGGATGTACACGTCCGTGCCGTACACCGCACGGCGTGCACTGTCGGCAAGCGATGCGGCATGGTGCGCACACTCGCCGCTCTGTCCCGAGACGAGACGCTCATACTCTTCAAGCGTCAGCCGGTGCTCCGCAGCAAGGCGGCTTATGAGCTCAAGCATTCTCCGTCACGTTCGAGTAAGCGGTCTTGACGCTCAGACCGCCCACGTTTCCGAGCCGCCCCGCAAGCGCGGATATCTCATCCTGCGGTGCGTCCAGAGCGACTGATACGATATGTATGCCGCGCTTTTCGTACGGAATTCCCATCCGTCCGATGATATACGCGGAAAAATCGTGCAGCGTCGCGTTGAGCTTATCCACTGCGTCCATTTCCTCGACTATGATGGCCATTACTGCTACTCTTGTCTGCATTTTTCCGTCCTCCTGCAATAAAATATGCCCTCGCATGAGGGCATGGTGAAATATTTTGGTGCTAATAGGCTAATAAAAGGTACCTTTCTCTCAGAGAGCCCTCTTCCTGTCAGGTGTATTGAAGATACCATATAAAAGTGTGTGTGTCAATACAATCTGTTGATTTTGTATAATCCGGCGTCTCCTCAGCTTTTTTTCTTGCCATACGGCCTTAGACATGATTAAATAATCAAAAAGAGAGGAGGTGTCACTATGAAGGTCACTGTTTCAGAATGCCTCAGGCTGCCATCGCTGCGCGAGGCGATGCTGATTGGCGGCGCGAAGGGGCTCGAGCGCTCCGTGTCGTCGGTAAGTGTGCTGGAATGGCCGGAGGTCGAGCTGCTGTCAGACGACGTTATTGCAGGCAACGAGGTCCTTTTATCCGCGCTTATCCAGATAAAGGGTGATGTTGAAAAGCAGTGCCGGCTGCTTCGTCACCTGTGCAGTATGGGTACCTCCTGCCTCATAGTCTATTATGTCGGAGTATTTGTACCCGAAATAGACGAAAGACTAATCAGCTTGGCAGATGAGATACGCTATCCGCTGCTTGTAATGCCGTATAACAGGATGGATTTCCGCTATGCAGACGTTATTACGGACATCGTCGAGCATATATACTCAAAGCGCAAGCAGGAGAAATACCTGCTGACCGACATGATGAACAGCATCTCGTATCTTGAGCCGAATCAGATAAGCATAGCAAACGCGCTCAGACTGCTGTCGGACAGAATGCGCTGCACGCTGCTGCTGACAAATCGCTATATGGATAGCCTCGGTGCGGCTGCGTGGCCGCGCTCCATGCGCTGGGATTACGACGCGCTGCTTCAGAGGCTCAAAAACGGCTCGGCTGCGTCCGGCACGGCGGAGCTCGAGCTCGACGGAAAGCACGTGTATGTTACGGACAGACCGATAAACTCGGAGGTACACCGCAAGCTGCATCTTTTCGTTATCACGGAGGACAGGCCGCCGGATAACTCTCTGTGCACACAGGCGGCGGATGTTATATCCCTCGTCCTGAACATCTGGAGCAAGGACTCCACCTATGAGGGCACGGACGATCTGATAGAGGCCGTGCTTACGGACAATCCGGAGCGGATGCGCGTGCTCGCATCAAGGATGGATGTCAAGATAGAGGACATACATACGATGTGGTGCTTCAGTATAAAGCACAGCGGCGAGCCTGGCCCCCGTAAGCGCGGAGACACGCTGGTAATGCTCAGGCACTTTCTGCTGGAATACTACAAGCTCGTCATCGTGGACAATTTCGGAAGCTATCTCATCGCGCTCACCGACGATTCCTTTTTTGAGACGGACTGCAAGAGCCTCGGAAACGATTTTGCCAAAAGGTTCGAGAGGGAAGGCTTCGAGGTCAGGAGCTGTGTCTTTGAGCGGCTGGACAACACCACGCAGACAAGGGAGGCATATCTCCGTATGAGTGAAAACTTCAAGGCGCTATGCACGGTGTTTCCGCACAGGAAAGTGCATACCGACAGCGATGTAAAATTCATCCGTACCTGCAGGGAATACATTGCGCAGGGCGAGACCGCCGTCGCCGAGAAGCTTTCGCCTATCAGCCGTATCATGAGTGCCGCCGACGGCGAGGAGCTGGCGGAGACCCTTGCCGTTTTCCTTCTCGATGCGGAATCGAGCATGAGCAGAGCCGGCGAGCTGCTCTTCCTGCACAAGAACACGGTCAACTACAGGATAAACAAGATAAAGCGTCTTCTGACGAGCAGTCTTGACTCGCTTCCCGGTTCCTTTGAGGTATATCAGGCCTTGTCGATATACCGGATGTGGAGTTCGCTTGAAAATGACTGAAAAAAGAATACGGAAAGACGGAAAGTCTGAAAGGCGGGCAGTCGAAGCTGCCCGCCTTTCAGACTTTCAAGAAACCTATGCTGCTGAGTAAATACAACCGCGCAGCGGGGGAGCTTGAGGGGGCAAGGCCCGCCTCAAGTTGGATTATAGCCATCAAAAATGCCTGAGCCATCAGGCTTTTTGACGAGCGAAGCGAGATTTTTCGTGAAGCGTAAGCTTCACAAAAAATGTGGCGTTTTTAGCGTGCAAAAAAGTCACAGACTTTTTTGACACGCTGAAAGGCGGGCAGCTTCGACTGCCCGCCTTTGTGTTTGTACACAACAAGTGATATGTAATGTTTGGACCTTGGAACATTGCTGATTTTTCTCCTGTTATGTAGAATTTTATCATAGCAGACCATACGACAGGTAATCCATATTCATGAATCAATTTAATTAAGGAGGAAAACTATGTCAAGAATTCTCAAGGAGCAGGATCTCGTAAACGTTATCTACGGTGCAACCGTTCTGGGCGCCGGAGGCGGCGGCTCCGCAACGGGCGGCATGGATCTTCTCAACAAGTACAAGGAAATGAATCCGGGCAAGCCCATTGAGCTCACTCTTCTCGACCCGAAGGAAATGGATGATGATGCATACGCGGCAATAACCGCGGGCATGGGTTCGCCGAAAGCGCTGCTCGGAAAAGACTTTACCCCCTATGCCGTCAATTCCTTTGAGGCTCTCGTTGATATGGCCGCCAAAATGGGGCGCAAGCTCAAATACTGCTGCGCGGTCGAGATGGGCGGCTTCAACACCTTCGTTCCGATGCTGATCTCCCTGCTGAAGGGCATCCCGTTTATCGATGCCGACGGTGCGGCGCGCGCCGTACCCGCCCTTGACACATTGCTTCTGCACGTCAACGGGCTTGACACCTCGCCGCTGGCTATGGCCGATCACAAAAACAACCGCCTTGAGATCGTCCTTTCCGATGCAAGAGACGCAAAGGAGGCGGAGAACATCGGCCGCCATATCTGCATGGCCTTCGGCATGATCTCCGGACTTTCGGGCTGGATGGTAACCAAAAAGCAGATAATGGAGGCTATCGGCAACAACACCGTTACCTATGCAATGTCCGTCGGCGAATGCCTTGAAGCCTACAAGAGCTGCGGCTGCACGAAGGGCAACGTTTATGACTATCTGCGCGATAAGGGCGGCCTGCCCAGCCGCGGCATCTGCACCGGCAGGATCACCAAGGTCGAAACCAAGACCGCGGGCGGCTTTGACTACGGCGTTGCCATCGTTGCCGGCGAGGACGGAAATGAATACAAGGTGCTGTTCCAGAACGAAAACCTTGCGATCTTCAAAAACGACGAGATACTGATGACCGTTCCCGACATCATCTCCTTCTACGATAAGGAGAAGCATATGCCTCTGACAAACGCCGATACCGTTGAGGGCCAGTATGTTGACATAGGCATAGCCAAGGTCGATGACCGCTGGTGGGTACAGGGCGAGGAAGCCATCAACAAGGTCTGGGAGCCCTTCTTCAAGAACGTCGAATACACCGGTAAGATAGTGCGCTTCAAATAAATACTGCAGCATAGCGAACCGCAACACATCTCTCCCTAAAAGGCATGAGTCAGGGGCCGGATGCGTCCCGCCCCTGGCCGTGCGCTTTTGAAAAATAACCGAAAAGGAGGAATCCACAATGGAAGAAAAGAGAGAAACCACTGCTGCGGAGGAGCCCAAGCTTCAGGATAAGGGTCTTTCGCAGATAAAGCCCAACGAAAAGCGAGGCTGGTGGAGCATCGCCTTCATCTGGGTAGGTACGATGATATGCATCCCCATGCTGATGGTCGGCGGCATATTCGGAGGAGCCCTGACCATGAGCTCTATATTCTGGGCCACACTGATCGGCTTTGCCGTTTGCTGTGTTTTGATGATACTCGGCGGCATCGTCGGCTCCGACACCGGCCTTAACTCAACAATGTGCTCCACCCATGCCTTCGGCATGACGGGAGCGAATTTTACTATGGCGCTTGTCATTTTCATATGCGAGGTCGGCTGGTTCGGCGTTCAGACCGCCACCTGCGCGCTGGCCTTCAACACACTGATGCTGCAGCTTGGCGTTTCGTTCCCCTTCTGGCTCAGCTGTGTCATCTGGGGTGTCGTAATGTTTATCACCGCCGTCTACGGCGTTAAATGGATGGCCGTTCTCAACTACATCGCCGTTCCGCTGCTGGTCATACTCTGCGCCTACGGAGGCATTTACGCTATAGATACCGCAGGCTGGGGCACGATAAGCAGCGCCGTGTCGGAGAATCTTATGCCCCTGTCCGCAGCGGTCTCCACTGTTATCGGCCTGTTTGCGCTCGGCGCTACGTGCAACTCCGACTATACCCGATACTGCAAGACCCGCAGCGACGTGGTAAAGGCCACGGCAATCGGGGTCATGCCCGCGGCGCTGCTGATGATAATGGTCGGCGCGATCATGGCCATCGGCACGGGCAACTTCGACGTCACCTCCATGTTCGCAGGGCTGGGACTGCCCATCGTCGCCATGCTGGTGCTCATCCTCGCAACGTGGACGACCAACACCGGCAACGCATATATGTCCGGTCTGGCGGTCTGCAAGATGTTCTCCGTCAAGGACAGCAAACGCCCCTTAGCTACCTTTATCTGCGGCGCTCTGGGTATAGTCTGCGCAGTCGCCGGTCTTGCCGATTTCCTCAACACCTATATCAGCATCATCGGCGCTGTCGTTCCGCCCATCATGGGTGTCGTCATCTGCGACTACTATGTTATATGCAAGGGCAAAAAGGAAAACTGGGCTCCTGTCCGCGGTATCAACTGGATAGGCATCATCGCGTGGATACTGGGCGGCGGCTTCGCCCTGCTGGAGACGCTGGGCGTAGTGTCCGTATTCTCCTCCGCACTGGACGGCGTTATCCTTTCCTTTGTGGCATACTGGATACTTCATTCTCTGCTGAAGAATACCAAACTGGCAGGCTCCGGCGAAATGACTATCGAAGAAGCCTGCTCCGTCGCACAGTAAGGAGTGTTTGCTATGAGTAAAGACAAAGCATTAGATATTGTATTGTCTGAATTTATTGAGCTGGCAAAGGTTCCGCGTCCTTCTCACCATGAGGAGCGTGTCAGCAAGTATCTGTTCGAGTGGGCAGAGCGGCACGGCCTTGCCGTGGAAAGGGACAGTCTCAATGATATTATCATTGATAAGCCTGCCTCACCCGGCTGCGAAAATGTACCTCGCGTGATTTTCCAGGCTCATATGGATATGGTTTGTGTGAGCGAGGAGGGCGTGGATTACGATCCGTTCAACGATCCCATCAAGGTTATAAACGATGGCGTTACGCTGACGGCAGACGGCACCAGCCTGGGCGCCGATGACGGCATCGGTGTGGCAATGTGCCTGTATCTTTTGCAGGACGACACACTTCGCCACGGTCCGATACGCGCCATTTTCACCACCAATGAGGAGGATGGCATGGATTCCCTCAATCTCGATCCCAGGTATCTGGACGGGGCTTACCTCATCAATCTGGACTGGGAAACGATAGGCTCACTCTGCAATTCCTGCGCGGGCGGCGACTTCTTCAATTTCAGCCGTAAGGTCGAGTGGGAAAAGCCCCCCGAGGGCTGCAGGACGCTGACAATATCCTTCAGCGGGCTTCTTGGCGGTCACTCCGGCGTCGGCATAAACAAGGGACACGCGAATGCTCTGGTCAGCATCGCCACATTGCTGGTCATGCTCCGGCAGGGCGGCGTCAGCTATCGGATCGCGTCCCTCGGCGGCGGTCAGGCAAAGAACGCCATCCCGGCCTTCGGCTCAGCAGTGATCGCCGTGTCCGCCGGTGATGAGGACGCAGCCGCGGAGATTTTAGAAAGGTTCCGTGCTGAATTTACGGATGCCTACGGCAACATTGAGCCGGACGGAGTGTTCAGTGCCGACCTGAGCAGCTCTGCGCCGGAGCGCGTGCTCAGATCGGAGACAGGCTACGCGCTGGCGGAGCTTATGGCCGTTGTGCCCAACAATGTCCACACCATGAGCCCCTTTGTCGACGGCTTGGTGGAAAGCTCGGCAAATCTGGGCGTTGCGTCCGTTGATGATGAAGAGATACGCTTCACTGTGTTTTCACGCAGCAGCGTTGTTTATCAGGCGACTCAGCTCGGCTTGATCTGCTCTGCACTGGCCGGCAGCTTCGGCTTTGCTTTTGAAAGTGAAGGCCATATTCCGGGCTGGGCTGTCAATCCTAACAGCAGGCTGACCAAAATCGCCTGTGAGGCTTACAGAGACCTGACCGGCTGCGATATGATTGTCGAGCCGGTGCACGCCGGAGTGGAGTGCGGCGCCTTTGCCGATAAGAACCCGCAGCTTGACATGATCTCTATCGGACCGACGCTCACGGACGTGCATACCCCGAACGAGACCTGCCGGATAGAGGATGTCAGGATAACGACCGAGCTGCTCATAGAAATTTTGGAGCGCATCGCCGGTCAGTAAAAACCGTATCTCAAGGCACCCTATTTTTAATCGAGGGTGCGTTCATAAAATGCTATTAAAACCACCGTGCCGTCAGCGTCTCGGATTGAACGCTCAATGCTAATAAAAAAGCGGAGATAGATTTTCGGAAGCGGCTGCCGATTATGAGCCTATGTGTTCAGCAAAGATATCGCCCACAATTCTGTTGCTTTTAGCAAAATGGGGACAAGCATTTATAGCCTGTCCCCATTTTCTATGGCTTGAACGAGTCATGTTTTGATTAGTTTCACCTGCGCTGCTTGGAATCGGAATTTCGAGACGTGTCCGGCACAGTCTCGGACTCCTGACGGGAAAACCAGTCGGTTTTCTTCCCGATAATATCCCCGGATACTGCATCGACCTTGTAGGAATACGCACACTTGTCCGTGTAGAACTCAAGGATATAACAGGGCTTGCCCGAATTGCGGCTGAGCACCTCCTTGGTGAACACAATCTTCTGTGCTGTTTCATCCAGCCCCGCATCATCTAATGCGATCTGCTTTGCCTTCTCCAAGCCGATAAATTCAGGGGCAGGGGGAATGATCTTATCGCAGGTCTTATCCATGATCACGCCCAGAACGGCGTTGATTTTGTAAGTCCAACGAGCAGAGGCACTTTCAAAGGCGAAGTAATAGTAGGGCGACTTGATGCCGCCGGCAACCAGCGTTTCCTCGGTAAAGGTGACCTTTTCGCTGACCCCGGCATCGTCCAGTGCAATTTTCTTTGCGTCCGCCAGAAGAATGAAGTGGTACGCCTCGATGATGCTGCCGTTCTTGGCGTCTACCTTGTAGGAATACTGCTTCTTCGCGGTGTAGAACTCCAGGATGTAGCAGGGCTTGCCAGAATTGCGGCTGAGCACCTCCTTGGTGAACACAATCTTTTGAGTGGCCTCATTAAGTCTGGCATCCTTCAGGGCGATCTTCTTTGCTTCCTCCAAGGAGATGAAGTCCGTTGTCACGATCTCTTTCTGCTTTTTCTCCAACACGATGCCCAACACTGCATCAATGCGGTATGTCCACTGTGTTTTTGCATCGGCAAAGACGAGCCGGTAGTAAGGCGTTTTGATGCCGCCGCTCACAAGGGTTTCCTCGGTAAAGCTGACTTTATCCTTGCTCCCGGCATCATCCAGGGCGATTTTCTTCGCTTCGGAAAGAGTAATAAATTTCCCGGCGTAAATAATGCTGCCGCTCTTTGCGTCGATTTGGTAGAAATATTGATTCGTCCCGGTGTAGAACTCCAGGATGTAGCAGGGCTTGCCCTGATTGCGGTTCAGCTCCTCTCGGGTGAACACGATCTTCTGCGTCGGCTCATCAAGCTTCGCGTCCTTCAGTGCAATCTTCTTTGCTTCCTCCAAGGAGATGAACTTCGATACACTGACAGAAACAATGCCGGAAGCCTCTTGGAATTTAAGAAGCTCGTCCAACGACATGCGGGCGACCTCGTCCGTGGGCAGCCCGGTTTTGTTTGCTGCGGTAAGGATCCAGTCGGCGCGGCCAAGGGAAACATGGAATTCCTCGGCGATCTTCGCCACTTCGGCGTTTTCCGTCAGTTCGGAGTGGAAAACCAGTGTGCCGACGGCATCGGTCTGCTCCAAGGCCTTCCGGATCTCCGCGGAGAGCGAGGCTTTTAGTTCGGCATTCGCATCAAGACGGGAATCAAAAGAGATCAGAACAGTCGCTTCGCCATTTTCCATATATCCGCAGGCCTCGTAGGCGGCGACCGTGCGCGTCAGAGCGGTCTCGACACTCTGCTTTCCCAGCGCAACATCACTGAGCGCATTTTCCGCATCGCTGTTCAAGCAGCGGACATTCTTAACGATCCCGCTTTTGGCAATCGTATATTCCACGCTGGGGTTGACATCCATTGTGAAGGTGCCTGCTG
>OLGB01000758.1_pt1 | contig 43149 bp, 36 predicted proteins | sample 1605691 | NCBI WGS metagenome assembly OLGB01 (sample SAMEA3888925, study PRJEB22519) | human gut metagenome | biome: human gut; feature: human-associated habitat; material: faeces | place: Denmark | collected 2010
AGTTCAATGCCAGAGTTTTGCTGGCATGCTCTCTCAAGATTCCGAGAGATCATAAAAGAATAATCTCTCCTTTTCTGTTCCATCTTCTGACATTTTCCATAAATAAAATTCATTTGTTTCAATCGTATCACAGGAAACATAATATAATGCATGTTCATAATACCGAATTGCCATTGCATTAATATAGGCATTACACCCCTCACCATCGTGTGCACATTCCGGTTTGTTACATAAAACATGCGTCTTTTTACTATTAGAATCATAGAAATACACAAAACTATTCGATAAAAAATAGTACCCATTTTCACTAGTTGCCACATCTCGATAGCCATCTAGACATGTCTGATCGTCTTTTCCTGCAATATACTCACTACTTGTAATCTGTTCCTGTTTTCCACATCCCGTAGCAAAAATAGAAATACTTATCAACAATGTAAGAAAACATACTACTATTTTCCTTTTCATTCGCTTCTCCTTCTTACAACTAATAAAAATTTTTTTAGTTACAAGAATGAACACAACTTTTTCAAAATGATGTGTCCACTCTTGCATTTTACTATCTTAAATCTTCTACATAAGACTTTCCTGTTTTTTTATTTACAAATGTTGATCCACTTATCTGTCCAGTATTATTCTTATATGTATACACTCCTTCTGTAGATGCTTTTGCTACACCTGCAAAACCACTCATAAGCATTACTACACTAAGCATACTTGCTAATGCTATTTTTTTCCTTCTTTTCACTTGTTTTAAACACATTTCTATTCTTCCTTTCTTAAAAATCCTGTTTCACTATTATCTTCATACATTTTTGCTTGACACTCACCCAATATATGCTATAATTGGGTAACTTGTTTATCAAGTATCCTTGATTGCAATCCTGAAATGGACTCTTAACTCTTTCGGGATTGCGTTTTCATTACTTTCTTCGTAATTTTTCTGGTATTTCTGCTTCATGCAAACCTCCTTTCCCTTTCCAAAAATATTCTTTTTTTGTAAAAAAATATCATTTAGCATTTCGACACTTTTCTACAATTTTTCTATTTTATTGTACTTTTTCCACTTTAATTGTCAATATATTTTGAGTGAATTGTCATTTTTTGTGAGTGAATAGATAGCGTTTTCATTAATTATGTGATATGATTATATTAAATACAGTTATTCAAGTGCATTTATAGCAAACAATATGAAAGCACTTACTAATAAAATTTCAAGAAAGAAATGGTTATAATGCACACAATTTCAAACAAAATCAGCAAACATTTAATTGAAAACGAACTACCAAAGGAGTATTTATGATCCCCTCATATATTTTACCTGACCTACTAATTAGCCTGATAGAGGCATCTTTACTTACCTACTTATTTTCTCGCTTATTACACTTCAAAAAAAGCTATTTTATCTATATACTTCCCGTACTAGATTTTATAGCAATCAACTTTACCAATGCTTACATTTCTAATCAGATGCTATCAAGTGTAATATTATGCACATTTGAAGTTTTTCTGGCCCTTTGGTGTACTTCAGATTCTCTAGCTCACCGTTTTATTTTTGGTTGTATGCCATTTTTACTTTCCACCCTTTCAGAAAAATTGATTTTGCTATTGGCTAAGTTACTATTTGACTACTCCATCGAAACGGCTATCACTCAAATTTCACTTTCACGATATATGCTTTCTAGCATTTACTTACTACTATTAGCTTTTTTATCAATTTTGCTGGTTTGGATACAAAATAACTATTTTACAAAAGATCATAGAAAACATATACATTTTCCATTTCCCATTCTTTTGATTTTTTGTATTGCCATCTTTGTGAGTATTTTAGCCTGCAGCCAATTTATTGAATGCATCCTTTCATTAGAACTTTATGCAGCCAATTTACCTAATGATACGTTTCAATTGTTACAAATGATTGGTTTGGAATTCATTATCATCATTTTCTTTCTATTTATCCTTCTGTTCTATGTGGCTCATATGCATCAAAAAAACGCAACCTTATTAGAACAAAAACGACAACTACAACTAGAGCAACAACAATATGATTTGTTAATAGAAAGCAATCAGATTCTTCGAACCTGGAAACATGACAATCAAAATTTATTACGGACTTTGCAACAGTTGATTTCCAATGGGGAAAAAGAAAAATCTAAAAAATTTTTAGCAGATATATTAAAAGATACAGATACTTCCCTTTCGATTCACTATACGGGAATTACCATATTAGATACTGTTTTATCACAAAAACGATTTATAATTCAAAAGCAAAACATTCAGTTCCAACAAGAACTGTTTTTAAATGAAAATTTTTCGGTTGGTCTGGATAATGTACAGCTTTGCGCTCTATTAAGCAATATCCTAGACAACGCCATTGAAGCCTGTAAATATGTCTCAGAACAACCTTTTATATTCCTTTCTATGAAAACACATAAAGCAAATATCGTCCTCTATGTAAAAAATAGCAGTGATGGTGTTTACTTATACGATTCAACCTCAACAAGCACAATGTTGAAATTACGCAGCCGCAAACAGGAAAACGGACATGGCATTGGTTTAGAACGAATCCAGCAACTGGTTCAACAAGCCAATGGGATTTGTAAAATCACCCCAGGCCAACATACCTTTGAAATCACTATATTATTACCTATGGAGGATGAAAATGACTATTAATATTGGTATTGTGGAAGATGAAAATCTATGTCAACAACAACTTATAAGATTAATCAAGGATTGGGAGCAGAATACTGGTATTACCACAAACCTTAAAACTTATTTTTCATCAGAAGATTATTTTGCAGATACTTCTGCCTTTTGCCATGCCTATTTTCTTGATATTCAGATCGATACACATTCCGGAATGGATATTGCACAAGATTTAAGAAAAAGAGGCTATACTGGGGAAATTATTTTTTTAACTGCATATCAAGACTATGTATTTGCCGGTTATGATGTGCAAGCACTGAACTATATTTTATAGCCTATTTCAAAAGAACAGTTGGAACACTGTTTGCAATATATCTATTCCAAATTAGAGCATACTTTTTTTACTTATCGTGACCGTAATAACTATTGCAAAATTCCCTATGCCGATATTATGTATTTTTCAAGTGCCAATCAATATATTAATATTCATACAACGGAAGGAAACTATAAAAGCAACGAATCTCTAAAAGGTCTTTTACACCAGCTTCCCTTCTATTTCGTACAATGCCATAGGACAACCATCGTAAACTTAGATTTTATAGAAAAAATCGTAAAGAATGATATTGTTTTAACAGATGGCACACTTTTAAGTATTAGCAAAAAATACATCAATACCATGCGTTCCCTCTATCTAAAATATAGTAGTGGGTTTTTGTCAAATATATAATTTGGTAAACATATTTTCCATTTTTGTATGCTACTGCCGTTAAATAGACTAGCTACAATAACTTATAAGCAATGCTTCACGACATCATTTTCTTCACATAAATCTAGAACTTATCTCTTATACCCCTGCACAGGCATCACAAGACAATACATTCAAAAAATTACAACAAATCCTTATAGGACACATTTTCCTATAAAGCAAAAAAAGTGTTACACACAATGTGTAACACTTTCTACAACTGGGATAGAGGGATTCGAACCCCCGGATGCTGGAATCAGAATCCAGTGCCTTACCGCTTGGCGATATCCCAATATTTAATTTCTGTTGCCATCAGCAACAATGATTATTATATACGAAGTAGATTCATTTTGCAAGCTTTTTTTTCATTTTTTTCATAAACTTTTAAATAGGCTTTTTCGAGTATTTTTTCTTACCAAAAAAGCCTTTTTGTTAATGATAAAGAGCCTACATAAATGCAGGCTCCTTATCCAATAACTTTTAGCAATATCTAAATGTACTATTTGATTTTTATTTTTATCGTTCCTTTTACTTTTGGATTGCTTACAGAAGTAGCTGTAATTTTTACCGTATGTCCTTTTCCTGCTTTCTTAGCTTTTACAACACCCTTACTATTTACTGTTGCATACTTCTTCTTACTTGATTTCCATGTAAGCTTTTTATTTGTTGCCTTTACAGGTGTTATAGTAGCTTTAATCTTCAAAGATTTTCCTGCTTTTACAGTTTTCTTTGTTGCAGAAAGTTTAATCTTTTTCACTGCTACCTTCTTTGTATCCGATGGTTTATTTCCCTGCTTCTTTGTAATCGTAACCAAGCATGTGGCTGTAACCTTATTTTGATCTGCCGCAGTAGCGGTAATTTCTACAGTTTTTCCTGCCGCATCCTCAGCAGCTTTTACAACACCATTTTTATCTACAGTCGCAATACTTTCATCACTTGATTTCCATACTAATGTCAAATCATCCGCATCCATTGGCATAATATAAGGCATCATCTTAAGAGTACCACCTGCACTCACTTCTGCCTCTTCATTTAACATAACCGCAGCTACATACTTTCCGAATTCTGCTTTTACAACTGCACCTTTCTCCGTAACTTGGAATGTATAACCATTTTCTACTTTCTGTCCATCTACATAAAGTGCTTTTACAAAAGAACCTTCATATGGAATGGCTTTTACTGTTGCATTTTCACCAAGTGTATAGTTTCCTGCACCACTAATATAACCTTCTTCATAAGTTTTTTCCTGTTTTACTTTTATTGGTGTATTAACTACATCAATGCCAGAAACCAAATAAATGTATTGCTCTGAGTCTCCCAAATCAACTATTGGTTGTGTCGTCTGTTCCTGTGCTTTCTTCTCAACATTACTTGTTTGCAGTTTAGAGAATAAGTCATCAAGATCCAACTCCCAAGTCTGACCACTAACTACATAGAACTTATCACCTACTGTGGCTCCTGTCACATCATCTTCTGTATCTAAGGATGTATAGCAAATATTTGCACTTGTATATGTATTTGCAGATACATCATAGGTGAATGTATTTCCAAGCCCCTCTGCCTTTAATCCAGCAAAAATAACACCTGCATCCGTTACACCTACTGCTGCCTTATAATAGTTTAATACCCGATATGCCGTTTTCTCACCAGTGCTTACAATGGTATTTTCATCGTTCACTAATGTATCTGCATACTCGATTTGTGCCTGCTCTGAATCTTCGCCATAAACAGCAGGAAGTTCTGCCGCTTGTGTCCAATTCGTGCCATCGAAAATAAAGGTCTTATTGCTACCTTTTGTAGCTTTATCTCCCGTTCCACCAAGTGTTACAAGCAATTTTCCATTTGTCTGAACTGCTTGTGCATTAAATTTTCCTTCTGGAAGATTTGCAACCTTGTTCCATTCCTTTTTAGATAAGTCATAGCAATATACATTCGATAAAGTCTGCTCTTTATCTACATCATATCCACCAATCAAATACAAGTTATTTTTATATACAGCAAGGGCAGATCCTTTCACACTTTTAAGCTCCTTTGGAATGGCTGCAACCTTTTCCCATGTACCTTTTTCCTCACTATAATGTACAAGTGCCTTATCCATTGCAAATCCCATATCCAATTCTGCTATCGTATAAATTTCTTTTCCACAGCTTACTGGCTGTGATGCTGTCGATAATTCATAATTTACAGCAGTTTTCTTATCCTCACCAAAAATTTCTGTCACTTCAAACTGCTCTACGCATAAATTTTCTGCAAGCATTGGAAGTGTAATTCCTGAATCCTCAGAGGTGTCTATATAACTTCTTTTCTCACCGACTGCATATTTAATAAGACTTCCATCCTCACCGACAAGATACAGATTGTCACCATCTGATACAGCTTCTACTGCACTACCGCGATTTACTGCATATGCAACCTTGTCACTTTCCTTTCCCTCTGTAAAGAAAAGCACCTTCTCCACAGAACCTTTATCTGTGCTGATTTTAACATTTAACAAGCTATTTTTCTTAACTTTAAAGGATACCTTGTCGTCACTCTTGCTAACAAGTGCAACCTGTTCTCCATTTACAGTAACAGAAGGATTAGAACCAAAGAATTTACCTTCCACAGTAGCTACTCCATCTGCGGTAACACTCGCACCAGAAACCGCTGGTCTTGGATTATCCAGATTGCTCAAATCAACCATACCATTGGATGCAACTTTTCCTTTCAATGCATCAACCTGTTTTGCACTATTTACAATACGCTCCTTTGTTTCCCATGCATTATCCTTCGGATATAAGCTCTTTGCCACTGCAACACTACCTGTTACATATGGCGCTGCCATAGAAGTTCCGTTGTAATATGCATATTTTCCAAAACTTTCTTCTTTTACATTTGGTTTACTAAATCCAACTTCATCAATATAGAATGTAAAGTCTCCATTATCCGAAACTTCTACAGAAAACTCATACGCATAACGACCTGCTGTTCTTTTTGTAATTTTGTCTTCCCTCGTATATTCTACCTGTGACCAGTAATTGGCATCTCCATTTAATAAAATATAACCAAGATTTTCATCTGTTATAGCTCCACCTGTCGTAACCTTTGAATCATAAATATTCATCGTAGATGGCATATAACTCCAATCATTAATCATTTTGTCCTGATCCATAACTGGTACATCTGAACGCATATGGAATGTCTGATGATATGGTGTAGAGGATTCCTCTCTTTCATATGGAATATACAGGCTATATACATCACCTGCTTTTGCATTCTTTATACTCCATTTTAAGGAATTTTTATTTCCATTTGCCGCACTGACATATTCTTGGTTTGATACTTCCACGGATACGTTTGCATCTCCAGCATTTTCTACTGCATAATGAATTATACTATTATCGGAAACATCAACCGTTTCTAAATCTTCCTTCTTGCATTCTTGCAATTTTTGAGAAAAGTCTAAATAATAACTACAATAGTTATTTGCTTCTTGATATAAAGCAGGTTCAAAATTGTTATACGAAACAGCCGATAAAATATCTGCTCCTGGTGCTGCAATATCTACCGATTTAGCTCCATAATTTGAAAAGCTTGCCAATTCTCCTCTCTCATTTGCTGCTGCCACAGAAATAATATAATCACTGTTTAAACATGCAGGGCTGATATTTTGATTTTCATCATTATCAGTTCCATCATTTGAAGCCGCACATACAGAAACCGCTCCATTTTTACCTACAAGATTGATAACTTCTTCTAAAATAGAATCCCCATATGTATAATCAATCTCTCCGCCCCATGAATTGTTGACTGCAACTACATTCGTTCCAAGAGATTGTGCTGTATATATATAATTATACGCGCTAATAGCACTATAGGTATCTCCATATCCATCGGCATCCAGGAATTTCAATGCCATGATTTTTACGTTTCCATCGGCAACACCACTGATACCACTTTGGTCTGTACTATCCCCGGCAATAATACCTGCACAATGACTTCCATGTCCATTATCATCTAATGGATCTGCGTCCCCATTTGCAAAATCATACCCGTGTTTTCCCTTTAATTCACTTGTATATGGATTATTCCATATTACATTTTTTAAATCATCATGCGTATAGTCTACACCCGAATCTATAATTGCAATTACTTTTTCATCGGATGTATATTTGCTGGTATCTACACCTTTTATACCAACATCTACACCTTTGGTACCATTATTCTGTCCCTGATTATCCAATGCCCATTGATATGATGTGAAATCCGCAGTGTTGTCCGCTTTACATACATAATTAGGCTGTGCATATAATACTTCCGAATCTTTCTTTAATTTCTCAATCAATTGATTCGTAGAATATCTTGTGGAACTAACCAAAGATACCGTATAACCACCTTTTCCAGCAAGTTTTTTTGTGCTAACTTTTCCATTCTTCTGCTCAGTGTTATTCGCAAAAGTACAACTGCTCTCCACTTTAATGCCATCACCAAAAGCAGCTCCTTTTGCAAACTTCTTTACATTTGCAGTCGTGTTGCGGTACATAACAATTGCCTGACCATCTTCATACTTACTCTCTTTCTGCTTGGTCAAATCTTCTCCCAATAAGTTATGTCCGTCTTTTTCCTTTGCATTTTGCTTTTCTGTCTTTTGAGCAGCTTGGGATACCATATCTGCTCCCAACGTTGGCATGCCACTTACTCCTAATGCGACTGCCATAGCCAAAGACAATGTACTCTTTGTAAATCGTTTCATTCCCTCTCTCCTTTCAATTTTGTATATGAAACCTTAAATAAAAAAATAATAGGAAACAAGGTCAGTTTAACACAATTTTGACACAAATGCAATTTTAAAATTCCGTCCTTATTCCCTATATTTACCAAATTCTTTTTGTAAAACAATCTTTTCTAACAATTTTACCTATGCACTCTCTAAAAGTTCTTTTTTTGTCCGATATGTGCTCCAAGCACATACACACGCGCATAGGATAACGATTCCATCTGCAAACAAAAAGATTCGATGATAAACACCTTCTGAAATTTCTGCTTCCATTTCTCTTTGATAAGCAGTTAAAGCCATGTCTCTCATTCCCTCTGTCTTTCCATCTACAGACAAATCCCCACTGCGATACCGATCAACCGCCTGATAACAGTAAATTTTAAAGTCAAGGAAATCCGTTTCCTTGCTGGAACGTGTGATTTTAAGTTTATAGCTATGCACATTATCATCTGGCGTTACAATCTTAGGAAAGGAAATGGTAATTCCTTTTTCTCCCAGTTCCTCTGAATCCGGTTCAATCTTCTTTTTTACTAATACTTGTTTTTGTTCATCGATAATTTGAATCGTATAGTACCCGCTTCCTTTTCCCTTCTTGCAAGGCTCCATTGTTCGAAATAGTATTTTTCCAAACGTTAATCGAGTCTCAATGTTCTGCTCCAATTCTGTATAGTCTGGCTCCAATTCATTAATGCCATCGCATTTTCCAGATCGGATCGCCACCGCCTTTTTCTCCATTTCATAAGTATTTTTTACAAATCCCTGTTTTCCGTAAAAATAAACTACCGTAGTCACCAAAAAAGTCGCAACAAAAAAGATGGTCGTTCCATATTGAACTATATTTCTTCCTGCCTTAGTCCTTTTCACTGGCATATCTGTTGTACTTTTATCTATTTTCTCATAACCAGCAACCTTTCCTTTCAGACGATGGAAAAACTGCTCTATATATAAAATTCCCTGCGCTGACAAAAGAAATAAAATGCCATCAAAAGATATACTATACTTTTTATTTGCCTCCCAAATCAGGAAAAATAGCATCGCACCTAAATAATTAAGCTGATATAAAAACCATTTTTTCTCCTTTTTTCGTATTGTCTCCACAATGCCGACAAAAACAAGAAAAATCTCTAACAATCGGAATACTCTGCAATACATTTTAAATAATGTATTTTTTCTTCCATATACATATTCCGTCTGTCTCGTTTGATTTTCCTGATACGTGTTTTGCTGTGTATATTGATCGGTGCCATCTCCAAATACTGTATACAACTTTCCGCCAGCCCATATAAGTGTCTCTTTTGCATCTCGACTTTTAATTCTTCGTTTAATTTCTTTTATGTTCGCCTTCTGTTTTTCCTCTTTGGTCGCATACGCTGTTGTATAATCCACATCATCAAAATTGTATCTTCCATCATCCGAAAGCCCTAACATAATCCAATGTGTGATTGGGAACTCCCCTTTACATTCTTTATCCTCTAAATACTGTTTTGTAAACTGTCCCAATCCAGCAGTGCAAATTACAAAAAAGCTCAAAAAAAGACCCAGCCAGACACCAATTTTTTTAACCTTTTCTTTTCCTTCCTCTTTATCCGTAAAGAAAACATGCCAGATACACAATGCAATCACCGTAATAATTACGGTCGGTCTTATTCGATAGCCAAATGCTGACAAAATACCCATTGCGATTGCCAACACAACCTGCTTCCAACGTTTTTCTTCCTTTTGCCATAAAAAAGAAAGCAACAATACTCCCATAGTAAACGGCACACTAATCGTATTCGTATAGGTCCAAAACAGCCAAACATAAGTATTCGAACACAAAAAAGCAAAACATAGAACCAAATCTCCATATTTCTGTCCCACTATTTTTTTTGCAAGCTTATATGTGAGTACAATTCCTAAATCTATAAACACTAAATTTAAAATTCGCGCCCAAAACGGAAAATCTGTGCCACCAAACCATTTAACAATCTTAAAGAAAAAATAGAAAAACAAAACAATAAAGTGATTGTTTCCGTATTTCGAAAAATACGCATCTATCACTGTATCGGTAGCTGCATTTTTGATCAATGGTTGTTTGCTATTTACCATTTCTGCCGCCATATCTATAACACGAAAAGAATCCGTTGTTAAATCGAGTTTCCCCAACTTTGTTAAAAATATATACTGTAACACAAGAATGCCTAAGAACAAGAACACTCTGTTTCCTGTTCTTAGGCGTTTATTCTGACTGTTCAAAATCATTAACTGTATTAGGAAAAAGCCAACAATATACATTGCTATAGTTACACTAACCAAGGTCCGCAATACCCCGTCCGAAAGCATACGCTCCGTAAATGTAGAAAAAGAGCCAATTACGATCAATAACAATACAAAAGTTAAAAAAGCAAAAAGTCCTGTACAAATAGAAAAAATTAACTTTTGCATCTTTCCATATTTACTTTTCATTCTACTCAAACCTCATTACCCTCTCTCTGCTCTTTTTCTTCCCTGCTTTCCTCCTTTTTCTTTTCCAATTCTTCCAATTCAGCCGCTTCTACCTTTTCTCCATTTGGCATCCAAATACTCATAGAACCATCTTTTACAAGAAATTCGCCGTATCCATCTTTGCCAATCACAACTGTATCTGCCACTTTTTCCATTACATCTTCATAGACCATTCCAGCCTTTTCTTCTCCTACAAACATCTTTTTTGTTCCGCCTGCACCAATCGTCATAAGCACAACAAGTCCAGATGGATCATGCTCTTCATCCCCACAGCGAACCCATCCAACCATAGATGGGTCATCAAAATAATCCACTTGCTCACCATAAGCAACGTTTTTTCTTAACTCCATCAATTTAGGTAATTCCGCTACTGGTGGCAGATTGTTATTTGGAACCCCATAGTAATCTCCATAAAATACACATGGATATCCTTTTTCACGAAGCAAAATAAGGGCGTATGCCATTGGCTTAAACCAATCCAATATCCAGGATTCCAATGCCTGTCCATATTGTGTATCATGGTTATCGACAAACGTTACTGCAAGTTCCGGGTCAGCCTCTACCAAAGTATCTTTAAATAAATTTCTCATATCATACGTTCCATTACTTCTGGATGCATCAAACATATGAAAATGAAGTGGTACATCAAATAAAGATAATGTTCTTGCAGACTTTTCAATATAATTTTGTAAACGGCTCAATTCCGCATTCCAATATTCACCTACTGCAAATAATTCTTTTCCACTAGATTTTCTAAGTTTTTCCAACCAAACTTTGAAGAAATGAAATTCAATATGCTTCACTGCATCAATTCGGAAACCATCTACACCAGTGAAGTTCAAATACCATTCACCCCAACGATCCAGTTCCTCTAACACCTCTGGGTCAGACATATCCAAATCTACACCCATCAAATAGTCAAAATTTCCATTTTCACTATCTACATCCTGATCCCAGTCTTTTCCGATAAATTTTAAAATTCCATTTTCTTTACTATGCGCATCATAATCTGTTCCATGAAAGTTCGTCCAGTCCCATTTAAAATCAGAGTATTTTCCGTTTCTTCCTGGAAAAGTAAACTTTGTCCATACGGTTACTTTTTTCTTATCACAGGTCTGGCGGTTTCTATCGTCACTGGCACTTCCATAAGCAAAAATACGCTCCTTCTCATCTGCTCCCAAACGATGCCCCAAAACAATATCTGCCAATACTTCAATGCCCTGCTCCTGCAAACTCTTGATTGCCTGTAAATATTCATCTTTTGTACCATACTTTGTAGGTATGCTTCCCTTTTGATCAAACTCACCTAAGTCATACGTGTCGTATACTGCATATCCCACATCATTCGCACCTAACGCACCTTTATATGCTGGCGGAAGCCACACACTGGTAATTCCAGCTTCTTTTAAATTTGCTGCTTCTTTTGCTACCTTTTTCCATAAGGTATGATCACTAGGTAAATACCACTCAAAATATTGGATCATGGTACGATTATCCATCACTCTCTCCTCTTTTCCTTTTATTTCCATCTTAATACATTCATTTTCCATATAGTTACACCATTAGAATAGCTAACTTTTTGACAAAATGCAACCTAATATCCAAAAACTATCTCATGTATAATCCCGCCAACTTTAAGTCACTATCAAAACTAACCGTATACGTAACTGATACATTCTCATATTCCACCGTTGTCTGTGCTACTGCATATAAATTTCCCTTTTGTTTTGTCTCCGCCATATATATTTTTCCAAAGGATTTTCTCTGTCCCCAGTTGTCTCCAACTTCATGTTTGGCTGCCTCCAGCATTTTTTTATTCAATACCTTCTGCATCCCCTTCGTACCACAATCATATAGCTTCTGATACTCTCCATTATCTAACATAGTAATCGTATCTTTTACCTTTTTCTCTACCTGCTCCTCTGTATAAATGCCATGTGTCTCGATTGGATAAGATTTAGGAACAAAAAAATAAATAAGCAGCCCTGCGCAAACAAGCACTCCCAATACGATTCCAACAATCTTCATTCTTCTTTGCTTTTTAAACTTTTTCTTCTCTTCTTCTGACACTTTTTTATTCCACATTTCCGCAATCTGCTCCGGTGTTCCCAAATCGCCAATTACCTCATGAATGGATTTCCCATGCTCCATTCCTTTTTTCACATCTTGCAGTAATTGTTGTTTTATTTCCTTCTTTTTCTTGTCACTGCATTGTATCTTTCTCACTGCTGCATTTACATAACTATTCTGATTCATTTTTTCGCTTCCCTTACTTTTCCTTCCATATGCTTCCGTCATAGGTAAAAATGGTTGCCTCACAATTCTGCTGCAATCCTTTTCCCCAATAGTTTTCGATTCCATGTTTTTCTATATGACACATCAATCCTTTATTCAAAGCTCCATGTGCCACAATCATAATTCGTTCCGTATCCTTCCAGGCAGGTTCTACCACCTCTTCCAAAAAAGATTTTGTTCTATCACAAACCTGTTGAAAACTTTCCCCCTGCTTTGGTGGTACATAACATTCTGGTTTTGTATAGAAGAAATGATATGGACTTTCCTCTGTTCTCCATTCGTCATGATGAATCCCTTCTGCTACACCAAAACAGATTTCTTTTAATCTATCATCTCGTATAATTGGAATATTTCGATGTCCTCGAATTAGACAGGCAGTTTCATACGCACGAATCAATGGAGAAGCATAAATACGATCAAAAGGAACTCCCTCTAATCGTTCTCCCAACGCCCCTGCTGCGGCTCTGCCCTTTTCATTCAATTCAATATCCATAGAACCCTGCAACTTTCCTGCTGCATTCCATATGGTCTCTCCATGACGGATAATATATACTTCCATTTTATTTTCCTCCATTTTAACAATCTTCTTACCAAAAAGACCCTTTTTATAATGCCAAAAAGGGCTATCTTTGACAGACAGCCCTCTCCTTATTTTCAATTTATGACTGCTTCACCATAAATCTAAACAGTCTATTTTACTGAAGTTTTAAAATCTTCTCAACAGTATCCTGCATCTTGTCTGAATCGCAAACAATATCATGAAGCACAGGTGCAGTACGAATTTCTTCAATTGCATTTGGAACTTTTACACCAGAAAGCTTGCATAACTCATCTACCAACTCAAAGTCACCCATCTCATTGTATTTTGCATCAATAGCATTCATAACACTTCTTGTAAATTTATATGGGCTTGCAGTAGAAGCAATTACAGTTGGTGTCTTATCTCCACTCTTTGCAACATAATCTTTATAAACACCTGCTGCAACTGCAGTATGTGTATCCATAATATATCCTTCTTTATCATATACTTCTTTAATGGTAGCAGCAGTCTTTGCCTCATCTGTATAACCACCAACAAAGTCATGTAATTCTGCTTTCATATCTTCTGTAATATTGTAAACACCAGATGTAGAAAGTGCTTTCATCAAATCTGCACACTTCTCTGCATCATTTCCAGCAATCTTATAAATTAATCTTTCTAAGTTGCTTGAAATTAAAATATCCATAGATGGAGATGTTGTTAAAATAAACTCGCGGTTCTTATCATATGTTCCTGTCTGGAAGAAATCATATAATACTTTGTTGTCGTTAGAAGCACAAATCAGCTTGTCGATTGGAAGTCCCATATTCTTTGCATAATAAGCTGCTAAGATATTTCCAAAGTTACCTGTTGGAACTACGACATTCATCTTATCTCCCGCTTTGATTTCTCCATTCTTCACTAATCTACTGTATGCATATACATAATATACGATCTGTGGAACTAAACGTCCAATATTGATTGAGTTTGCAGATGAGAACTGATATCCTGCCTTATCCATTCTTTCAGCTAATTCTTTGTTGTTGAACATAGCTTTTACGCCACTCTGTGCATCATCAAAGTTACCTGTAATTCCTACAACCTTTGTATTTGCACCCTTCTGTGTTACCATCTGTTTTTCCTGAATTGGACTTACTCCATTCTTTGGATAAAATACAATAATGCTTGTTCCTTCCACATCAGCGAAACCAGCCAAAGCAGCCTTTCCAGTATCTCCAGATGTTGCAGTTAAGATTACAATTTCATTTTTTACATTATTCTTCTTTGCTGAAGTTGTTAATAAATGTGGCAAAATTGAAAGTGCCATATCCTTAAATGCGATTGTAGCACCATGGAATAATTCTAAGTAATATGCGCCATCCTTCTTTACCAATGGTGCAATTTCCTTTGTATCAAACTTGCTATCATACGCACGATTAATACAATTCTTAAGTTCTTCCTCTGTAAAATCTGTAATGTATAACTTCATTACTTCATAAGCTACTTCCTGATAACTCATATTTGCTAACGTAGCAATATCCTTATCCAATGCCGGAATAGATTCTGGTACAAATAATCCTCCATCTGTAGCCAATCCCTTTAAAATAGCTTGAGATGCAGTTGCGGTTTCCTGTTTGTTTCTTGTACTGTTATACATTAGATTCATTTCACTTCATCCTTTTCTATCTGTTTTTTAATTGATTTCGTTACAAATTCACGCATACTGCGTATATTCTGATTAAGTATAGCACGTTTTTCCATATTCTTCAATAAGAAGATTCCGAAGGTTTGCCTTATTCCCCTTTTAAATTCTTCAATGCTGTACGAATAGATATTGGATTTCCGTAGCGTAATGTTCCCATACGGTAAATCTTAGCTGCCAACCATCCTACAAATACAGTAGATACTACCAAAATAGCAAAGGATACAACAATTTCCCACATAGCTACATTTCCCAATGCAATTCGCACAAACATAGCACAATAAGAACTAAATGGAAGATACGAGCATACTTTAACTATAATTCCATCCGTATTGTCCAGCTGCATTAAAACTACCACATATACAATCATAACAATCATCTGCAATCCACCGACAGATTTGTTGACATCCTCTGTTTTAGAAACAAGTGCTCCCAATGCTCCATATAAACATGCATAAAATAAAAATCCACCAATACCAAAGAATGTAAAGGCAATCAACACATCACTAGGAATATGTAAAACCGGGTCCAACACACTGCCCCAAACGTCACGATTGGCTTGATAACTAAGTAACGTAACTCCCAGTATAATTCCCACCTGCAAAAAGGCGGCCAATGCTCCTGATAATACCTTTCCAAATAGTAAAAACTTGGAGTCGATACTGGTGACAAGCACTTCAATCGCACGATTGCTCTTTTCGCTGGCAACAGAAGTAGCAATCATAACACAATATAAAATAATAATCATAAAGCTGACTACTACTAATACATAAGAGTACCAGTAATTATCAGAGGCATTTTTCCCAAGAATCTCTTGTTCATACTGTACTGGTGCATCGTAACTTTCTGCCAGTTCTTCAAAATCTAAATTATGCTCCTGACAGTATACCTGTTTATGTACTAATGTCATCACCTGATTAAATTGCTCTGCACCATCATTATACATGGAATTATTCCATACAAGGTAACGGAAGTGACTATCATCCTCTACCACAAAGCCAGCTTCTACCTCTTCTTGTTCCACTGCCTTTTTCAGTGCTTTTTCATCTTTATAGCTCTTAAATTCTGCATTTTCATAGAACGTTTCTAAAAATGGAGAATCTTTTACATATCTCTTTTGATCCAAAATACCATACTTTGACTTTTCTTCCTCATCTGTATCATTCTTCGTGCTTTCCGTTTTAGTAGAAGTACCAAGCATATCAGACATATCTACAAAATTTGGCAAAAACATAATGGCACCAAGTAGCACAGAAATAAGAATGGTAGTAATCATAAACGATTTATTTTTTAAATAGCTCTTAAATTCAAATTCAAATACTGTAAAAAAACGTCTCATGTGTTAATCCCCCACTTTCTCCACAAAAATATCATTTAATGATGGTTTATAAGTTTCAAATTGTTCCACTTCTACGTTCTTTTCCAGCAATGCCTTCAATAAATCTTTTCTTGTTTGTCCGTCTAAAAGTTTTACGATCAATGCATCTTTTGTTTGCCCACATACCTGCAATACTTCAATAAGTTCCTGTTCACAAAATTGTTTAAATTCCTGTACGGATTTATTTCTGTCACCAAGAATTAATTGGTCCCGTCCATAAGCCAGTTTAATTTCATTTAAGTTTCCTTCTAAAACGACCTGTCCTTGATTGATAATGACAATATCCTCACAGAACTCTTCCACATAACTCATCTGATGACTAGAGAATATTACAATTTTCCCTACTGCGATCAATTCTTTTACGACATCTTGTAATATCTGTGAATTTACAGGGTCCAATCCACTGAATGGTTCATCCAAAATAACGATTTCTGGATCACAAACTAGCACCGATGCCAACTGTACCTTCTGCTGATTTCCTTTTGACAACGTTTCTAGTAAATTATTTTCGTATTGTCCAATTTCCAAACGTTCCAACCATTTTTTTGCATTCTCTTTTGCTTTGGCTTTCGGAACATTTCGAAGCATTGCCAAATATACCATCTGCTCTAATACTTTTCTCTTTGGATAAAGACCTCTCTCCTCTGGTAAATAACCAATTTGATGGTTTCTAGGCACAAATGGTTTTCCATCCAACAAAATTTCTCCCTCATTTGCTCGGAACACATCCATTAAAATACGAATGGTAGTCGTCTTTCCTGCACCATTACGTCCTAAAAGTCCCAACGCTTTCCCACTTTCAACTGAAAAAGAGATTCCATGTAATACCTCTTTGCCAGCAAAGGACTTTTTCAAATTTTTCACTTCTAGTTTCAAGAATTTTTCCTCCCTTTTATTTTATTGTCGCATTGTATAAGCGAATTTTGCAATTCCCACATTTTCATATTATAGCATACTCCCCATACGGATAATAGTTATAACATTCTATTTTAATCAAACTATAATAAAACCTCCAAAATCACAATACGTGTGTCTTAAAATGGTTTTATGGCTTAATGGTGCTATTTCATTAATCTTATTTTACTTAATTTTTTTATAATTTTCTTTCCTCCTGGAAAGTTTTCTATTTCCTGTTTTGTAAAACATTGAAATAGAATAAGCAAAAACAGATATAATACTATTCCCAACATAATTGCTAAAATTACCACAATTTTCATAGATGCCACACACAAATACATTCCTTCATAAACAAGTTTTATCACTCCTCCCATAATCACCGATGCCAAAATTGGTATAAAAAAGCTTTTTCTATACTCCTGCCGATACGCAATCGCTTTTTTTACACTATATTGGTTTAGGAAACACATTAACCCTGCGTATAGCGTTGTAGCTATGGCAATGCTATAAACACCTAAGTTTGTTATTCGCAACAATACAATCGCGGTAATTGTCTGTACAAGCAAAGCTATCGCAGCATTAACAATTGGCGTATTTACTTTTCCAATTCCCTGCAAAATAGAACTGTTCAATGTAGATAGCGCATAAAAAACAGTAGATAAGGATAATGCCATCAAAAAACCACCAGCAGTTTTCAAGTCTGCTCTTGTATTTGAAAAAAGCAAATTTATAATCGGTTCAGCTAAAACAAATAATCCAACTGCACACGGAATTGAAATAAGCATAGTAGTTTTTACAGAAACACCTATCTTATCTTTCGCCTCTTTAATCTTTTGCGCAGCAATCAAAGTCGATACAGAAGGTAACATAGCAGTTGCCATTGCAGAAGAAAAGGCAATGGGAATATTCGTAATGGTAAGTGCCTGTCCAGAAAATAGTCCCCAAATTTCGGTCACTTTATCGATATGGATACCCTTATAATTTGCATACCAATCTGTATATAATTTTGTGTTTACTGTACTACTCAAGTTGTAGATTGCCGTACTTAAAACAAACGGAGTTACAGTAAAGATAATCAACTTTAGTATAAACTTATATCCAAGAAGTGTTTTTGTTGTGTCCTGTGCAATTTTCTGTTTTATACCTGCTTTACTTTTATTGTACATAATTAAAATACAAATCAATCCAACCAGAACTCCTGCCCCAGTTCCTATGGCACTTCCCATTGCTCCCCAAATAGCCTGCATATGTTGACTATTTTCATTTTTAATATTTATCGCATATCGAATCATCACGTATGCAGCCACAATACTTATCACCGCATTTGCTATCTGTTCTAAAATTTGTGATACAGAAGTTTGCACCATACTGTTATGCGCCTGAAAGTAACCTCTAAAAACACCCAAGATACCATAAACTAAAATGGTAGGTGCAAATATTTTCATTACAGGAATAGCAGATGCATCATTCACAAACCATCCAGCTCCACAATATAAAACAGCACTTCCTACAAAACCTATTACAAGAACATATAGCAACGCACTTTTAAATATCCTGTGTGCGTTTTTGTACTCCCCAACTGCTAACCTTTGCGAAATCACTTTTGAAACTGCTGCAGGAATACTATACGAAGAAGTAAGCAATACAATTGTATAATACGTGTATGCCTGCTGATAATATCCCATGCCTAGATTTCCAATAATGGAATTTAGTGGACTCCTGTATAATAATCCAATAATACGACTAATAATACTGGCAACCGCTAATATGCTTGCCTGCATAACTATACTATTTTTTCTATCTTTCATCACCACTATCTTGAACACAAATATATTTGTCCTCAAATCCTCCTAAATTATTTTTAACCACTTCGCCATTTTACAACAAGTCATTTTCTCTTTCAACAAATATTTCTATTTTACTACATTCAAAAAATAATATTATAAATTTATTTCCCATGATTTTCTTACCATTATATCAATTTCCACAAATGCTTCCTAAACAGAAAAGGACACCACACGCTCCATCGTGCAATGTCCTCTTTTCTTCTACTTCTTTATTTACATATCTTCACTTGCTTTAAAATCTCTGGTATTTTGTCTTTTAAGTTTCCTGAAACATCTGTGAAGTTCAACACATAAGTATAGTTTCCATCAATAAAATACTCATAACCTTGTACATCTTCTGTGTCTGTTGAAAAACTATAAGTAAGACATCCCGCTTCCAGTCCACCGACTGTTGTTTTTTCATAAGATTCTGCCTCATAATTATTCAAGGTCTTACTATAAATTTTTTCAAAATCTTCTACCGTATATTCTGAAAATTTACTATCTTTCTGTGAAATCTGTACCGTCAGGCAATCCTTTGTATCTTCCTCTTTTCCTGCTACCAACACAGTGGCATCCTCATCACTGATTGTCCAATCTTCTGGTACCGTAACTTGCAACGCTCCACCAGTAGCTGTATAAACATTGTCCTTTAACGTTGTATAACTATCCTCTGGTAAATCAACCACCGCAACGGTAGGAATCGGAGACGCTGTAGTCTCTGCCGTTTTCTTAGCACTTTGATTCGACTGACAGCCATTTACAGTTATGGTCAAAGCAAAAATCATTCCAGCTAATATTCTCTTCTTTTTCATAATAATTAATCTCCATTCTATCTAATCAATAATGTGGTACCCAAGTATGCCAATTATTTTAACAACTGTTCCCTATTTTAACACGCTTTTTTACTCATGAAAAGGAAAATATTTCATATACTAATACTATTGTAACCATTCTTGTGTTTCTTACGCAATATTGGTAAAATATAGATAATAAAAGTAGAAAACGGGAGGGGGATTATCATGCGCTATGTCATTTTTATTGTCTTTTGGATAAAATCATTTCTAAATAAAATGAAGGAAGATTGTGTGTCTGCCTACGCTGCACAGGCTTCCTTCTATATTATGATGTCCGCATTTCCATTTGCCATGTTCTTATTGACAATGCTGCAATATCTTCCTTTGACCGAACAGGATTTGATTTCCATGGTAACCCAATGGATTCCAGAGGCATTTTCTCCTTTTTTGGTGAAGATCATTCAGGAAATCTACACCTCTTCTACCACCACATTGATGTCTATTACCATTATTACTACATTATGGGCAGCATCCAAATCTTTTTATGCACTAATCTACGGACTAAATTCTGTGTACAATATTCCAGAAAACCGTAATTACTTGATTCTGCGGATTCGTGCCACTATCTATACGATGATTTTTGCTGTTTTATTACTGGCTACTCTTTTATTACTTGCCTTCGGAAATAGTATTAGCCATGCCATCAATAATTATTTCCCAGCATTGCAGGATGCAACTTTATTAGTAATTAGTATTCGTGCTTCCAGTGCCATGTGTATTTTAATTTTATTTTTCTTATATATGTATGTTGTGATACCAAACCATAAGTCCAATGTATTAGCAGAACTTCCAGGTGCCATTGCCTCTGCCGCTGGCTGGATTGGATTTTCCTATTTATATTCCTTCTACATCGACCATATGGGGAACTTCTCAAATACCTACGGAAGTCTGACTGCCATTGTGCTATTGATGCTTTGGATTTATTTTTGTATGTACATGCTCCTAATTGGCGGCGAAATTAATGTTTTCATTCAAAGTGCCTATAACGAAAAGAAACGAAACCTCTCGTAAGTAGTTTCGTTTCTTTCTTTTTAATCTTCAATTTCTACAATTTTTGCCCCTTGATAATAATGCTCCAGTATTTCTTCATATTTATATCCTAAGTCTACCATCGTCTTTGTTCCATTCTGGCTCATTCCTACTCCATGACCATAACCTCCGCCCGTTATCGTAAACGTTCCTTTTTTTCGATTTTCCTCTATATAGCAAAAACCACTTGGAAGCATATCCAGTCCATTCACCTGACTTCCATCCTGCCTATAGATGGTGACGTGATTTGGTGCCAAAAGTGTCCGTATATTATATTCCGAAATAACTTTAACTGTTCCCTTTTTTCCTTGAATCACAATCGATTTTAAAACACCACTTTTGCCCCTCTCCAATACAGAAATTCCTGTTATTTCTCCAATCGTAGAGATTGGCTTGCTGGCATAAGAACCATCTTTTTGTTTTGTTAAAATCCACTGTTTATTTTTCTCATAACGTTCCGAAAGAGCTTGATTTACGGACTCTGACAACATACTTACACTCATTGTGACATTCCAACGATACCATGGGAAGTCTTTATCATAACTTTCTAAATCTTCCTTCAAGAACTCCTTAAATGCCTTTTCCTTGCTTAAATCCCGTTCCTTTTCTCCTTCATACTGTGCCACACCCTGCAAATATTCTTCCTGACTTGTTCCCCAGACTTCTTTTGCGGATGCTGTGTAACCACAGGAGGTAGAAAAGTAATATGCAGTAATCGCTTCTCCTTCGTATTGTAAAATCTGTCCTTTGGTAGAATCTACCGCTTTTATTGTCTCCTCACATTCTGGTTGTTGATTGTACACCTGATAAGAAACACTATCATCCACATGTGCACCATATGTACTGCATCCACCATGAATCAATTGCTTGTATGCATAACTTCTGGCACAGACTGCCTGTACTTTTAAAGCCTCTTCTCCATAAGAAACAGGCATCTCACTTCCTATGACTGCATATAAATATTCTTCCAAGGACAACTCATTCACAAGAAGAAGCCCTTTCTTTTTTTCCCATGTCAGTTCCATACTGCCTCGATAGGACGGATTCTCGGTTCCCCTTTTTATGGACATGACAGTAATTTTTCCACCCTTTTCTGCTTGTATCTTTAATCGTTTTTCCTTGCCAAAATATTTTTTATCCGCCTTTATTACAACGTTTTCCCCTTTTTTGTAAGTTGTCTTCTTTTTTCCACAAATCAGAGTAAGTTTAGTATCACTACAAACCGTCACGCTGCTATGATACACATCTTTTCCGTTATTTGTTCTTAACAGTACACGAATATTTCCCACTTTAACAGGTTTATCAATCAAAGCTGCACAAACCTTTTTCCCCGCTACTACAAATTTTGCTTCATCATACCCAACCAATACGTCTTCTTTCTCTAATTGCTTGGGTTCTTCATACGTTCTATATACTTTGTACCCTTTCCCATAAGAAAGCCTACCATATCCCTCAATCTCGATACTTTTTTCATCCAATGCCAGTACCTTCCCAGTGATATAATCTTCCTTTAAGGTAATCTTTTTTACCACTCCATTTTTTATCTTTAAATCTGCTACCACATTTTCTAATTTGCCTATATTTTTTGCCAGAGAAAATTCATACATTTGATTATTTACCATGGCAGTCAGTTGCTTTTTTTCCCCCTCTTTAATCCAAGCATTATAAAGTTCTCCATTCTGCGGTACATCCTTTGTTTTTGCATAGTCCTCTGTAGCATTTTTCGGATTATGTTCCGAATAAATTTTAAATGACAGCATCGCATAAAATATCAAAATACAACAAAGAATGATAACTCCCTTTTCTTTCATTTCCGTCCTCCTGCCAACTCTTTCTCTCTGCTCGTCCAAGTTTCCCTAACATATTATTCTACACCAGGATGGTTTATGACTCAAGTTCTTTCCCAGCTCAGCGAAACCTACAGCGTAAACTTGTCTTGTAGTTTCTTTTTATCTATGCAATCTGCACTATTTTTTTCTGATAAAAAAGGGTAATTTGCACAGAACATTTTATTAGTAACACCTATATTCTGCGTAAACTGTCCATCTATCTTATATTTTTTTAGTAAATTTATATAGTTATACTTTACGTTTCCCTTATTCAAGCCTATAATTTTTTCTCCTTTGTAAAAAAAATCTATATTTTTTCTTGTAACAACTTGTCCCATTTTATTTTATCGCTGCATTATCTTATTAAGGTTGAAAAAACAGGAACAAAAATTCACCTTAATTTGTAAATTTTTTCTTAGATTTTTCACAGTTTCCTGCTAAACTGTGTTTACAAAAAGGAAAATTTACCATTATTTTACATTTACAAATTAACCGCGAAACTTCCAATACCCCAATTTTATTTATACCCTTTTAGTTTCGCAACCATTATTACATTTTATATAGGAAAGGTGTCTTTGGTATGACAAAACGAAAACTATTAGCCTTATTTACGGCAGTGACCTTGGGGAGTACATTAATTCCTCCCTCCACTACACCAGCGAAAGCTGCCACAACCCTAAAATTTAACAACATAAGTAAAAACAAGAAAACTATGTATGTAGGTTCTACTTTTACAATAAAAACAACTATTTCAAAAAGTAAGCTTATCTATAAATCCAGCAAGACAGCCATAGCTACTGTCTCTAAAAAAGGTGTTATTAAAGCAAAAAAAGCTGGTACTTGTGTTATTAAGGTGACAGCAAAACTTAGTAAATCCAAAAAGGTAACGAAAAAGATCAAGCTTACCGTTAAGAAAAAGGTTACCACTAAGGCAACCGCTTCTGTCAAGGAAACTGCACTTCCATTAACGGTCGTAACGGCTCCTCCAAACGTGACAGCTACCCCTGCTACCAGCAAGCCAACTGCTACGGTTTCTGTCACCAACACCCCAGTTGTCACAAAAGAAGCTTCCACAGTAACCGCAACACCGACCACCGCACCAAAGGAAACCGTTACCCCACGCCTGACAAACACCCCAACCACTTCGGCAGTTCCTACTACAACCCCTACTGCCACTCCAAAGGCAACCAGTACCCCTACGGTAACCACAGAACCTGCGGTGACTGGAACTGTGTTTATCACTTCGATTCAGTTCGATGAAGATGGTATTACATTAGAAGATGCGGACGGCAATACTGTTACCCCTTCTGATGCTTCAAACCTTTCTGTAGATGGTACAACTGTTACTATCGTTGCTCCAACTACAGACCAGGAAATCACAGTTTCTGGTAATTGCAGTCAGGGACAAATTCGTGTCAATGTAGATAAAACAGCATACCCAGATGGAGAAGTGGACCTTAGTTTTGAAGGTCTGACCTTATCAAATACGCTTACTTCTCCAGTATATGTAGCCTCAATTGATGGTTCTGTAAATATTTCAATTAAAAAGGGTACGAAAAATACACTTTCTGATGGAGAATCTTATACCAATGAGGATGATGACAATGGTGTTATTTACAGTAAAGATGATTTAAAAATCAAAGGAAAAGGTTCCCTTACCATCACAGGTAACTGTGGATATGGAATTATCAGCAAGGACGATTTAAAAGTTTACAATGGAACGATCACTGTTACCTCCAAAGATGTTTGCCTAAAAGGAAAGGATTCCGTAAAAATCGGTAATAAAGATGATTTAGAAAAAGATGGGGCATATGATAATCTTATTTTAAATCTTACAAGTACGGCCTCTGATTGTGTTCGCTCCAATAATCCAATTGATGATTCAAGCAAGGCAAGCGAAGACTCCGATTATGCAGACGGAAAAGAAGGTACCATTGTAATCAATGGTGGTACTATTACTGCCCACGCATATGCCGATACCTTCCAATCAAATGGTACCTTAACGGTAAACGGCGGTACCTTAGATTTATATACCTACGAAGGATCTTCTTACAGCAATACAAATAATCCTTCTAACGGCTGGAATGGTAGCATGCCTGGAAACTGGTCAAATAGCAACTCTAAGCAAACTCTGGACATCAGTGCCAAGGGCTTAAAATCAGAAGGAGACATGACCATCAACGGTGGTACTATTACCGCTGCCACCTCAGACGATGCACTACATTGTGGTGGAGCACTTATCATAAATAACGGTACTTTGGAACTCTCTACGGGAGATGACGGTATACATAGTGATACTTCTCTGGAAGTAAATGGTGGTACTATTCATATCAACAAATGTTACGAGGGATTAGAAGGCACAGATATTACAATTAATGATGGTACCATCCATGTTGTTTCTTCCGATGATGGTATCAATGCTGCAGGTGGCAATTCCAACAGCACTTGGAACGGCTTCCCTGGTTTCGGAAACAATTCTTCCAGCACAAATTACAGTATGACCATAAATGGTGGTTATATTTTAGTAGAAGCCAGTGGAGATGGTTTAGACTCCAACGGTTCCCTTACCATCACAGGTGGTACAACCTTGGTAATCGGTCCTACAAGTGGCGCGGATAATGCATTTGACTGCGATGGAACCTTTAGCTGTACTGGTGGTATTGCACTTGGTATTGATACTTACAACCAAATGAGCCAATTTCCTTCCAATACAACCAATTACCTGACTCGTTCCATTTCTGGTGCAAACAGCTCAGGTTCCAATGCCATTGCTATAACAGATGCAGACGGAAATGTACTTTCTTATCTTACCTATTCTACTTCCGCAGGCAGTCTTACTTACTATAATGGCAATGCAACCGCAAGCAATTTAAAAGTTTACTTAAATCCTGACTTTACAGGAAACACAGATGACTTTGGATATGCATCCAGCGGAACCGTATCCGGTGGAACTGAGCTTACTACAAGTTCAAACAGCGGAGGCAATACGAATCAACCTGGCGGAAACAACAGACCAGGCCGCTAACGTTTAAAACAAGGGGGCTTTATTATGGCACAAACAGTATTTAACCGTGTAGAAAAAAAGTACAAACTCTCAGAGGAAAAATATAGACAATTTCTAGAACGATTATTGTATTATATGGAAATTGATCAATTTGGAAAGCACACAATAAATAATATCTATTATGATACACAGGACGATTTACTGATAAGACACTCTATTGAAAAGCCAAAATACAAAGAGAAGCTCCGTCTGAGAAGTTATGGAACACCAGGCCTCCTTGATTCTGTATTTCTTGAAATAAAGAAAAAATATAATGGCATTGTAAATAAACGACGAATTGAACTTCCTCTCCAATTTGCCTACGATTATTTAAACTACGGAATACATCCATTTGATGCCACCCAGATTTTAAATGAAATGGATTACTTTTTATCTCTCTATGAGCTAACACCCAAACTTTGCCTTGCTTATGAGAGAATCGCTCTATTCGGAAAAGAGGACCCGGATTTTCGTGTTACCTTTGATACGAATATCCGAAGCCGAACGGAGGATCTGCATTTAGAACACGGAAGCCATGGCGCATTACTCTTTGATAATCATACCTATTTGATGGAAGTAAAGATTACAAACTCTACTCCTCTTTGGTTTACAAAGTTACTATCCGAATACGAAATTTACAATATCTCCTTTTCAAAATATGGCAGCGTCTATCAAAAACAACAACAAGAGGCAGCAACCAACAATGAAGCAAAAGAAAAAAACATTCTTTTAGCTGGATAAGAAAGCCAAAAAAGGCATTGCACAAAGCGCAATGCCTTTTTCTATTCTATTTTAATTTACCTGACTGCACCAGATCTAGCAATGTATTGCTAACTGGAGTCCGCCCCTGTTCGCAATAAAACAGTTCCAATATTTCTTTTTGCTTCTGTGCATCAAATTGTTTTCCCGAAAGACTCTCTTCCAACGCATCCACCAATTGCCCCCCGTCCTTAACGATTGGTCCCGGTGTAACCTCATCATATGTAAAATACATCTGTCTATCTTCCTGTAAATATTGTTCATAATCATATGCATAAAACAAAATAGGACGATTTAACAACATAAAATCTATATATATACTAGAATAATCCGTAATTAAAATATCGGTCTCTAGTAAAAGTTCCTGTGTGTCATACACCTGATTAGATACATCCAAAATACGACTATATTTCTCTATCGCTTCTTTTTCTTCTTTATGATAGAAGTGCTTTTTTATTACAAAATAAAAATCCCACTTTTCACAAAGCGTCTGTATTCTTTCAAAATCCAGACGTTTGGATAATTCCATCTTTTCTTTTCCCTCTTTTCGGTGTGTCGGTGCATATAGAATTATCTTTTTATCAGGAAATAACTGCTTATCCCTCGCTTCAAAAAAAATATCATTTCTAGGCTGTCCCAAGCAAAGTATATTTTTCCTTGGACGTCGAAAAGCACTCTCATAAATAGTGGCAATCGTCTCACTTGTCGCAACTACATACTCTTTTCCCAAAGGAACATTTACAATTTTATCTCTCAATTTTCGATAAGGGCTGTCCCAATTATGTGCATATTTATCATCATATCCCACTTTTTTAAGAGGTACCCCATGCCATAAATTAATAAACACTGCCCTTCCTAAAAAGGCATGTTTAAAGTCGCTGATTCCATTTGTTTCAAAGGCATAACCTGCACGAAGCTGATACCAAATTCCTTTTCCGCTTGTAAAAGTATATGCCTCATATCCCAATTTTCGAATCTCCTCTACCACACTTGGATTTTTCGTAATCCAAACAGCATGGATATCCTTTCTTTTTTGCGCCTGTTCAAAAAGTGCTTTTGTATTATCTGCATACTTTTCCCCTAACCATGCGCCAAATACCCAAATCTTTTTGGAACGAGGCATAAGCATAGACAAATACATAACGATATATTTGATAACCAAACGAATGGTCTTTAAAATTTTCATCTTAACCTCCAAAATCTGTTGTTCTTTCAAACAACTCCTGTCTTATCCCCAGATTATCTGCACGAGTTTTCTTATTACTCCATTTTTCCAGACATGATTTTTTCTATAAAATTGCAATCTGGAAATTTTTCCTCTTTCCCCCAGATTTCCATACTGTTGCAATAAAGTATACTGTTGCTTTTTATCTTGCAATGCTGCCTCGTAACAAGCGCAAAAACTTTTCATCTGCTGTCTGGATTGCTGCATTTTTTTCTGGTAGTCCCCTTTTCCCGCCCGCAATCGTTTCCAAAGATAGGCTGGGCTTTTTGTCGATTTTGCCCCTACACTATTGTTTCCATGCTGACGGTAATACATGGTAGTTTCATCCAGAAAAACGACCTTTCCAAAGGTCTGTGCCACCAATGCGACCCAATAATCATGCATAAGGCAGGCATCCTTTTGCTCTTGTGAAAGCTGCTTCATATAGGCCAAAGCGGGTGCATTCAACATCATTGTGCAGCCTGTGACATAATTTTGTATCAACAATTCTGGTAGTGTAAACTGCTTTTTCAATCCTGCACTTTCAAAAAACGAAGCCGAAATTTGATTTTTCTTTTCATCCACTACTTCCACATCGCTGTGAACCAGAATAGGTATTGTACCATTTTCCTTCTCTGCCTGCTGCATCCTCTGTAATGTCTTTTCTATTTTATCTGGTTTCCATACATCATCCTGATCGCAACACATCACGTAGGAATCCTCTGCCATTTCCAACAATGCCAAAAAATTGTATTTTGCTCCTTTTTTATCCTGCTCACCACTTTTTACATATTGAACAGTTTGAACATCCAACGCTTCTCCCTCTGCTTTTTCTGCTGCCAATCGTTCTGCAAATCTTTTTATGATATTTTCTGTATGATCGGTAGAGCCATCATCCCGAATCAACAAGTTCCATGCCTTGTAAGTTTGCAACCGTATGGATTCCAGTTGTTCTTCTAAATATTTTTCTCCATTATAAACAGCCATTACAATCGTTACCATCTCACACCTCCTACTTTTCTACTTTTCAAATTAAGAAAAACACACTTTTCAAATTTCGATCATCTAACAGTAGCCAACACCTACACAAGCATAGATTTTGACTCGTTACCGCGTAAAGAAAAGAGGTTGAAGCTCACGACCTCAACCTCCCTTTATTCAACAATCCACTGTCTTTATTTCTTACTTACACCAAGATCGGTTTTAATTTTTGTTGTTGAAATGCCCTCTGTTCTTGGTAAATATACAACTTCACAATAATCTTTTAAGAAGTCAAATTCACCTTTCCAGTCATCTCCCATGACAAAAATATCTACATCATTATCTTGCACATCTGAAATTTTTTGTTCCCAGTTATTCTCTGGAATCACCTCGTCTACATATCGAATTGCCTCTAAGATTAACTTGCGATCTTCGTATTTATGGTAAGCAGTCTTATGCTTCAACGCATTAAATTCATCCGTTGATAAAACAACAATCAAATAATCTCCCAACTCTTTGGCGCGTCTAAGCAAGTTTACATGACCCACATGTAACAAATCATAAGTTCCGTATGTGATTACTTTCTTCATTCCTGTATCCTTTCTTGTAACAATTGAGCCATGTATCTTGCACTTTCTCAATCACTACTATTGTTTTAAGCGTTTCTGAATTTCCTCAATTACTTTTTTCGCACTCTCTTCTACCGAAAGTGTGGTTGTATCTAACACAATATCTGCATTGTCTGGTTCTTCATAGGAAGAATCAATGCCTGTAAAGTTATTAATTTTCTTTTGATAAAGCCCTTTTGGATCTCTCTTACGACAAGTCTCTAAATCAGCCTTTACATATACTTCGACAAAATTTTCTACTCCAGCACATGCACGGGCAAACTCACGCATTTCCTTAAACGGAGAAATAAAAGCTACTAATGTCACAAGTCCTGCATCCTGAAACAAAGCTGCAATTTCTGAAATTCTTCTTATATTTTCATTTCGGTCTGCATCAGAAAATCCCAAGTCCCGATTAACTCCATGACGAATATTATCTCCATCCAACATATAAGTAGAAACTTTCTGTTCACATAATAGGCGTTCCACTTCAGTTGCAATCGTAGACTTACCCGCACCTGAAAGTCCCGTAAACCATACAACTAACCCTTTTTGTCCTAATAGTTCACAATGTTGTTCATAAGTAACCTTCGTCTGTTGCCATACAAGATTTCGTTCTTTCGCGTCTTGCATTTCCTGTTCTCTAATTGCCTTGTCCATATTTGCTATCTATCCCTTCTATACTATCTCTTTTTTGCACCTTTCCCCCGAATCCCATTGTCGTATTTTTATAACAAACAAAAGCTATGTGGGTAGGTCAAATGGCTACAGATTCTAATTTATTTATAACAAATCCTTACCATATTTTCAATAATTTTCCATGTTTGCATAGTATACAAGAAGCTAATGGCAATTTAATGGCATACCAATGGCAATTGCGTTCAAATTTTGGCACGTAACTATTGTGCGTCTGCAATTACATCACGCATATCGAACATTCCAGCTTTTTTTCCTTTTAAAAACTTAGCTGCCGATACAGAACCCTTTGCAAAAACAGCTTTGGAATATGCTGTATGCTTAAATTCAATTACTTCATCTGTACCTGCAAAAATAACTTCATGTTCTCCTACAATCGTTCCACCACGAACTGCTGATATTCCCAATTCCTTTTTGTCTCTCTTTTCTCTTCTTTGGGAACGATCATAAATATATTCATACTGTCCATTCATCGCTTCATTAATAGAATCTGCCAATGCCAATGCAGTTCCAGATGGCGCATCCAATTTCTGATTATGGTGTTTCTCTACAATTTCCACATCATAGCCTGCATTTGCAAGCACTTTTGCAGCGTCCTGTACAAGTTTAAATAAGGTATTAATACCTAATGACATATTTGCAGACTTTAATACTGCGGATGTCTCACTCAATTTATGGATTCTTGCCAACTGCTCCTCTGACAAACCTGTTGTACAAACCACAACAGGCATCTTCTTTGCTTCACAATAATCCAACAAAGCATCCATAGCTTTTGCAGAACAAAAATCAATAATAACATCTGCCTCAACATTACAATCTTTTATATTGGTAAATACTGGATATCCATTGTCTCTATTGTCCACAATATCAATTCCTGCCACAATTTCTGCATCTGCATCTTCTTTTACGATTTTAGTAATGGTCTGCCCCATAGCACCGTTACAACCATGCATAATAATTTTTGTCATTTGTCGTTCTCCTTTTTTAATTTATTTATCGCAATCTAATTTCTAAATACAATCTATAAAAGACCTACTTTTTTCATCTCTGCCTCTAATACAGCCGCCTTTCCCTTACTCATCTCCGTAAGTGGCATACGAAGATTTCCAACGTTCATTCCCATTAAATTAATTGCTTTTTTCACTGGGATTGGATTTACCTCTGAGAACAATGCATCAATTAAAGGTAAATATTTTAACTGCAAGTCCAAACTGCCCTTTACATCACCGTCTAAATACTTTGCAACAATATCGTGTGTCTCCTTTGGAGCTACATTAGATAATACAGAAATTACTCCCACACCACCAAGGGAAAGCACTGGTACAATCTGGTCATCATTTCCGGAATATAAATCAATCTTTCCATCTGTAAGTTGCATTACCTTGGCAACCTGTGAAATATTTCCACTGGCTTCTTTGATACCTACAATGTTATCCACATTTTTCACTAAAGTAGCAACTGTTTCAGGTAAAATATTGCATCCTGTTCTACTTGGCACATTATACAAAATAATTGGAAGCTTTACGCTGTTTGCCACCGCAGTAAAATGACCTACTAAACCTGCCTGTGTTGCTTTATTATAGTATGGACTAACAACAAGCAAACCATCCACACCATATTCTTCCGCTTTTTTTGAAAGATAAATCGCTGTCTCTGTACAGTTTGAACCTGTTCCTGCAATAACTGGAATACGCTTCTTTGCAAACTCCACACATGCCTTTACAGTATCTAAATGTTCCTCATGAGACTGGGTTGCTGCTTCACCAGTAGTTCCACATACAATAATTGCGTCCGTACCATTTTTCACATGAAAATCTACCAATTCTTCCAGCTTATCATAATCCACACTTAAATCTTCCTTCATAGGTGTAACTAATGCAACACCTGCACCCTTAAATAATGCCATTGTTTTTTCCTCCTTATACTGTAAATCCAGTTCTATTATATTATATCCATCTTTTCTGAAAGTGGTAATCTTTTTGCGTAACAGTTCATTCAAAAATTTTTATTCCCCTATATCTTCTGACACGTTATGAATGTATGACTTAACTATTACCTATGCTGTAAAAAACAGCTTTCCACAAACATATTCGTTCACGCAGAAAAAGCCGGCAGAAAGTGCCGACTTAGAAATTCTATTGAATCTATTTTCTCTTACGTAGCACTCCATCACTTTCGTCGATGACAGTCGCATGCCTCTTAAGCATACGCCCAGCTATAAAATGACAGGCACTTTACAACTTCGGCATGTTCTCCTTTTCCCTGCATTCACCTGCACCTGCTGCATCCTGCAAGGTACTCTTAAAACACGCACCTCTACTGATATTTATGATACACGTCTATACTATCACGCCATTGCTTTTTTGTCAATTATACCCTTTACCTTTCTTCCGTTTTCTTTTACATTCTCATTTATTTGTAAATTTAACAGAAAATTCCAAATAATTATCACTCGTAGCAAACTCTTTTCACAACATTTTTCTTTTAAGCAAGAATTTATGTTGTATTTTGATATTTTTTATGTTTTTTTGTTGACTTTTGTCAGTTTTAGATATAAAATTAGTTTATAAACTTCGTAGCTTATGAAATTTACATTTTATACAACTTTTCCGATAACAAACATATTTTTTGAATAATCATACTTGTTTTCGGTAAGCTTATATAGTATGATAGATAATAGCTATTAAGTTATTCAAACTGGTTTTATTCTATTTTACTTTAGTATGAATAACTAGGCTATTATATAAGTTACAAGATATGCAAGCACAAATGCGTTCCTATACACATTCGCACTTGCACTATCAAAAATTTTATAATACTAAATTAGAAAAGGAGTTTTCCTATGAAAAAGAAAAAAAATGCTTTTAATTTAACAAATCGTGAAATGGATATTTTAAACATTTTATGGAATTCTGAGGAGCCATTGGTTGCTTCTGAAATTGCAAAACGCGATGATACTTTAACTGTTAATACAGTACAGGCTACTTTGAGAAAATTATTAAAACAGGAACTTGTTGAAGTTGCTGATATTGTTTACAGTGGTACTGTTCTTAGCCGTAGATATAGACCAACTGTAGATTCGAAAGATTTTGCCGTACAGGAATTTTCTGCACAGCTTCAAAACTTTAAGAAAAACATCACTGCATCTCGTCTTGTTGCTACTTTATTAGAGCAGGAAGAAAATCCAGATGCTGCATTAAAAGAAATTGAAGAATTGGAGGCCATCTTAAAGGAGAAGAAACAAAACCTTAAGAAAAAGGAGGACTAATATATGTCTCTAACTACGTCTTCCATTTTAAACGTTTCCGTTTTATCTGGTATGGCTGTTTTAGTTTTATGGTTGATTTTAAACAACCAGAGAATTATCAATCAACTAACCTTTCATGTACTATTTAGTTGTTTGGTCGTTCTTTTTATACGAATTGTATTACCGGTAGAATACAAATTTACCGTTACAATTCCAGTAGAGCATATACTTCCTAACATAAGAAAATTTTGTACTACTCACATATTCTCTATTTGGGGATACGATATACAAGTAAAACACTTGTTTTATCTGGCATGGATTGTTGGATGTCTGATTTTTTCATTCAATGTGTTAAGAGGATTCTTTTCACTAAAACGTTCTGTAAAAATTGGCACTCCCACGAACGATCCAATGATACAAAAAGCGTTTATAGATGCGATAGATAATCCTAAAAAGGCAAAAAAATTTCGGCTGATTCAATCAAAGGAAATTGAAACACCTATGATTTTTGGTATGTGGAAACCATGTATTTTCCTTCCAGAGGCAAAATTATCTCCAAAAGAATGGCAATATATTTTTAAACATGAATTATCTCATTATTATCATGGTGATTTATATATAAAGTATTTACTTACTTTACTTACTGTTGTTTATTGGTGGAATCCATTTGTACATATTCTAAGCAAGCAGATCTCAAAAGTTTTAGAATTACGGACAGATTATGCTGTAATTCGTCCTCTAAACAATGATGAGCGACTTGATTACGCTTCCTGTTTGTTAAATATGTCAAAACAACGTTTAGAAAAACAAAAATCAAATACAAGACTTGCTATTTCCTTTATTGGTTTTAAGCAATTCTCTATTGCTCAGCGATTTCATTTTGTAACCGCAGAGAGCGATAGAAAGAAAAAGAGGCTTTCAACTCATATAGTTGTTTTACCCATACTGTTTTTTACTTTGTTGTCCTTCTGCTTCATATTTGAGGCCAGCTCTATAAAGCCAGCAGACGCCGAAGAAACTATTGAACTTACTCCGGATAATGCTTACATGATAAAAAATCCAAATGGCAGCTATGACATTTACTACGAGGATCATTATTTGGGAAATTCAGAAAGTGGCAACATCGGGGTAACCCTACCTATTTATGATTCAAAGGAGGATGTACCATGAAACAGTTTACAAAAAAAATCGCATTAGCATTGCTTGTATTAATTGGTTCTACTTTTATCTTTTCCGATCTTAGTATTGCCAATGCAGAAGTCACAGATACGAATGAGACTGTAGTAGCAACAGCTTTACCATCTGACGATAATAGTGCAATCGCACCATGTGCAGATGTAATCGGCTGGCGTTACAAAACAATTAACGGAAAGTTGTATCGACGCAAATACAACTATACACAGGAGAAATGGATTGGAAGTTGGGAACTAGTACCTTAAATCCAATGTATAATATTAATCCCCCAGAGAACTGTAAATCATACAGTTCTCTGGGGGATTTTTTACTTTTCATTATAATGATCCAAGAAATGTCGTTTTTCTCCATTTTGCTTATAAGCAATTATTGTACTTAGATTTACATTTTCCACACTTTTGAAAATATTCTTTTCCACATTTGGATTGGTCTTCTTCATCTGTTTGATTAATTCTTTTACTTCCACTCGTTTTGATTTATTTTCCTCATTGTTGCAAGTTGTACAAGTATCTGTAAATTTGCAAGCACATTGAATGAAATGCAATCCATTGTAATCTCTCCAAGCCATTATATCATCCTCACGCACTAAATATAATGGACGGATTAACTCCATGCCTTCAAAGTTGGTGCTGTGCAGTTTTGGCATCATCGTCTGTACCTGCGCTCCATACAACATTCCCATTAAAATCGTCTCAATTACATCATCAAAATGGTGTCCCAATGCGATCTTGTTGCACCCTAATTGTTGTGCAAAATTATACAAGTGCCCTCTACGCATACGGGCACAAAGGTAACATGGAGATTTTTCAATATTGTATACTGCATCAAAAATGTCTGATTCATAAATTTCAATTGGAATATTTAGTTTCTTTGCATTCTGTTCGATAATCTGTCGGTTTTCTTCATTATATCCAGGGTCCATTACTAAAAACTTTAATTCAAAATGAAATTTGTTATGTCGCTTTAACTCTTGAAACAGCTTAGCCATTAACATGGAATCTTTTCCACCTGAAATACAGACCGCAATTTTGTCCCCTTCTTGTACCAATTCATATTGTTTCACTGCTTTTACAAATTTACACCAAATGGTTTTTCGGTACTTCTTCCGCAAACTTTTTTCTGCCTCTTGACAGACTTCCTCGTTCTGTTTGCGTGTCATATCGTCTAACAACCAAGCATAATATCCACCTTCTAAGCTATAGGCATCATACCCCATAGTAGTCAATTTTTCTGCCACATCAATACTGATAATACCTCTACTACAATATATAATAATCTTTTTGTCCTTTTCCTCTGGTGGATTTGAAAACAATTCTTCTATGCTGCTAAAAGAGGCTCCTGGGATACAACCATATTCAAACTCTTCTCGACTTCTAATATCAACCAAATGATACTGCTCCTGTTTTAAGCTTCCTAATTCTTCCACTGTAATTTCCATTTTTACCCTCATTTCTGCATTCTTTCAACTCTTCATCAATTCCTACATAACTTGTATAGATTATAACTTTTTTGCTATTTTTTCAAGTACCTTCTTTGAAAAAACACTATTAATTCTAATATACACCCTTGCGAGGCATTTTTGCACTATAGAATGCTTTTTTCATAAGAATAGCTTAAATTATCCTAATCCTATATAAAAGTATTGCCGCTTACATAACCTTTCAGAAACGACTTTTCTCCTCTTTTCACACAAAAATCCCCCTTACTCTCACCTGTATCTCTACGACTTAGTGGTGGGAATAAGAGGGATGTGTACCTACATTTTAAATAAGGATACAAACAAAACCTACTCAACAACAATCCATTTTAAAAGGGGAATATTTTGACTAATATGGCTACTGCAATGAGCAGTCCTACGACACTAGCTATTCCATATATTTTTCTGGATTCCATGTCCTCTTTTTCTTTTACAAAATAATAGATTGCTGCACAAAAAATCAAAATTCCAATTATTAATCCAATCCCATTAAATATCATCCTTTTTCCTCCATCTCAATAATAATGCTGAATTTATAATTACCAATACCGAACCTGTATTATGTACCAATGCTCCCACTACAGGATTTAGTATTCCTGTAATAGCCAACACAATCGCCAGTAAATTAAGCCCCATGGAAAAGGAAAGGTTACAAGTAATCGTAATCATCATACGTTTGGATAACTGTAACAGATGTGGCAACTCTTTTACCTCATCATCTACCAGTACAATATCTGCTGCATCCATCGCAATATCACTTCCGATTTCTCCCATTGCAATTCCAACATTGGCTTTTTTCAGAGCTGGTGCATCGTTGATGCCATCTCCAATCATGCAAACATCATAACCAGATTTTTGTAAATCCGAAATATGCTTTAATTTATCCTCTGGCATACAGTGTGCATACACTCGTCCAATCTTTAACTCCGCTGCAATCGTATTGGCAGACTTTTCATTATCTCCTGTCAGCAAAATTGGTTCTACACCAACCTTGTTCATTCTCTTTATCATATCCGCACTTTCTTTTCGTATTGTATCTGATAGTGCTAAAAAGCCTGAAATTACCTGATTAATTGCCACGTAAACAATCGTACATCCTTTTTCTACATATTGCTCTGCCTCTTTTTGCAGGTTATCAATATTTTGTCCTGTGTACTGTTTTAAAAGTTTTGTGTTTCCCACTATAATTTCCTGCTTATCCACAACCGCCTGTACTCCCTGTCCCGGAAGCATCGTAAATTGCTCCGCTTCTTTTAGTTCCTGCTTAACCTGTTTTTTATAGTTTGTTGTAATTGCTTTTCCGAGAGGATGCTCTGAATATTGTTCTGCGGCTGCCACATAAGCATATAATAACTGTTCTGGATACTCTGCATGAATGCTGTATACTTTGCTTACTTTTGGTTTTCCATAAGTCAATGTTCCCGTCTTGTCAAAAGTAATTTTAGAGACTTTTGCCAAACGCTCCAAAGCATCCCCTTCCCTTACAAGGAAACCATGCTTTGTAGCATTTCCCATCGCTGCCATAATCGCAGTTGGTGTAGCCAAAACAAAAGCACAAGGGCAAAATACAACCAAAATAGTAACAGCTCGTATGATTTCTCCAGTAACTGCCCAAGTAATGCTTGCGGCTGTCAAAGCAATCACAACAATCCAGGTAGCCCATTTATCTGCCATCCCTACTATCTTTGCCTTATCTGCATCTGCCGATTGTACAAGGCGAAGCATTCGTTGTATGGAACTATTTTCATTTGCCTTGGTTGCCTCCATTTCAAATACACCAAACTGGTTTACCGTTCCAGAATATACTTCATCGCTCTTGCTTTTATCTACTGGCATAGATTCGCCTGTTAATACCGCCTGATTGATAGCTGTTTCTCCCGATAGGATTACGCCATCCACTGGTATCGTCTCTCCTGCTAATACACGAATACGATCTCCTACCTGTACCTGTTCTGCTGCCAGAATCGTTTCTTTCCCATCTTTTAAAATACGTGCTGTCTGTGGTGTCAAATGTACCAGTTTTTCAATTCCTGCTCTTGCCTTTTGCGCCGTAATTTCCTCAAGCAATCCACCAATCTGCATGATAAATGCCACTTCACCTGCCGCAAAATCTTCTCCAATACAGATGGATGCAATAAGTGCCAACGAGACTAACACATCTGCTTTTACATCAAACTCCGTAATAAGTCCAATAATAGCTTCCAGGATAATAGGCAATCCACATAAAACAATGGAAATCCACGCAAAATCAATGGAGAAAATGGTCACCTTAAAGAAACTTAGCAACAATGCTATTCCGGATAAAACCAGAAACACAATATCACGTTTTATTCCACCCAATTCTAATAGCCATTCTATTTTGTCTATTGCTTTTTTCATATAAACTCCTTTCCATAAAATCATTTTAGGCAATTGCACCACTTATTGCTCTACGCAATAGAATCGTGGAACTTTCTTGATTATGTTAAATCTCTAAAGCGTTTCATTGCTAAAATGTTTTACCTGTCTGCTTTTATACCCTATAGGGTATGGGTGTATTATACCTATAGGGGTATATGTTGTCAAGGGGCTTATTTTTAAAACAAAGCGAACAAGTCTATTCATTTCATCCCAGCAATCCTTTGTAATCCACAAATAAAAGAAAGAAAAAAGCACTTATCCACTCTGAACAGACCTATTTGTCACATTTCAGAATAAATAAATGCTTTTTTAACATTGCCCTCCTACAGAGCATTTTTGCTCTATCGGGCACATTTTTCTACTCTATTCTTTTATTCACGCCATACTTTTCTATATTGCTCTATCTGCTTTGCCGTTTCTTTTGATAATGTAAAATTTGGCTGATCTTTGATTTGTTTTCCCAATGAACTCATCTTTCTCTTATACTGCTTCATCTCTTCTGGAAGTCCCAACAGTTTTTCCATACAGATATTCAAACTTTCCTCGTCTTTCTGCTCCATACAGGTATTAATTGCAAAAAGCAAATATTGGGCATAGGTTTCATACTCCTCTGTATAATAAGGGCAAAGTGCAATCGTCTTATCTTCGTTTTGTATCATTTCTTCATATCGCTGTTGATAATAACATTCTGCCGCCCGAATCTGATACCCTACACGACTGTATGCATTTTGAGAAAGTAATTGGTTTGATAACATGGCAAGTTCATCCAACTGCTCCACTGTTTCTAACTCGTCTTCCAATATCTTAGCATAATTTTCTCTTGCTTTCGTATAATACGGATACCAGCTAAGTGCAGCATTATAATTATCTGCATAATAGTAGAAACTAGACACTCCAAATGGTAACATTGCAATGATATAACCAACGCCAATCACAATGGCTATGATTTTTTCTTTTGTGTGGACTGCAAAACTCTTTTTGGCATCCCATATTGGTAAAAACAGACAAAACAACATACTCATAAAGGTAAATTCTAAATTAAATTCAAACAAGCTATGTATCGCAAACACAGCTAACCACATACGATTTCTGCCTTTTTTGCACTTACAAATTCCCCATATCGTTACACCAATCATGGCAAGCATTGGCAAAATTCCTACGTCCAATCCAATCTGTAAAAAATCATTATGGACATACTGTACTTGATAATATCCAGTAGCAACAGACCCATTTACATAAGAATAGCCATAGGCTCCCATACCAAATGGATATTTTTTTAAAAGTTCCAGTGCATCCTGCACATATAGGAAACGCCCCAATAGTGTACTGGAATGTAAGGAAGTAGTAAAAATTCGTCCAACCGTATACTTTAAAGTTGGAACAACGGCACTGGCTCCCCCAAGTAACACCACTCCAGCCCCTAATGCAATAAGCCCTTTCCAAGCCTTTTTCTCAATGATTCTGATTATCAGACAAAGCATAGTAAGTATAAAAACAATTCGACTACCAGAACAAAGGATACCAAATGCCAAAATCACAAAACAGCTCCAATCCTTCCAGCCTTTTTCCTCTTTATACAGCAGCCCTATCATACCAAGCAATAAAAATAAAGCAAATGTGTTCGCATATTGAAAACATCCTGCCATTCTATTTTCCGTAAATAAATAGTCATGCAAATAGGGAATCAAAAAACCCAATGCAGATAAAACTGTCATCGCTGCTCCCATCAAGGGAAGTAACTCTAATAAATCCTCTCTCTTTTCCTTCCTACATTGTGCCAATAAAATAAACCAAAACAACAATGGAATACGCTTTGTAAAGCCCAGAAATGCCATTCCCTTGGCTATTCCATAAATACTTACAATCCCATAACATAGAAGAACACCTGTAAGAATCCAAATACATGGACTACCACAGAGGTGATACGATGCTTCTTCCATAATAATTGAAATCGCAAGCAGACACATTACAATTCCCGCTAAAATAGCACCATATTCACGGAATAATCCGTATAAAAATGGCATAAAGAAAAATGTAACTCGTAATGCTTTCCTTCCCTTTTCTGTCTGCATGTCTTTCTCCTTTACCTATAAACGAACCCGTCTAACTGCATAAACGGGTTCGTATCTTTCGTATTCTAATACTCTGACATATTGTCAGCTACTTCAATTTCATAATAATGGTTACTATCTGGTATATTTAATACAAATAACTGTGAGGTTGTCTCATTTGCTGAAACATATTTTGCTGCCTCAAATACATTTCCAGTTTCTGTAGCATATTCTTCACCTGAGGTCATATTTTCCCATACATATTCACCTTCATCAAGTGTTATGGTTGCTGCTCTTGTACAATACACCCTTAACGCATGTTTCATATTAGTTAGATTAATTGCGACTGGTTTATTATTGTTCTTAATTCTCAACGAATCAAGTAATGGTAAATTGTCCATGTTTATGGTCGCAATTGTATTTCCCCTTAAATTTACCTGATAAAGCTGTGATAAATTTGTTAATGTTACGGTCTGCAACTTGTTATTGTAAAGACTTAAGTATCGCAAATTATTGTTGCCATCTAAACTGAATGCTGTTATCTTATTGTAATCCGCATATAGCGAAGTTAAGTTTTTATTCTTAGATACATCTAATTTCGTTAATGCATTTTTAGAAAGATACAAATTAGTTAGTTTCGTTAAGCCTGAAACATCCACACTACTCAGCTTCTTATTGCCACTCAAAGACAATGATATCAACTTATTATTTCCTTTAAAATTAATTGACTTCAGTGCAGCACTATTGTATACGCTAAGAGACTCTAATTTACTTAATCCCGAAACACTGATTGCTGTAATATTATTATTCTCATTTGCATATAAAGACCGTAAGCTTGTATTTTTTGATGTATTAATCGTCTTAACTTTTGTACTATTTACACTTAAGTATTGTAATTTTTTATTCGAAGAAACCTTAACACTGGTAACTTTCTTTCCACCAACAATCGCATTCGTCAATTCCTTATATTTTGAAAAATCAACTGCTGTAGTTGGTCCACCTGCATATGTCATACTCTTAATCTTGGACGCTTTTTTTACCTTAATATTTTTCATCGGAATCTTAGCATTGGTAACATTAATACTTGACAAATTATTTAATTTGGAAAGATTTAATGTCTTTAATTTGGAATCACCGTAAACTTCAACTGTGTTTAATTTCTTGTTTTTTGTACTGGTTTTCAAATTGCTAATCTTACCACCACATCTTAAATACTCTAATTTTGTATTCTTAGATACATCCACATTTGTAACACAAGTTCCTCGTACGGATAATTGTTTTAGTTTAGAATAAGAAGCCACCTTCAGATTTCCAAGCTTTGAACAATTTTCCACAAAAAGCCTCTCAAGTTTCTTACAGGAAGACAAATTACTTGTCTTTAACACTTTATTATCATATAAGGATACTGTCGTTAATGCCTTCGTTGGAAACTTCACTGTTTTCACTTTTTTATTATTACTTACATTAATATACGCTAGTTTTGTATTTTTTGAAAAATCCATGCTAGTGCAATTACTACCATAAACCGTAATCTAATTCAAATTTGTAAGTTTCTCGATTCCTTTCAAATTTTTCATTCCACTATCTGAAAGATACAACTGGCTAATCGCTGCATTCTCGTCCGCAGACAATTTTCCATCTTTATTGGTATCATAATTACTGATACGATTTCTTAATGCCTGATCTGGAAAGTTCTTTGCATTAATAGCAATGGTTGCCGCCTGCACCTTCTTGCATGGAATTGCCCCAAATTGCGTGATAGTCATTGCCCCAATCAATGCTGTCACAATAAGTTTCTTTAGTCCCTTTTTCTTCATACGAAGACCTCCTTTTTCATTGACCCTAAAAAACATACCCCTGTTTTTTATAGTCTGATTAATACCCCTAGATTCTGGTACTTTTTTTGTTTATAACGTAAACATTCTTATAAATACACAAAATCATCCATATTATATATCGGTTTTTTCGTAGGAAAAATTAGGAAGTAAAATATAGCCTTTGGCTGAACACTTGTCTTCAATCCAGAGGGTCCATTCAAAAAATGCCTTATTTAAAAATATCCTAAAATTTTAATAACTGGATAGGCATTTTTCTCATGACGCCGTTACCGGCTATGCTTATATATATGTAGTATACACTTTATCCGCAAGCGCAACAGTGCATACTACATATATATAAGCGCACCCTCTGAACTGTTACGACATGTTTGCGAAGCGTTCTACTGCCTTTGTGAAGTTCTCGATGGTTTTATCTGCATCCCCATGCTCAATTCCATCTCTAACACAATGTTTAATATGCCCCTCAAGAACCACCTGACCTGCTTTATGTAACGCTGATTTTGCGGCATTTATTTGTGATAAAATATCTTCACAGGGTACATCCTGGTCTATCATTTTGTCAATCGCCTGTACTTGTCCCACAATCTTTTTCAGTCTTCGATGTAAATTTTCTGAATCCATACACTGTTTCATAATTATAATCCGCCTTTCTGCGAAAGCCACCAATGCGTCATGAAACACCTTGGCTGA
>OLGB01000759.1_pt1 | contig 43141 bp, 38 predicted proteins | sample 1605691 | NCBI WGS metagenome assembly OLGB01 (sample SAMEA3888925, study PRJEB22519) | human gut metagenome | biome: human gut; feature: human-associated habitat; material: faeces | place: Denmark | collected 2010
CCGCCACCTCCATAAACGCCGGGATTTTGCAGATGGCCGACGAGATAGGGACGATAGAACCCGGAAAATTCGCCGATATTTCCGCGTGGCCCCGTGATTTAATGACGGATTCCAAAGCTCTCCTTGACTGCTGTTTCGTAATGAAGGATGGAGTAGCCTACCCCACCGAAAAATCCGAATAATATACGCAACTTAAGTAAGCAGCGGTAATAAGTTTATTGATATAAGGGTAAGTGAAGCCGAACAGGCAGGCGTCTTCTTCTCTTACCCTTGATGTTGGCATGCCGTAAAGGAGAATCTGGCAATGGAAAATATAAATAATGAACCTAAAGTGACGTGGGCAAGTTATGTGGCGCTGTTTATCGTGGTAATCATGTTTTCCGGGATATTCGCCAACAGCGGCGGGATTTTGAAGGCCTTTGATTTCAGTCAGCTTAACGGCCAGTTTGGAAATATCCCCTTTGAAAAAGGATTCAATTTCAAAGGGGTGGGCGGCTCCGGGGCCAGAGATGGTTTTATGATGGCAATAACACTGACGCCGGCCGTGATTCTGGCTTTGGGGATAGTCTCCGTCTGCGAGGGGTTCGGAGGGCTTTTGGCTGCCAACAGGCTGATGTCTCCCTTTTTCAAACCGCTTTTGGGAATCCCCGGAATCTGCGGGCTGGCGTTTATCGCGAGTTTGCAGAGCACGGATACCGGTGCAGGTATGACGAAAGAGCTTTTTGACAATAACTTTATCACAGACGAGGAGCGGTCGATATTTTGTCAATTGCAGCTCAGCGCGGGCGCTACGATCACAAATTATTTCGGTTCGGGGGCGGCGTTCTTCCCTTTTCTTGCCGTGCCGCTGGGAATTCCTCTGCTTATGGTATTCATTATGAAGATATTCGGAGCGAATGTCATGAGGTTTGCCATCCGTTGGGATTTAAAAAGACAGGCTGGAAGATAGGACACGAGGATAGAAGGAGGTAAAAGATATGGCTGAAAAGAGGCCCGGAATCATAGATCTGTTTGTCAGCGGGGCGCGGCGCGGTTTCAACATCAGTATGACAGGTATGCTGCCAAATGTTGTTATGGCATTTGTTATAATCCGTTTTCTCGACATGAGCGGTTTCCTGCCGCTGATATCTAAGGCCGCAGCTCCGGTTATGGCGCTGTTCGGCCTGCCGGGCGACGCGATGATCGTTCTGGTTACCGGTTTCATGAGCATTGGAGGAGGCTGCGGCGCGGCCGCCGCCCTTGCAGCTGCCGGTAAACTGAGTATGGATAATATGACGCAGCTGCTTCCCTGTGTCCTGCTTTCCGGGGCAATGGTCCAGTATATGGGACGCTGCCTGGGGACGGCGGACGCCAGGAAAAAATATTGGGTCCTGCATTGTCTGATTTCAACCTGCAACGGCCTGATCGCCCTGTGGATCATGAAGTTCGTGATACTCGCCTTTTAAAACGCGCGAGCTCCGCCGCTGAGGATTTCCGGCGGCGGGGCTCGCTGAAACCGGTTAATGACAAACGGAACTGACTACAAAGAAGGAGTTTTTATGGACAGCTTGTCTAACTTCAAGGATAGGATCAGAAAAAAATCTCTGTTGTCTAAAATCATGTCGCCGGAAGAAGCATCTCAGTATATTCAACCGAACATGCTCATCGGATGCAGCGGGTTTACCCCTGTAGGATATCCTAAAGTAATCCCCGCGGCTCTCGCAAAGAGAGCGGAAACGGAAGGACCTGTGCCGCTGACCTTATGGTGCGGAGCCTCGTCCGGACGCGAGATAGACGAAGAGCTTGCTTCATCAGGCTGTATCAAGCGCCGGTACCCATACCAATCGAACAAGGTAATGAGAAGTATGATCAACGAGGGGAAAATAGAATATTCGGACATCCACCTCTCAATGGGAGGACAAAATTTAAGGTACGGATTCTACGGAAAGATGGATGTCGCGCTGATAGAGGCCGCCGCCATAACGGAAAACGGCGGAATCGTACCAAGCACGGCCGTCGGCGACGCCGCCGCTTATGTTCGCTGCGCGAATAAGGTCATTATTGAAATAAACCTGACACAGCCTGCCGAATTAGAGGGTATGCATGATATATTTATTCCCCAAGACCCTCCTTACAGGAAACCTCTTCCATTGAGATCGGTACGAGACAGGATAGGCGTTCCGTTTATTGAGTGCGGCGCAGGTAAGATACTGGGAATCGTTCCCTCTTCTGTACCTGACTGCGGCGTACTCTACGACAAACGCTGCGACCCAGTCAGTGAAAAAATTGCCGCCAACGTACTGAACCTTTTAGACCTGGAAAATAAAAGGCCGATAATTCCCATAAATCAGCTGCCGCTTCAATTTGGCGTCGGCAGGGTGGCGAATATAGTTTTGTCGGAACTGGCAAAGACTGTTCGCGGTGACATAAAAATCTACAGCGAGGTTTTACAGGACGCCGTATTGGACCTCATAGACGCGGGGAAATTAGCTTTCGCCTCCGGCACCTCTCTTACGATGACAAAAGGCGGCCTGCAAAGATTATTTCAGCATCTTGAAGATTACAAAGAAAAAATACTCCTGAGATCGGAAGAGATAAGCAATAGCCCGGAAATAATCCGCAGACTGGGAGTGATCGCCGTAAATACCGCGTTGGAAGCCGATATCTTCGGCAATGTAAACTCGAGCCATAACGGTTATGACATAGTAAATGGCATCGGCGGCAGCGGTGATTTCGCAAGGAACGCGTATTTGACTATATTCGTCTGCCCGTCTTTGTACAAAACAGACGGTTCTTCAAATATCGTATTTAACTGTTCACATGTCGACCATACGGAACACGATGTCGACGTGATCATTACAGAATACGGCGTCGCCGATTTAAGAGGACTCACTCGAACCGAACGGGCAAAAGAGATCATAGGCAAGTGCGCCCATCCTTCACATCGATGCGGCCTTTATAAAAGGTTAAGATCAATGCGGCATTGCAGACGGGAAACAGGCGCATGACAGAAAGTCACCCTGCATAATACGCACCGCCCCGGTCAAGATAGGTTGTTGCCAGGCCGCTGCTTAAAGGAGGCTCTTTCAAAATTCCAACGTGTATCTTATATGGTTTCTATGCCTTTAATACAGCTCCATATAAATCTTCAGCACGCGGTCTCTGTCGAGGGGGACGAAGTTGTTCGACATCAGGCGCTGCTGGCGCTGCATCACGGAGTCGGTGAACTCTTCGAGTTCCTCTTCTTCCACTCCGTATTCGTGCAGCGATTTTTTCGGGAGGATCTTGTTAAGCAGGTCTTCGAGCGCTTCCCAGGCATCGTCTTTACGGCAGCAGAGCAGGGAGGATATGAAGCCCATCATCTCCGCTATTTCCCCGTCCTCTTTTATCTCGATGTAGTTCTTCATCACGCCGGTGAAGACGGCGTAATTGCTCTCGCCGTGCGGAACGTGGTACTTTCCGCCGAGCGGGTAGGAGAGCGCGTGGACGGCGGCGCAGCCGGCGGTGCCGAAGGCGATGCCGGCGTAGTTGGCGGCGGTAAGGAAGGAGTCGAGCAGTGGGATGCGCGCCTTGCGGCCCTCTTCCGCTATTTTAAGGTAGTTTTTTATTATTATCTCTACGGCTTTGCAGGAGAGCAGTTTGGAGAAGGCGGTCGCCTTCGGTGAAAGCGCGGACTCCACGGCGTGTACAAGCGCGTCTATCGAGCTCGCGGCGAAGACGTCGAACGGCAGGTCGTGCAGAAGTTCGGGAATGAGGACCGCCTGGTCGGCAAAGAGGGCGTCCGCGACGAGCCCCATCTTCGTGCCGACGCGCGTTCGGTTGACGATCGAGATGTTCGTCACCTCGCTGCCGGTGCCGCAGGTCGTCGGCACGATGACGAAGCCGCGCCCGCGCCGTATTTCGGAAGGGGCGGCGTAGAGCTCGTCGGTCTTTTTGCCGCCGGAGGCCGCGACGATCTTCGCGATGTCTACGATCGAGCCGCCGCCCACGGCGATGAGGCGTTCAAAGCCGAGCGCCGTCACGGCCTCGATTATTTCGTCCGTCATCACGTCGGTGGGCTCGCCCGCGCCGAAATCCTCCATGAAGAGGCTCTTGAGCGGCAGCCCCAGCGGAGCGAAGTATTTCTCGTATATGGGGCGGATGGTGAAGATAAAATCCCCGCGTCCAAGGGCAAAATCTTCCGCGAACTCCTTACAGGTCTTGAATCTGTGCAGTTCCGTCTTTAGGATGATTTCTTTCATGAGCGGCGCCTCCCCGGCGATTTTTATTTTCTTCATTATTATACTCAGTTTTCGCGCGAAAGATATCAGCCGCCCGCACTGCAAAATGTTTTCTCTCATTTTGCAAATATCGTCGGGAACAGTCCCAACAAATCCTTGCATTTAATCGGGAAAACAATTAAACTGTTCCTGCTTTATGCATCCTATGTCGCTACACGGAAGGGACGTGAGACGTAAATTGAAAAAAAACACTGGTGTCTGGTGTGTCAGACATGGAGCGAAACTCCAAAACTCCCGCATGCTAACTTCCCGCCGAACCGCTTTCGGCTTTATGGCTAAAGCTGCCAGCCTGTCAGCTTTGATGTTATATGGCGAATATCTTCGTATATGACATACTCCTTTGGTCTTCACATAAAAATCCAGAGGGGGCATATAGATGAACACTACCAACAAACCATTGATAATAATCGAAAATCTCTGTAAGAGTTTCGAGGATGGCGACGTGCTCAGGAACATCAGTTTCACCATCCGCGAAGGCGACCTTGCCTCGATCATCGGGCCTTCGGGCTGCGGCAAGTCGACTTTCCTGCGCTGCATAAACTGTCTTGAGCTGATGGACTCCGGCTCCGTCACCGTCGCGGGGGTCACCGTCTCGCGCAAACCGGGGGAGGTGCCGAGCGACGCGATGCTGCAAAAGGTCCACGAGCTGCGCACAGAGGTCGGCATGGTCTTTCAGAGCTACAACCTTTTCCCTAACAAGAACCTGCTGCAGAACATCATGCTCGCGCCGATGGTCGTCAAGGGGATGAAGAAGGACGAGGCCCACGAGCTCGGCATGAAGATGCTTGAAAAAGTCGGGCTGAAAGGTTTCGCGCAGAAATACCCTTCGACGCTCTCAGGCGGCCAGAGCCAGCGGGCGGCGATCGCAAGGGCTCTCGCGATGAATCCGCGCGTGATGCTGTATGACGAACCGACCTCGGCGCTGGACCCCGAACTGGTCGGCGAAGTCCTCCAGGTCATGAAGGACCTCGACGCCGAGGGAATGACGCAGATCATCGTCACGCACGAAATGAAGTTCGCAAAGGACGCCTCGGACTATATCATCTTCATGGATAAGGGCGAGATCGTCGAATACGAGGACGGGGACATCCTCTTCGCCAATCCGAAGAATGACCGCACGCGCGCGTTCCTGCGCCATTTCGTCAACGCGGGGGTAACATGCTGATGAGAGCCTACGTTGTTCATACACAAACAGGCCTGTACATGAAGGGACTAAGCGCTCGCACAAAATCGAAGATTTTGGTTCGCCGCTTATTCGTCAACGCGGGGGTGACATGCTGATGAAAAAATTCATTGCGCTTTTTGCGCTTATTCTCACGCTGCTCTCACCGGCGGCGCTCTTTGCCGGCGAGGCGGCCGTCTCCGCCGGGGAAGGGGAAAAGATCTTACGCTGGGGCGGCGACTCCGAGGGCGGCTTCCCCTATATGTTCCCCGATCCGAAGGACCCGAAGAAACTCATCGGCTTCGAGGTGGACATCGTCGACGCGCTTGCCGCGGAGATGGGACGCAAACCCGTCTATGTCAACAACGCCTGGGACAACCTGATCCCCGGCCTCGACCGCAACCTTTACGACATCGCCATCAACGGCCTTGAGGTGACCCCAGAGCATGAGGAGACGGTCAACTTCTCGATCCCCTACTACAAGACCTACCTTCAGCTCGCCGTGCGCCGCAAGGACGATTCGATCAAGAGCCTTCAGGATCTGAAGGGCAAGGTCGCGGGGACGCTGAAGGAAAGCTACGCGCAGATGGTCCTCGAAGAGGTGGGGAATGTTGAGATCCGCACCTATATCGTCGAGGCCAACACCTATGAGGACCTCGCCAACGGACGTCTCGACGCGGCGCTCTTCGACCAGCCGATCGCGCTCTACTCGGCGGGCTTCAACCCCGAGATCAAATTCGTCGGACCGCCGATCGGAGAGATAATCTACGCCATCGCCATCCGCAAGCAGGATAAAGAGCTGCTCACGGAGATCAACCGCGCTCTGGTGGCGCTGCGCGACAGCGGTAAGCTGCGCGAGATATATGACAAGTGGAACCTCTGGACGCCGGTGATGGCGACGGAGTTCAACGACTTCGACCCGCCGAAGTACGAGCCGGTCTATTACAACGAGTGGGCCGAGGCCCACAGGCCAGACCTGACGATGCAGAAGCGCCTTGAAAGATACTGGGACGCGATGCCGCTCTTCGCAAAGGGCGCGCTCGTCACGATGGAGGTCTCCATCGTCGCGATGGTGATCGCGATCTCGCTCGGCCTCTTCCTCGCGGTGACGCGCGTCTTCGCGCCCCGCTGGCTCGCGCTGATCGCCACCTGGTACGTGGAGATCGTCCGCGGCACGCCGGTGCTGATACAGCTCTTTTTCATCTTCTACGGGCTGCCCTCGGTGGGGATAAAATTCTCGCCCTTCTGGGCCGGCGCGATCGGCCTCGGCCTCAACTACGCGGCCTATGAAGCCGAGATATACAGGACGGGGCTCTTCGCCATCCCGCGCACGCAGTGGGAATCGGCGCTCGCGCTCGGCATGACGAGATGGCAGGCGATGCGCGAGGTGATCCTGCCGCAGGCCGTCCGCGTCGTCATTCCGCCGATCACGAACGACTTCATCTCGCTGCTGAAGGACTCCTCGCTCGTTTCGATCATCACGATGGTAGACCTCACCAAGGTCTACGGCCAGGTCTCGGCGACCTACTACGACTACTTCGGCCCCGGCATCATCGTCGCGATCATCTACCTGATCCTCGGCCTGCCCTTCGTGCGCTTCGCGCGCTTCACGGAAAAGCGGCTCGCCGCCGCGGAAAACGACGGCAAGCAGAGCTACAGGGAAAATATATACAGAAGAAGTACAAGATATCTGTAGGCATATGCCATCGCATGACAACTGAGATGATCTAACGTTAAGCAAGAGGGCACGGCTGCGGGCCGCGTCCTCTTGCTTATGCCACCGGCCAGTTCCGGCGGCGGACACAGGCCGGGGCTGTCCCGGGACGCATCCATCGCCGCCGACAGCACGGCCGCGCGTGAAATTTTAAAAGATAACATTATCGTAAAAACACGTAAAAACATTAATATCTTCTCTTGACTTTCAAAAATAAATTATTATAATCAGTCGTCGTTGAGATCAACGCAATGATGTGAAGTAGTAGGCGGCCATACCGATCCAGAGAGGTGCCGGTTGGTGCAAGGTATCCGAAGAGTATGCTGCCGAACTCGTCACGGAGCGGCTGCGCAGAAGTTTTTCAGTAAGCGCAGACGGGCGGCCGCCCGTTACAGCGGCGGGGATATGTCTGTATCCCCTATAAGAGCATTCTTTTTAGAATGAATGAAGAGTGGTACCGCGGAAGCCTTCCCCTTTCGTCTCTTCTGTCCGTTTCGGAACAGAAAAGACGGAAGGGTTTTTTTGTTCCGAAAAACTGATTCGGCCTGGCCTGCGGACTCGGCCAGGCGCCGCAGTGCGGCGCAAGAAAAAAGAAGAAAGAAAGGATTTTTAACATGAACAAAGACGTATCTGTGAAAGTACCCTTTGCCGTCGCCTTTTCCGTTGGCTCGGTGCTGTTTTCCGCCCACGCCGGCGGCGGTTTCGCCACCGGAAACCAGGCGAATACCTACTATGTCAGCCTCGGCTGGCTCGGACCTTTTTCCGCCGTCCTCGCCATGCTCCTGTTGGCCATAACCATGCGCGAGGCGATGTTTATGTACAATTCACGGGGGCTCTCCTCCTACAAGGAGCTGTTTCAGACCCTCTACCACCCATTTGACGGGCTGTATGTCATGTTCGAGATATTCTTTTACATCATGGTGCTGATGGCCGTAGCCGCGGCGATCTCGGGAGCGGCCTCCGCGCTGCGCGAGTACTTCGCCCTCAATTACTATCTGGGCATCGCCCTCGTCGGCGCCCTCGTTCTGGCGCTCACCATATTCGGCGCTCGGCTGGTGCGAATGGCGACGACATACATGGGGATCGCCATCCTCGCGACCGCCATTACGATCTACATTATAGGCATCGTTAAAAACGGCGGCATCGGCACGGTGCTCTCCGCGGATTTTAAGGCCGGCGGATTTTCCGACCTTCCCCAGGCGATCCTCAACGGCTTCACCTATGCCGCCTTCCAGTGCGTGACGCTGCCGACGATGGTCGCCTGCGGGACGCCGCTGATAAACAAAAAGGCCTGTGACAGCTCCATGTGGATATCCTTCGCCATGAACACCGTGGCGCTGGTACTATCCGTTCTCATGCTGCTCTCCTGGAAGTCTTTTTATACGTCGGTGGACGGCGGCTCCGTCATCCCCACGCTGACCTCCTGCCGAGAGATGGGTATCGGCTGGCTGACGGCGATGTACGGGATGTGCCTGCTGCTGTGTCTGATTTCCACCGGAGTAACAACGACCTTCGGCTTTGTGGCAAGGTTTGAGAAGCTGCCGCTCTTTCACGGCATCTCCTCCTCAACGGCCAGAAGCGCCATCGTAGCGGCGTTCATCATCGCGCTCTCCATGGGCATCTCCCTAGCGGGGCTGACCAACATCATCAAATACGGCTACGGCTACTGCGGCTATTATGCCATCGCCGTCGTCATCATTCCCTTTATGACGGCCGGCATATACAAAAACAGAAAATTCCTGGAGGTCCACCCTGAATATCGCGGCTCCGCCGCGCGGGCCGGTTCTCTGGGGATAGGCGGGAGAATTGCCCCTGATAGGGCGGAACCCGGAAAAGCGGAATAAAAGACAAGTTTCTGAAAGGACTGGTTATACATGGAAAGAACATTGATCCCCGGCTATACCATCGGGGCCGACGCCTATGACGACATCGTGAACATCTGCGCTCAATATGGTAAGAAGGCCGCGATCATCGGGGGAAGGCAGGCTCTTGCCGCCGCGCGGGATAAGATCCTCCGTGCCATCGACGGTTCCCCCATCGAATCTTTAGGCTGTTTCTGGTACGGCGGCGAATGCAGTTATGAAAATGTGGATATGCTGGAGCCGCAGGTGCGGGAGGCCGACATGCTTTTCGCGGTCGGAGGCGGCAAAGCCATCGACACTTGCAAGGTGCTGGCGCATCGCACGGGGAGGCCTTTCTTCACATTCCCCACCATCGCCTCGACCTGCGCCTCGTGCACAAGCCTGGGGATAGTCTATCACCCGGACGGGAGCCTGCGGGACTATTCCTTCTCCAAGGTCCCGCCCTGCCATATTTTTATCGATACGCAGATCATCGCCGACGCTCCCGACCGTTATCTCTGGGCCGGGATGGGCGATACGATGGCAAAGTGTTATGAATGCACGATCTCTTCCCGCGGAGACACCCCCTCTCATTCCGACGCCATGGGCATCGCTCTCAGCCCCATGTGCTCCGCGCCGATCCTGCGCTGGGGCGAAAAAGCCCTCGCCGACTGCCGTGCCGGGCGCGTGACCTATGAGCTGTCCGAGGTGATCCTCAGCATCATCGTCTCCACCGGCCTTGTCTCAAATTTTGTACAGGTGGACTATACGACCGGCATGGCGCACGCGATCTACAACGGCTTCACCGTTCTGCCAGGCACGGAGGCGAACCATCATCTTCACGGCGAGGTGGTATCCTTCGGCGTCCTGGCGATGCTCACCGTCGACGGGCAATTTGACGAACGCGACAAGATCCTGCGTTTCAGCCGTTCCATCGGACTGCCGACGCGCCTCGCCGACATCCACGCATCGCCCGCGGACCTCCCCGCCGTGGCGGAGAAGGCGCTCGCGGGGATCGACGTGCGGAAATATCCGTACGAGGTCACCAGGGATATGATAATCTCCGGAATTATGGAACTGGACGAATACAGCGGCCGGACAAAATAACCGGCGGAGAGCGTTATCTGCGGGCCTTCACGGCCCGCTTTTTTGTCGCCGCGAACATATATATCTTCCCCGCGGAGAACAAATCATTGAGCAATTTTAAAATGCACGATGCGCGCCTGACTTTGGTGAAAGGGGCTTTCAGCTGTGTGTGTTCAGGATTCCCGGCGGTCAGAGGCCAGAACGGCGTAGAAGGAGAGGTCGCAGATTCCCTGGTTGTTCCGGTCCACCTGACGCATTGTTCCCTCGTATTTCATCCCGCACCGCTTCATCACGCCGCCTGAAGCTGCGTTGCGCGGATCGTGTGTCGCGACCACTCTGTTAGCTCCGGCCTCATCGATCATAAAATCGATGACCGCCCTCAGCGCCTCGCTCATGTATCCCTTGCCCTGCCATCTTCGGCCCAGGCCGTAGCCGACCTCCACGGAGTCCACCGTCTCATCGCTCCAAAAGACGCCAATGTAGCCCACCGCACCGGAATCGGAGCACTTTTCCTCGATGGCCCAGTGATAATAATCCACCTCACCGTAGCGTTTTACACAACCGGCCAGGAGTTCGCGGCTCTCATCGACGCGGGTATGACTCTCCCACCTGAGAAACTTCGTAACCTCAGGGTCAGAGGCCCAGTTTTTGAAGACGCTCTCCGCGTCCGCCTCGACAAACCGCCGCAGTATCAGCCGTTCGGTCTCAAGTCTCTTCGTTCCCTGGTGTTTCATTCGCCTTCGTCTCTCCCTTCATTTGCTCCTCAAACATCCGTTCGAGTTCGTCCTCGTCGGGCGACAGCTCTCCCGGTATCTCGGAAGGCGGTTCCGGGCCGCTGAGGCGCTGCGCGAGCCTGGTGTATCTTGTGCGCGTGCGGTCGTTTTCCACGGCTATTCGCAGCGCTTTTTTCGCGCCGACGATGACGACCAGCCTTTTGCCGCGCGTGATCGCCGTGTAGAGCAGGTTTCGCTGGAGCATCACGTAGTGCTGCGTCAGCAGCGGGATGACGACGGCGGGATATTCGGAACCCTGCGACTTGTGGATGGAAACCGCATAGGCGTGGACAAGCTCCTCCAGTTCGGCGAACTCATAGCTGACGGACCCGGTGTCCATCTTTACGGTGACGCGCGACTCGTCGCCGTCGACCTTGGTTATCGTGCCGATATCGCCGTTGTAGACGTCTTTGTCGTAGTTGTTCTTTATCTGCATAACTTTGTCGCCCTCTTTGAAGACACGTTCGAGCCGCTGTACGGAGGCGCCCTTGCCGGTGTTGAGTATCTTCTGCAGCTCAAGGTTGAGCCGCTTGGTGCCGACGTTGCCGTTGTGCATCGGCGCAAGCACCTGGATGTCGCTCACGGGGTCAAAGTTGAAGCGGTTCGGGATGTTTTCGGCGACAAGTTTTTTTATCGTCTGAAGCACTTTATTCTCAAAAAGTTTTTTATATTCGTCCTCGCCTAGACCCTCGCGATCGACGCGCGGTTCGATGAAATAGAAATCCGACAGTTCCAGGCTCTGGTCTTCCGGCAGTATCGGCATTTCGCCGTCGTTGACGCGGTGGGCGTTGACGATTATGCGGCTCTCGCGTCCCTGACGGAATATTTCCCGCAGCATGACCACGGGACAGACGCCGGACTCTATCAGGTCTTTGAGGACGTTGCCGGGAGAGACGGAGGGCAGCTGGTTGGCGTCGCCGACGAATATCAGCGAAGCGCCGCGCGGCACCGCTTTGAGCAGATGGTGGAAGAGTATCTGGTCTATCATCGATGCCTCGTCGACGATGAGAAGGTCGCATTCGAGGGCGTTGGTCTCGCTGCGCATGAAGGAGCCGCCCGTTCCCGGGCTTCCGACGTATTCGAGCAGGCGGTGGATCGTCTTCGCTTCGTGCCCCGTGGCCTCGGTCATGCGCTTCGCGGCGCGTCCCGTCGGCGCGGCGAGCATGACGCGAAAGCCGCCCTCCTCGCGCATACGGAGCACGGCGCGGATGATCGTCGTCTTTCCCGTGCCGGGACCGCCCGTTATCACCATCACTTTGGAGTTTACGGCGGTGATGATCGCCTCGCGCTGCGCCTGGGCGAGCGTAATGCCCATCTCGCGCTCGAGCCAGGGCAGCGTCCTGTCACAATCGACGCACTGGCTGTTGTAGGGTTCGTTTATCAGGAGCCGCAGGTTCCTCGCGGAGCTCACCTCGGCATAGTGGAAGGCGGGAAGGTAGACGGCCTCCTGCTCTTTGCCCTCGCGGTCGGCAAACCTCTCGACGATGATCTCCCCCGCGAGCCGAGCCTGCTCTATCCCCTCGCGCGCCATGTCGAGGGTGACTTGCAGGGTCTGTGCCGAATGGGCGGCAAGCAGCTCCGAGGGAGCATAGACATGTCCCTCGGCGATCAGCTGGTTCAGGACGTGCTGGACGCCGGCCCGCACGCGCATCGGCGAGTCGGCGGAGATGCCGAGCTTCTGCGCGATCCGGTCGGCGATCGTGAAACCGATGCCGGGGATGTCGATCGCCATCCGGTAGGGGTTATCTTTGAGCACAGCCACCGTGCCGGAACCATACTGGCGGAATATCCGCATCGCGTAGCCAGTACCGACGCCGTAACTCTGGAGGAATACCATCACCTCGCGTATCTCACGCTGTTCGCGCCATGATTCCGCGATGGCCTCCGCCTTGTTTTCGCTGATGCCCTTTATCTCCGCGAGGCGCGCCGGTTCGTCGTCGAGGACGCGGATCGTCTCTTCGCCGAACTTATCGACTATCTTCTTAGCCATCGCGGGGCCGATGCCGCGAATGAGGCCGGAGCCGAGAAATTTCTCTATCCCCGTCACCGTCGCCGGCAGGGTCGATTCACACTTGTAGATGTGGAACTGCATGCCGTACTTCGCGTTCTCCTCCCAACGCCCGGAGAGGGTGAGCATCTCGCCCTGAGCCGGTTCCGCCATGAGGCCGACCGCGGTGATGAGCTCGGCATGGTCGCGCACGCTCAGGCGGAGAACGGTGTAACCGTTCTCCGCGTTGTGGTAGGTTATGCGCTCGACCTGTCCTTTGAGCTCGATCATCAGGACCGGCGAGACGATCTGGTTATCTTCTTTATCCGCCAACCGCCGCTCCTATTTTATGTATCTTATCTTTCCGTCGACGACGGTCAGTCCCGTCGTGATGTCAAGCAGTTCGTTTTCCGAGACGATGAAGGGATCCTCCATGAAGGCCACCATGTCGGCCGCCTTGCCGGGTTCGAGGGTGCCGCGCCATGAAAGCTCGCCGCAGATCTTAGCGCCGCCGCTGGTGTACATGGAAAACGCCTCCACGCGGTCTAGACACTGCGAGGGCATCCAGCCGTGCTCAGGCTCGTTGTTGAGGTCCTGCCGCAGGATCGCGGCGCGGATGCCGACAAAGGGGTTGAGCGGCTCGGTCGGCGCGTCTGAGCCGGCTCCCACGGGGATGCCGGAGTTTATCAGGGATTTCCAGGCGTAGCTCCAGCGCGCGCGCTCCGTATCCAGGCGCGAAATGACGATCGGCCAGTCGGAGGTGACGAATGCGGGCTGGATATCGGCCATCACTCCAAGCGAGGCCATACGCGAATAGAGGTCCGCGCCGCCGACCTGACAGTGTACTATCCGGTGAGCGATGCCGTTGTTCGCGGCGCTCTTCGCGGTCTCCACCGCGTTGAGGCAGCGTTCGATCGCGCCGTCGCCGATCGCGTAAAAGGCGACCTGCATCCCCGCCTCCTGCGCCCGCTGTACGAGCCTGTTGAGTTCTCCCTGCGAGTGCGCGTAGACGCCGCGGTTGCCGGGATCGTCGGAATATTCCTCGCGCAGCGCCGCGGTGCGCGCCCCGAGGGTGCCGTCGACATGTATTTTAAGCGGGCCGGAATGAAAATAGCGGCCGCTCCTCTTGTTATTTCCGTTTTCGATGAAGGCCGCCAGCTCCTCCTCGTCACGCAGGTGCCACTGCTGCGCGACGCGCAGCGGCATTTTTTCGTCGGCCTCCATCGACTCGTAGAGATCGAAGACCCCCTGCGCGCGCCCCACCATTTCAAGGTCGTCGGTCTGCACGGAGGTAATGCCGCAGCGTATCATCTTTTCCGTGGCAAGGCCGTACCAGTGCCGCAGCGTCTCCGTCGAATGTTCGGGGATGTTCATGCGCACCCAGTTGACGGCGGCCTCGCTGACGACTCCGTTCGGCTCGCCCTTTTCGTCCGTGTTGATGACGCCTCCCGAAATGCGGAAGCCGGGGCCGATCTTCAATATCTCAAGCGCCCTGCTGTTGAGGGCGGCGATATGGCCGCAGGAACGCTCGAAAAAGAGAGGGATATCCGTCGATATCAGGTCCAGGTCGAACCTGTTCGGGAAACGGTTCTCCGCCATGTGGTTTTGATCCCAGCCGCGCGCAAAGAACCAGCCGTCGGGTGAAATGTCGTTCTCGGCGAGGAAGTGGCGTCCCTTGCCGATCATCTCGTCTATCGAGCGCGCGTCGCCGAGGTCGAGGGTCTCGATGCTGCGCCCCGCCGCGAGGAGGTGATTGTGCGTGTCAGTGAAGCCCGGAAGGATATAGCGTCCCTTCATATCAAGGACCACCGTTCTGGTGTCGCATTTCGCAAGTATCTCTTTATCGGTCCCCAGCGTCTCGATGACGCCGCCACGCGCGAAGATCGCCTGCGCGCGCCCGGGATAGGCCATCGGGTATATCACGCTGTTTATCAACGCTATGGAGTCTGTTCTGATGCTCTCTGCCATTTTCTGAAAAATTCCTCTGCCTTCTCGATTGATTACAGCTCTCTGACAAGCTCCGCGAGCGTGCGCGCTCCGAAGCCAGAGGCGCCTTTTACGTAGTAACTGTAAGGAGTCTTCACAAAATCCGCCGCCGCGATGTCCAGATGCGCCCAGGGAATATCCTTGCCGACAAAAGCCTCAAGGAACATCGCCGCCGTGATCGCGCCGCCGTAGCGGCCGCCGCTGTTGACGAGGTCTGCGCAGGGCGACTTGATCTGCTTGCGGAGGTTCGGGTCGTTCATCGGCAGCTTCCAGAAGCGTTCGCCGCTCATTTCCCCCGCCTTGAGGATCTTTTCGCCCAGATCGTCGTTGTTCGTGAAGAGGCCGGCGGTCGTCGTACCCAACGCCACGGCGCAGGCTCCGGTGAGCGTGGCGATATCCACGATCATATCCGGTTTGAGCTCGGAGGCGTAGGCGAGCGCGTCGGCGAGCGTAAGCCTCCCCTCGGCGTCGGTGTTGTTTATCTCTATCGTCTTGCCGCTGCGCGCGCGCAGGATGTCATCTGGCCTGTAGGCCGCGCCGCCCGGCATGTTTTCCGCCGCCGCGATAATGACGCTGACCTTCCAGGGCAGCTCGAGCTTCGCCGCCGCGCGCAGCGCGCCGAGCACCGCGCAGGCGCCGCTTTTGTCGCCCTTCATCGTCGTCATAAAATCGGCCGGTTTTATATCGAGGCCGCCGCTGTCGAAGGTAAGGCCTTTGCCGACGAGTACGATGTGCCCCTTCGCCGCGGCCTTCGGTTCGTATGCGAGGTGTATGAAACGCGGCGGGTTCGCCGAACCGCGCGCCACCGCGTAGTAAGCGCCCATATTTTCCCGCTGGATGCGGTCCTCGTCCCATATCTCGCAGGAAAGGCCGAGCTCGTCGGCGAGCGCCGCGGCCTTCGCCGCGAGCGCGACCGGGTTTATCACGTTGCCGGGCTCGTTCGCGATGTCACGCGTCCAGCACTGGGCCTCCGCCATTATCCCGCCTTCGGCTATCCCCTTTTCGTTTCCGTCGACGATCACGACCGTCTCAGGAGCCGCGAATCTGTCCTTTTCATCTTTTTCAATGTATTTGCTGAAACGATAACCCGCGAGCACCGCGCCCTCGGCCGCCGCGCGCGCGCGTCTCTCGTCCTGCGGGCGCGCCATCGTCAGAGAAAGAGACGAGAGTCCCTTCGAGGCCGCCGCGCGCGTTACGCGAAAGGCCGCCTCGCGCACCGCGTCCGTCGTGCTCTCGCTCTCCGAACCGGTCCCAGCGAGGACGACGCAGCGGACGTTTTTATCCGCGAGCGGGATGACGAGCAAGGAGCCGGACTCCGCCTTAAATTTCTCGCCGACGACTATCCGGCGGCAGAAATCGCGCATTTCGCCGCGAAGCGGATCAAGTGAAAGCGATTCGGGATCGCCCTGCTGCAAAATAATGCCGATCGCCTGAAGCGACTCGGCGTTGAAATCTTCGTCCTGTTTCTTAACTACCATTTATATTTCCTCCTGAATCAACCGCTTTTTAGTACGTTCGTATTTATCATATCACTAATGAAATATTATTGCATATTTTTTTACATAGAACAGCGGCATTTGCACAAATTTTTCAATTTCTGTATAAACTCGGGCCATAAAAAATATAAATGGTACCATAGTTTCTCCCCGTTAACGCCTTTTACTCATTCCACCGGCGGTCAGTTTCAAGTATAATGCTAAAATTGTCCAAAAGTATTTGAAATGTTCTGCTTTTACGGAGGAATTTAACATGACAAAACGTTACGACGCGATAATAGTGGGCGCCGGCCCCGCAGGCCTTTTTGCCGCGATGGAGCTGACGGATAAAGGTAAAAAGGTCATCGTCATCGAGAAGGGGCGTTCGATCGAAAACAGGAAATGCCCGATGAAGCTCGGCAGCCCCGAGTGCGTGCAATGCCGCCCCTGCAACGTCGTCTGCGGCTGGGGAGGAGCCGGGGCCTTCAGCGACGGAAAGCTCACGCTCACCCCGGAGTTCGGCGGGAACCTCGAGGAATACTGCGGCCGTGAAAAGCTGCTCTCCCTCATCTCCGAGGCCGACGAGATATATCTGCGCCACGGCGCGAGCAAGACCCTCTTCGAGCCAAGCGGCGACCTGGCAAAGAAGGTGATCACGCGCGCCCTGCAGGCCGGACTTGACATAATCCCCGCGACGATCCGCCACATGGGGACGGACCGCTCGAAATACATTCTCGGCGCGATGTACGAAACGATGAAGGGCAACTGCGACGTAATGACGGGCACGCCCGTCGACCGCGTGCTGCTCAAGCAGGACGGCTCCGCCGCGGGCGTGGCGCTCGAAAGCGGCGAAGAGATATTCGCGGACAACGTGCTGCTGGCGCCCGGACGCGAAGGCGCGGCCTGGATGGAGCGCACCGTCCACGCGCTCGGGCTGGAGATAGAGTCGCTGCCGGTGGACATCGGCGTGCGCGTGGAGATCCCCGCCGCCTGGGCGGAGGACATCACCGACCAATTCTACGAAATAAAGGCGATCCTCGACACGCCGACCTTCGACGACCGCGTGCGCACCTTCTGCATGTGCCCGCACGGCGAGGTGACGACGGAATTCCAGAGCCACCACGACATCCTCACCGTCAACGGCCACTCGAACCGCGAGAACGACAAAAAGACGGGCAACACGAACTTCGCGATCCTCGTCTCGACAAAATTCACCAAGCCCTTCAAAGACCCCATCGGCTACGGCAGCCACATCGCGCGGCTCGCGAACATGCTCGGCGGCGGCATCCTCGTACAGCGGCTCGGAGACCTCCGCAAAGGAAGACGCTCGACGCACGACCGCATCGCGCGCGGCCTCGTCACGCCGACCCTGGCAAGCGCCGAACCGGGCGACCTCGCCTGCGTGCTCCCCTACCGCCACCTCGTCGGCATCATGGAGATGCTCTCGGCGCTCGACAACATCATCCCCGGCATCAACGGCACCCACACATTGCTCTACGGCGTGGAGGTCAAATTCTACAGCCTCAAGGTGGCTCTCGACAGGGGGCTTCAGAGCTCTATCAAAGGGCTGTACGCCGCCGGCGACGGCGCGGGCGTGACGCGCGGCGTCATCCAGGCCTCGGCGAGCGGCCTCTGGGCCGCGAGGAGCATCCTCGGCAAATAGATGGATTCGCGCCGCGGAACCCGACGCTTTTGCGGATGGAGGACCGCGGCTTCTTTTTTATAATAGGGCCGGAGAGGGGGCAGAAAAATTGAAACCGCAAAGGAAAAAGCAGTTTCTCTTCATCTATGAGGTGATGCTGCCGGTATTGGCGCTGTTTTCCCTCTTCACGCTCGTGGCGCTGGGCGCGTTTTATTTTCATCCCGAAAAACAGCCCTTTTTTATCTTCGTCGTCGATCATATCATTTGGGCCGTCTTCGCCGTTGATTTCTGCGTGCGCCTCTGCTTCGCCAAAAGCCTCAGGGATTTCATCGCCGCGCACATCTCCGAATTCGTCGCGATCATCCCCGTATTCCCCTTCATAATGATCAACTACGCCTTTGAACTGCTGAACTGGGACGACACCTCGTCGCTGCTCATACAGCTGATATTCTTCATAAAATTCCTCGCCTACCTCGGGCGCGCCTACACGACGCAGAGCCGTTTCTTCAAGACGAACCTGCTCCACTACGCGGGCGGCGTCACGATGGTCTCTATCGTCGTCGCGGCGCTGCTCTTCTCCAACTTTGAGCGGATCAGCTACGGAGACGCGATCTGGTTCTCCTTCGTGACCGTCAGCACCACAGGCTACGGCGACATCGTGCCGCACACCGAGGCTGGACGCGTCGTCTCCGTCTTTCTCATGGTCATCGGAGTCGCCTGTATCAGCTCCTTTACGAGTATCCTCGCGGGGCGCATCATGAACAGCTCCGGCCCAAAACAGAGCAATCCGCACCTGATCGCCGTCGAGCGGCAGATACGCCGCTTCTCTCTGCTCTCGGAAGATGAGGTGGAAGAGCTCTGTCTCGTTCTAAAAAGCCTCAAGCACCACCAGAAGATCAGCGGTTCCGACATCAGGGAGAAGATCGACGCCTTCAACGCCGTCGAGGATCTCGACCTGAGGTGGCGCAACCTTCCCTTCGTAAAATGGGTGCGCACGAAATTTGCCGGAATAATGACGGACGGGCTCGAGGTGGAGGCCAGTATCGCCCGGAAGAAAGACGACGGGGCGGGAGCCGTTCCCCCTGACGCGCCGGCGGCGGAAGACAAAAAAGAGGCCCCGGCAAAACCCCGGGAACCTCAGAAATAGCGGCAGCCTGGGCTGCGCATACAAACAGCGACAGCCTAAATCTTTATTATCCCCAGCGCGTTAAGGAAGATGACCATGACGAGCACCGGCGTCACGTAGCGCAGCAGCACGCGGATGAAGCCAGCCCTGCACTCGTTGCGGAGCATGCCGTGGTTGCTCAGCTCGTCGAAGAGGTCGCCGCGCTTCATCACATAGCCGGTGAACACCGCGATGCATAGGCCGCCCACCGGCATCGTGACGTTCGAGGACAGGTAGTCGAACAGGTCGAAGAAGCCTCTGCCAAAGATGGTGATGCCGCCAAAGTACCCCGAACCGTCGGCGGAACCGGCGGCAAGTATGCCTACCGCGCCGATGATGACACAGTTGATGAGCGCGGATTTTTTACGCGAGATATTGAACTCTTCGGACATCCAGATAGTCGGCACTTCGACGAGCGAGAGCATCGCGCCGTTCGCCGCGAATGCCGTCAGCAGGAAGAAGGCGAAGAGCAGCACCTGTCCGAAGGGCATCTGCGAGAAGACGAGCGGGATGGTGATGAAGAGCAGCCCCGGTCCAGCCCCCGGCTCGACGCCGAAGGAGAAGACAGTCGGAAAGATCGCGAGCCCCGCAAGCATCGAGATGCAGATGTCGGCGATCGCGATCTTGAGCGGGGCGACGGAAAGGTCGGCGTCATCGGTAAAATATGAGCCGTAGGTGATCATCGTGCCCATGCCGAGAGAAAGTTTGAAGAAGGCCAGCCCCATCGCCGCGAGGATCACTCCCGGGGTGACCTGTTTGAAGTCCACATGGAAGAGGAAGCGGAGACCGTCTCCCGCTCCGGGCAAGGTAAGGGCGCGAACGACGCAGATTATCAGCAGGACAAAGAGGGCGGGCATCATAAATTTAATGGCCCGCTCTATGCCGCGCGCGACGCCGAGAGAAATTATCGTCCCAACCACGACGAGGACGAGTATCTGCCAGAATATCGGCGCGAGCACCGTCGAGGAGAAAAACGAGGCGTCTGCGCCGCCGACGCCGATCGTCGAGGCGAACATCGCGCCGGCGCCCTCTTTGGTGATATCCGCAAAGACTCCGGTGGCCGCCTTAAACGTGTAACAGTAGACCCAGCCGGCGACGCAGCTGTAGAAGAACATGATAAGGTAAGAGGAGACCGCGCCGAGGAAGCCGATGCCGGACCAGGGCGTGCGCGGATTTCCCGTGAGTTTGCGGAAAGCCCCCACCGCGTTCATGCGGGAACGGCGGCCGATGACGAATTCGCTGATCATGATCGGGACCGCGACGCAGAATACGAAGAAAAGGTAGATCACGAGAAAGGCCCCGCCTCCGCCGGTACCGGTCATGTACGGGAACTTCCAGATGTTGCCGAGGCCGACGGCGGAGCCGAGGGCGACCATCAGGGCCGCCAGCGTGGAACTGAAACCGTCTCTCTTGCTTCCTGTGGACATAAATATCTCTCCTTCAGTAGTGATGGCAGATAATAGTTAAAAAAGAGCCTGATTTGACCGTCTAATTTTACACCAAACCAGGCTCTTTAACACCACGATATATAACAAAAGACCCGCGGTTGCCTATTTATAGAATTTTTCTTTATTCGAAAACTTTAGTCACGTAGGGCGATGTCGAGGACGAGAGCATCGCCGTGTAGTCGGGCCGGAAAGACAGGACGTCGCCCACTTTGAGATCGGGGCGCTCCTCTATATCGACAAGCAGGTGATCGCTGGAGGCCGTGATGATACGCACTCCATCGTCCAGCGGCTCAAGCCCGGAGATGTTCACATCCTGCTTTCCCAACGCGAGGATGCCGCGGCGGCGGTCGCCCCTGTCCTCAAATACGGGCACGCTGCCGAAGGCGTCATGCCCGATCTCGCCGACCGGAAGCGTCGGCTTCGTGCGGACTTCGACCAGCTCCGCCTCTATACGCATCGTATCCTGCGACAGCCCGTCGAGCAGCATGCCGAAGGAGGTGTCGCGGCCAAGCAGCAGCGCCTCGCCGAGCCTGAGGTTGTTGAAGGCTCCCGGGAGGCTGCCGCGCCTCATCATGACAAAAGAACCGGTGCCTCCGCCGGAATATATCGCGAGCGGGCGTCCGAGCGCGGCTTCCACCGCCGCGCCGCAGGCGGCAAGCTCCGTCAGGTTCCGGGCGGATGGCAGTACGCCGCTCGCGCAGGCAAAGTTGGCGCCGACGCCGGCGATCTTCATTTTTCCGGTAAACTTAGCCAGCCCGGCCGCGGTACGCTCCGCCTCTTTGAACCAAAAACCCTCGCGCAGGTCTCCCATGTCGAACATCACGACGCATTTCACCTCACGGCCGCTTTTCTCACAAATCTCCGCAAGGGCCTCAAGCGTCCCTATGTCGGAAATGAGCGTGTAGTCGCATAGCTCCGCGAGCTCCTCCAGCTCTGAACGCATCGGTATGCGGATCAGCGCGTATTCAAGCGCCACCCCGGCTTCGCGCATCCTGCGGATGTTGTCTAGGCGGCTGTCCGCGATTATCTTTATCCCGCCGGACGCAAAGGCGCGCGCGACCTCGGGAAAGGCCGATATGCCCTTCGAGACCCCCCAGAGGTTCACGCCGTGCCGCGCGCACTCCGCGACGAGAGAGCCCGCGTTTTTTCTAATATTGTCCAGCTTCACCCTCAAAAGCGGGTACTTTGTCTTTTTCTGTTCCAACGGCATCGATCATACCTCCCGGCGGGAAATTACCCGCTATAGCGGCTGATTATACATCTTTAGCTAAAACTATCCACTCTGTGTTAATATTGCATCATTATATATCAATTCATCCAAGGAGGCATCACGATGGACAAGCTCCCGATAAACCCCGGCATAACCGACGTAGTAAAGGCCTATAAATTTCTCAAAAGCCGCGTGCGCCGCACGCCGACGGAATATTCGTACGCGCTGAGCGAAAGGGCCGGCGCGCCTGTCTATTTGAAGCTCGAAAATCAGCAGCTCTGCGGCTCGTTCAAGCTGCGCGGCGCGCTTTACAAGATGAATTCCCTCTCTCCTGAGGAGAGGGCGCTCGGCGTGGTGACCTGCTCGAGCGGCAATCATGGACAGGGCGTGGCGATGGCCGCCCGTGAACTGGGGATAAAGACCTGGATCTTCGTCCCCGACACCTGCCCGGAGACGAAAAAAGAGGCGATCCGCCGGCGCGGCGGGGACTTCACAGAGCTCGTGGTCGCCGACGGCGATTATGATTTCACGGAAAGGGCGGCGCACGAATACGCCGAGTCTCTCGGCATAACCTACGTCTCGTCGTTCGAGGACGCGACGGTCATCGCGGGGCAGGGAACGGCTGGCTTTGAGATGTTTATGGACGAACCGGAGATCGAGCTGCTGCTGGTTCCGGCCGGCGGCGGCGGCCTGATGAACGGCGTGGCCATCGCCGCGAAGGCGCTGAATCCGAACGTTGAGATATGGGGCGTGCAGACGGATACCTCGAACCCCTGGGTCGTCTCCTGGGAGGGCGGGAGCGTAAAAGAGGTCGAATACGGCGAAACGCTCGCGGACGGACTTGCCGGCGGCATTCCGCAGAGCCTCCTCTCGCTCGCGAAGCTGCGCGTAAAAGGGATACTGGAAGTCACCGAAAAAGAACTCGCCGCGGCCATAGCCTTCATGCACCGCGAACAGCACCAGGTGATCGAGGGGGCCGGCGCCGTGGGCATCGCGGCGCTGCTGGCCGGAAAGGCCCCCGTCGGGGGACGCAGGACCGGCATCGTCGTTTCTGGCGGAAACATCGACGAGGCAAAGCTCCTCAAAGTCCTTGCGGAAAACAGATAGACATATTGATTTTCTTGAATATATTGCTATAATATAATCGTATCGACATCTGTCAATACGATAAAGTATCAGAATATATTGAAGGAACGGTGTGCGAATTGCCGGATATACGGGAATCGATCAAACAGGCATATACGGAGGCGGTATCGCGCGGCGGCGAAGAGACGCTTTCGATCAGCGATATGACAAAAGACAACTATGACGAAGAGACGCTGCGGGACCTGCCGGTACAGACATTCGGCTGCGGAAACCCCATCGAGGCGGCCCTGCTCAAGCCGGGCGAGCGCGTGCTCGATCTTGGAAGCGGCGCGGGGCTGGACCTGCTGCTGGCGGCCAAACGCGTCGGTACGGAGGGGCACGTCTACGGCCTCGACATGACGAAGGCGATGCTCGACAAGGCGAGAAAGAACATCGACCGGCTCGGATTCCGGAACATAACCCTGCTGCGCGGCTACATCGAAGATATACCGCTGCACGACGGCGGCGTCGACGTGCTGATCTCGAACTGCGTCATCAACCTCTCTCCGGACAAAGACAGGGTCTTTGGCGAGGCATTCCGCGTACTCTCAAGCCGCGGACGCTTCTGCGTCTCGGATGTCGTGCTGATGAAAAGGGTGCCTGAAAAGCTGAAAAAGAGCCCCGCCGCCTGGTCAGGGTGAGTAGCCGGCGCTCTTCCGGCGGAAGAGTACGCGGAAAAACTCAAGAAAGCGGGATTTACGCAAGTCAGCGTGACGATAACCAAACCGCACGAGATAAACATCGAAGTGGTAAAGAGCAGCGTCATGGACCTCACGGCAGACGACATGAGAGATATCGAGGGAGTGTCGGCAAGCGCCCTCATAACCGCGGTGAAACCATAGCAAAAGGCAGGGGGCGCTTTTACGCGCGGCCCTGCCTCTTGTTTATTCCCCTATTTTCTTTCCTTCCCGGCCCTCACTGCCCGATCGACGGCAGCGGCGGGATCTTCAGCTCCGGCACGGGGCCGAGGACGTCCTTCGTCGCGTCCAGCTCCATGTCGAACAGAGCCTGCGTTATCCGCATCTGCGTGAGATTGTCCGTTTCATAGCTTATGGAAAAACGCCGATAGCCGAACTTCTCGGCAAAGAACGAAAGATTTGAGTTTTCGCGTCCCGCAAATACCTGAAACGACTTATAGAGCGATTCCATGAAAGCCCCCTCGTTAAAGAACGGGTCTTCGTTGACGAGCAGCAGCACCTTGCATTCATCCACAAGGACGTTCTCGCTCCATATATCGCATAGAGTGAGCCCCGCCATCAGCCCCGGATATTGGCGCAGCAACGGCAGGACCGAATGCTCAAGCATCTCGGAGTAGGAGAAGACCATAGTGAAGCCAAGCTCTATCCCTCCGTTGCGTCCGGGATCGATCATATTCTGGCGCGCCATCGTGCCAATATTTCCGCTCTGAAAACTGCGCAGATAGAGGAACTCGCTCTTCATCTCAAGCGCAAGCCCCGCAAGGCTGCCAAGGAGCGGATCATAGAGCCTGTTCACCGTCACTGGCGAGTAATCTTTTCCGTAAGGAACCCACGGCGCGATGTCGAGGTCGATATTTTGGTCCCAGTAGGGAAGTACAGAATTTATCATCAGCCGCAGCCTCCTTTTTCCTATTTGGGATGATTATAGCATCACCGGGCGTCGCGGTAAATCGCCGCGCCGAAATCAAAACGCGGCCATAGGCAGATCGTTACTTCACCGGCATGTATACGCTGTTTTTGCCGCTTCCTTCAAGCCGGCGCCGACGGCATTCTCAGGCAGCGTATCTATCGGTTCCGCAAACCGTGCCTTCGGCCCATCTTCGTTGCGGTTTGGAAGTGTGACGCGGAATGCTCCTTTGGCCGTCTCAAACTGGGGCTCTTTCCCCTCGCCGCTATAGAGGCGGATGATTTTCCCAATGCCGGTCCCATAGCTCTCGATCAGCCTCATACGATAAAATACCGCGGCAAGATTGGGGTTCCGCGACTGTATACACCGGATGGCCTCAGTCCTTTATCCTGTAAATAATAAGGCCTCGCCGTACCTGTTTGAACCGCAATCTCAATGACAGCCGTTCCCTCCCGTTCGGCCGCCCTGAGCTGAACGAAGGGCATCACGTCCGGCCTGATGGAATCTCTCAGCGCGGAAGATATACGCAGCATTGCATCGTCGGGGTCCTCCGCGCCGACGACCTTGCCGTCCCTGCTGATTCCGACAGACAATACTCCGCCGTCTGTATTTACAAAAGCCAATACCTCTTTTTTATATCCGGAACGTAACACTCTTTAAACTCGACATCTAAATCTTCAAATGGGATCATCACGCCGCCCTCTCTTTCGCTCTGATTCTCTCGCTTTCATTCGTTTTATCTCGCAAATATACATAACTATATCCGAAAAACGAGAGAATCCAAGAGAACGCGAATGAATGGCGAGAGAACCTGAAGAACTACGGAGGCGGTATTTTTCAGGCAAGAGGGCCGCTGTATCTTTCCGCGGCTCTTTTGTCTGGGGCGCCATTTTCCGTATTTTCCATCAGCGGTCGAGATGCCACTTCGCGAACAGCTCTTCCACCGTCATCTCCTCGCGGATGCCGTATCTCGTCAGCGCGAAATCGTATTTCACGGGGTCGCCGGGGCATATCTCCCGGAAGTTCTCTGTGATCTCCGCCGCGGCCCTGCCGTTCGCGCTCCTTGAACGGCAGAGCCCGAGCGTCGTCGTGATATTGAACATGTGGGTGTCGAGCGGGATCAGCAGCTCCGCCGGCGATATGCCGCGCCAGCCGCCGGGGTCGACGTCGTCGCGGCGCACCATCCAGCGCAGGAAGAGCGCCATGCGCTTGCAGGCGCTGCCCTTGGAGGGACGCGGCAGCAGGAACATGTTCTCGCGCCCCGCGCAGCGGTTGAAGGTGTCGGCAAAGTTTTCCATCGCCGCCCCCATATCCCCCTTATATCCGGTTACGAAGAGCTCTTCAAGGCTGCCGCAGCGCCGCAGCACCTCGCCGGTCGCCGCAAGGAAGCCGCACATCTCGCCGCAGTCGGTGAAGCGATGGACAAAACCGCAGAGCTTCTCTTCGTGATCGCGCCGGCAGCTGTTTTTAAGGTATTCGGCGGGGTGAGGTCCGAGCGCGTCAAGCACCTTTCTGACGCTCTTCAATATCTGAGCCACCTTGCCGTAGGCGAGCCCCGAGGCTATGAGCCCGACTACCTCCCTATCGGCGGTATCTTCATAATCGTATAAAAACTGAAGCGGGTCGGGTGACACATAGATCCGCTTGTTGTAATCGTCGTATATCTTTTCAAAAATCTCCCGGCTCGCGATCCTTGCCGGCGTCTCCTCAAGCGGTTTCAATGCGCTATTTGAGGGTGTTGAAGCCAAAGGTCGGCGCGGTCTTCGGCGATTTACCCTTTTTGATCTTGTGGTAGTCGCTGTAGGTGAGCAGCGGGGCCTCTTTGAAATAGACCGACTCCTCGACCTCCCCGATGAACAGCATGTGGCTCGGCATCTCTATCGTCCTCACGACTTTCGCGTCAAAGGCCGCGACGCTCCACTCTTCGATGAGCGGGGTCCCGGCTCCGGCGAGGCTGTACTTGACGTTTTCAAACTTGTCGATATCGCGGCCGGACTTGAAGCCGAACTGGCCGATAAAGGTCATCGGCACATCCTGTTCGAGGATCGCGACGGAAAAGCGTCCGCTCTTCGCGACCATATCCGTCGTAAGGTTGGCCTTGTTGAGACAGGTGGCGACGCAGACCGGCTCCGAGGTGATCTGCATCACGGTATTGGCGATCTGCCCGTTGAGCCTGCCCTCAAGATCCGTGCTGACGATATACATCCCGTAGGTCAGTGAAAAAAGCGCCTTCATATCTATATTGCCCATCCTATTTACCTCCCTGTCATATTTTTGGCGACACCCTTATATCGAATGTGCCGGACCGTTTAAAGCCCGGCACATTCATATCTCAAAGATACTATGCTCTTTCGCCGAGTTCCTTGTCAATCATCGCCAGCGAAATGGGGATCTCGCCGAGCTTCCTGAACTTCGCGAGGATCTCCATCGCGTGCTCCTCTTCCTCGACCTGTTCTTCGACGAACCAGGAGAGCAGCCCGCGTGTCGCGTAATCCTTCATCTCCATCGCCAGTTCGACGAGTCCGTAGATGAGGGCCGTCACCTTCTGTTCGTGCTCAAGGGTCTGCTGGAATATCTCCGTCGCGTTCTTCCACTCGCTGCGCGGGGCGGCGATGGCCTCGAGAACGACGCGGCCGCCGCGGGAGACGACATACCCGTATATCTTCATCGCGTGTTCCTGCTCTTCGGCCGCCTGCTTCTTCATCCAGTGGGCGCAGCCCGGAAGATCGTTGGCGTCAAGCCAGGAGGCCATTGAGAGATAAAGATAGGCGGACTCCAGCTCCGCACGTATCTGCCCGTTTAACGCCTTTTCCATTTTCGCATCGATAACCATTTTGAATCGCACCTTTCTGTCTTTATGAAATCTGCTTTTCTAAATCAAAATCATTATTAATATCATAACCCAGTTATCATTAAAGTCAAGATTAAAATACGTATTGAGACAATTTTGATCCAATTTTTGTAGTTTTGACCTTATATTTTCATCATCGCTCCGTCTGTGGCCGAGGCCGCCAGTTTGGCGTATATCTTCAGCCAGCCGTCCGGCGCGTCGGGAACGGGCGCGCGCCAGTCTTTAAGGCGAGAGGCGATCTCCTCTCCGGACAGGTCGGCCGACACCTCTTTTTTATTTATATCTATGGTGATCATGTCGCCGTCGCGCAGGGCCGCGAGCGGGCCGCCTTCGGCGGCTTCGGGAGAGATGTGCCCGACGTAGCAGCCGTTGTTGGTCCCCGAGAATCTCCCGTCGGTTATCAGCGCGACCTTTTTCGCAAGCCCCATGCCGTAGAGGAATTTCATCGCGTGGAACATCTCGCGCATCCCCGGGCCTCCCTTCGGCCCCTCATAGCGCACCACGACGACGCTGCCCGGCGCTATCTCTTTCGCGAGGATCGCGCGGTTCGCCTCCTCTTCCGAATCAAAGACGCGCGCCGGCCCCGTGAAGCAAAACATCGACGGGTCCATCGCCGCCGGCTTTGCCACCGCGCCTTCGGGCGCGAGGTTCCCGCGCAGCAGGCACAATCCCTTTTCCCGGCTGAAGGGCTCATCCACGCTTCTTATCACGTTCAGGTCGGCGCCGTAGGGATTCCGGAAATCGTCTATGTTCTCCCCCAGCGCGCGGCCGTTCACGGTAACGGCGTCAAGGTGAAGCAGGCTCCTCACCTCGCGCATGACCTGCCGGACGCCGCCGGCCCGGTAGAAGGCCTCCATATCGTACTGCGCGGCTGGATTCACCTTCGCAACGAGAGGGACCCTTTCGCTGAGCGCGTCGATCGCCGCAAATATTTTCTTCGGGTCGAGCCCGGCCTCGTAGGCGATCGCGCAGAGGTGCATCACGCAGTTCGTCGACGCTCCGGTGGCCAGCATCACGACCGCGGCGTTCTCCAGAGAGGCCTCCGTTATCACGCTGCGCGCGGTGATATTTTTATTCACAAGCTCGACGATCCGGCGCCCCGCCTCTTCGGAACTTCTGAGGCGCTCCGCGTAGACGGCGGGAATGAGCGCCGACCCCGGAAGCGACATCCCCATCGCCTCCGCGAGGGCCCCCATCGAGTTGGCGGTGCCGTAGAAGGAGCACGATCCGCAGCTCGGGCATGACGTCTCCTCCAGCCTGTTCAGCTCGTCTTCCCCTATCGTCCCCGCTTCAAACATGCCGACCGCCTCGGAGAGCGAGGTCGAGTCGCTCTTCCGTCCGTCGAACTCGACGCCGCCGAGCATCGGCCCGCCGACGGCCATGATCGCTGGAATGTCGAGGCGCGCCGCGCCCATCAGCATCCCGGGGACTATCTTGTCGCACGAGCCGAGCATCACGAGACCGTCGAGGTTGTGAGCCCTCGCCATGCTCTCAAGGTCGCTAGCGATCAGTTCGCGCGACGGCAGTATGTATTTCATGCCGCCGTGGCCGCTCGCGAGCCCGTCGCAGGCCCCGATCATCCCAAACTCGACCGCCGCGCCCCCCGCGCGGTATATGCCCTTCTTGACGAATTCCGCGACCTGCCGCAGGTTGAAATGGCCTGTCACCAGTTCGTTCCAGGAGTTGGCTATGCCGATGACCGGCCCCTTGAGGTCGGCGTCGGAACATCCCATCGATTTATAGAGGGCGCGCGCCTCCTTGAAGTTCATGTTTTCCAGCTGCCGTGTGCTTTTATATTTCATTTTTTACCGTCACACTCCTTCTCAAAGATGATATCACAGCGGCATGAAAAAATTTTACCCGCTTTTTTCTTTTTGCGATTGAGGTGTGATTAGAGTACAATAGAAGCCATCACAAATGTTCGGGAGGTCCGGCGTTTTGGAAATAAGACCTGTAATGCTTGAGGACGCGGAGGCGATCGCCTCCATCAGAAGGCAGAACGGCGTGTGTGAGGGCGTATTGGCCCTTTCCAGCGAGAGGATCAATACCACTGTAGATTTTTTAAACTCACTCACCGGAAGGGACAGAGGCTACGTAGCGGTAGAAAACGGCGAGGTCGTCGGCTTCTCCGTAATGATGGCGAACAGGGAGCCCTGCCGTTCGCACAGCGCCTTCATCGCCGTGATGGTAGACACAGACTTTCAGCAAATGGGGATAGGACACCGTCTTTTGAAACACCTGGTAGACCGCGCGGACAACGAACTGATGCTCCACCGCCTGGAACTGCTCGTACTGACGGAGAATGAAAGGGCGATAAAGCTCTACAAAGACCTCGGCTTCATGGTGGAGGCGACGAAAAAACACGCCGCCGTCGTGAAGGGGGCGTTCGTCAGCGAATACCTGATGGGAAGGCTTCGCGGAGAGGGGGCGGAGATATGAGGATAAGGCCCGTAACTCACAGGGATGCCGAGGGCATCGATAAAATAAATGCTAAGGTGGCGGAGGGACGGCTGTTCAACTTCTCCACCGGGAAATTTGAGGATGTGGGACAGCTGATAGCGGGGCTCACGCAGTTCGATCACATGTTCGTGCTCGAGACGGAGACGGAGCCGCAGGAGATATGCGCCGTGGTGCTGCTGCAGGTCAATCATCAGATATTCCTGAGGCGGATGGCCACTTTAAGGATCATCGTCGACCCGAAATGGCAGGGGCAGGGGCTTGGAAAGGCGCTGATGGCCTCGGCGCTCGATTTTGCCGACGACGAACTGATGATGGAGCGCGTCGAAGTCGAGATACCGACGGACAACGTCAACGCGCTGAAGCTCTGCAAGTCGGCGGGATTCAAGGTCGAGGGGATCGCGAAGGACTGGATGCGCAGCCACGAGGGACATTTCGTCGACGCCTATCTCATGGCGCACTGCCGCAACGCAAAATAGCGGACCCTATCTTACGCGGCGTCTGACACTGACACGAAACGCGGCCTGAATTTTTCAGGCCGTTTTATTTTATCAACAATTATCGGATTTATCTTATTTTTAATGCCTCTGTTACGTCAAGAGTTTTATGCTTGCTCTCTTCTCATTGATTTTACTATTAAACGCAGCGGGTTAATGACAATAATAGAGAATGTATTCACAATCGTGCCGTCATTAGCTTTAACAACGGCGGTAAAAACATAGGAGGAACTCATTATTATGGAGCAGCTCACTCAACTGGTAACCGATATTAACAGCTTTATCTGGGGCTTATGGTGTCTTATCCCGCTTCTCTGCGGTACGGGACTTTACTTCACGATCCGGCTCAAGTTCGTCCAGATCAGAAAGTTCCCCGAGGCATTCAAGGCGGTCTTCGGAGGCATCAACCTCTTTGGGAAGCGGGCGGGCAAGGACGGCATGAGTTCGTTCCAGGCCCTCACCACGGCGATCGCGGGACAGGTGGGAACGGGAAACCTCGCGGGCGCGGCGACCGCCATCGCGATGGGCGGCCCCGGGGCCATCTTCTGGATGTGGGTCGCGGCCTTCCTCGGAATGGCGACGATCTTCGCCGAGGCGACGCTCGCGCAGGTCTTCAAGCATAAGGAACCAGACGGCAGAGTGGTGGGAGGCCCGGCCTTTTATATAATGAACGGGCTGCATTGCAAACCCCTCGCGGTATTCTTCTCCGTCTCCCTCATCATCGCGCTCGGATTCATCGGCAACGCGGTGCAGACGAACTCGATAGCGGACGCCTGCAACGTCGCCTTCGGCTGGAATAAGCTATACGTCGGCATCTTCCTCGCCGCGCTCGGCGCTTACGTATTCTTCGGCGGCATCGGACGCATCGCCGCCATCACAGAAAAGCTCGTCCCCGTAATGGCGGCGATGTACCTCATCGGCGGCGCGATCATCCTTATAATGAACTTCACGCAGCTCCCCCACGCCTTCTGGATGATATTCAAGGGCGCCTTCAACCCGGCGGCGGCGACTGGCGGCCTCATCGGCGTCTCGATCAAACAGGCGGTACGCTACGGCGTGGCACGCGGCCTCTTCTCCAATGAAGCCGGTATGGGCTCCACGCCTCACGCGCACGCGGTGGCAAAGGTCAAGCATCCCTGCGAACAGGGCTACGCCGCCATCATCAGCGTGTTCATCGACACCTTCTGCGTCCTTAACATGACGGCATTCGTCATCTTCGTAACGGGAGCGATCGACGGACATACCAGCGGCATCGCGCTTACGCAGAAGGCTTTCAGCATCGGCCTCGGCCAGCTCGGCGTACCGTTTGTGGCGCTCTGCCTCTTCTTCTTCGCCTTCTCGACAGTCATCGGCTGGTACTTCTACGGCGAGCAGAACATAATTTTCCTCTGCGGCGAGAAGGGACTTCTCCCCTACCGCCTCATCGTCGTAGTCTTCCTGGTGCTCGGCTCGGTGCTCCAGCTCGACCTCGCCTGGCAGCTTGCGGACTTCTTCAACGGAATAATGGTCTTCCCGAACCTCGTCGCACTGCTCGGCCTGGCCTCGATAGTTTCAAAGCAGCTCAACGAATACGAGAAGGACGGACGGCTGAAGGCGGCAAAGTAAAATTTTCCAGACAACAGAAAACGGGAGGCATCTCAACGAGGGATGCCTCCCGTTTTTTATCGTGAATGATCAGCGTCGCACAGCTAACAGAAGAGCCAGGCGAAGGGCGCGAGCAGGAATACGCTGAGCACCGCCCTGATGAAGTATATCCCCGTCAGCTTCCAGAAGCCGAGCGGTATCGACGACTGGAGGATGAGGACTCCGACTTCGGTCATGTAGATGAGGCCGGTGCCGGAGATGCAGGCGCACATAAACTTCGCGGCGACGGCTGTGCGGCCGGAGCCGACGACGGCGGCAAGGAACTGGTCCGCGTAGGCGAGCAGGAACGCGGGGGCCACCTCTTTGGCCTCGGGTATCTTCATGAGCTGGAGGCACCAGGCGAAGGGCGCGGACAGTATCTGGAATACCGGCGTGTTGTTGGCGATGATGAGGACGACGGTTCCCCAGGCGACGACAAGCGGCATCGTACTGACGACGAGCGAGACGAAGGTCTTCACGCCGGAATCGATCGTCATCGCCGTGGTCTGCTTCGCCGAACGCTCGACCGCAAGTTTGATCGCCCAGTCGCCGAGCGAATATCCCTTAGGGATGTCGTCGCCGATGCGCTGTTTGCCGGCCTTGCCGGAGAAGGTGTCCGGCATCGAGGAGAGCGGCCAGACGCGCGGCATGATGAGCGCGAGGATGAACGTCACCGCGTAGACCGCCGCCATTATCTGGAAATACATGTTCGGCAGGCCGACGAAATCCGCCATGACGTAGATGTAGGCGATGCTGATGACGGAGAAGGCCGTCGTGATGATCGAGGCCTCCCTGTCGGAGTAGTAACCTTGGTCGTGGACTTTGGTCGTGATGACGACGGCGACAGAGCAGCTGCCGACCCAGGAGGCGAGGCAGTCGACGGCGGAACGGCCCGGGAGTTTGAACATCGGGCCCATGATCGGGCGCGCGTAGGTACCGACATATTCCATGAGGCCGTAGTCCGTCAGCAGCGGCACGACGCCGGCAAGGACGATGAAGATTATGAGTAGCGCCGGGGCGAGGATGATCGCCGGAGTGCCGCCGTTATCCATGTTCCAGACTATCTCGGGACCAAGTTTGAAGAAAATCACGATATAGAGCGCCGCGCCGAGGAGACGCGAGGCGAGCCAAAAGGGCCTGACGATCAACAGTTCGCCCCAGAAAGAATCCTTTGCGATCTTTTCAGGTTTGCAGAGCGTCGCCCACAGCGAGGCCAGGGCCGACAGCACGACGAGCACCATCGCGGTGCCCGGCAGCCACGGCTTCAGGATCGCCTTTCCCCAGTCGATCGCGATGCCAAGTATGGTATTGAGGCTGCCCTTCATTGGAATGGGCAGAAGAAAGACTATGGCACCGATAAGCGACGGGATCAAAAAATGCATGATTTGCGCGGATGTGTATTTCTGTTTTGCCGCCATTTTCAATACTCCCTTTCATAGTGGTTTTTTGACTTAAAATGCGAGACATCATAACGCGGCCTGCCGCAGGCTGTCGTCCCCCCTTTTTCGGCGCGCCGCTTCGACCGGATCTTTCAGTCGAAAATTTTGCCCGGATTCATTATGTTGTTTGGATCGAGCGCCAGCTTTATCTTTCTCATGAGTTCAAGGTTCTGCGGCGGGCAGAGCTCCATAAAATAGTGTTTGCGTTTGCTGCCGATGCCGTGCTCGCCGCTGATGACGCCTCCGAGCGAGTCTGTGAGGCGGAATATATCCCATTCTATCTCCGTTTCGACGCGCTCCCACTCCGGGAGCGTCATCTCCGCGGGCTTCAGAATCGTCGGATGGAGGTTGCCGTCGCCGGCGTGGCCGAAGTTGGCGATCGGCACGCCGTATTTTTTCTCTATTTCGCGCAGGCCGCGGGCGACTTCGGGTATCCTGGAGATCGGCACGACGATGTCCTCGTCTGCCTGCACCGGGTCCGTAAGGCGAAGCGCCTCGTCGATGCTGCGGCGCACGGACCAGATGCGCTCGCGTGTGGAACGCGTATCCGCGACATAGATCTCCGCCGCGCCCTCCGCCGAGAGTATCTCGCCGGCGCGTTCGATATCCATGTCAAGCGACTCCTGATTGCTTCCGTCGACTTCGACGAGCAGCACCGCCTCGACGCCGGACATCGGCAGCTCCTCATTGAGGAAGCCGCATGCTTTACGGTAGCAATAGGCGTCGATATATTCGATCGAAGAGGGGACGATGCCGCCGTGCGCCATCATCTTCGGCACGGCCTTTATCGCCGTTTCCGTATCGGAGAAAAGGGCGAGCAGCGCGGCGCGGTTTTTCATGAGGGGCTGGAGTCTGAGGATTATCTTCGTCACGTAGCCGAGAGTGCCCTCCGAACCGACGAAGAGCTCCTTCAGGCTGTAGCCGGAGACGTCCTTCATCAGCTTGCCTCCGAGCGTCAATATCTCTCCAGTCGGCAGCACTACCTCCAGTCCCAGCACATAACGCATCGTGACGCCATACTTGACGGCGTTGCCGCCGCCCGCGTTTTCCGCGATGTTGCCGCCGATATGGCAGGAGAGCACGCTCATCGGGTATCCAGTATAGGCGAGCCCCTTTTCGGCGGCCGCGGCGTTTATCTCGCTGGTGATGACGCCCGGTTCGGTGACGGCCACGAGGTTTTCCGCGTCTATTTCTATTATGCGGTTCAGCCTCTCGTCGGAGATGACTATGCCTCCGCATACGGGCAGCGCTCCGCCCGACAGCCCTGTGCCGCCGCCGCGCGGGGTGACCGGTATCACATGCCTGTTGGCAAGTTTCAATATTTCGGATACTTCCTGAGCCGAAGCCGGCGCGACGACGGCATCCGGCAGGTAACGCTCGCCGGCGCGCAGCGTCGTAGTCTCGTCGCGCGAACAGGCCTCCAGCTTTTCCTCCGCCGTCCACACATGCGCGGGTCCGGCTATCTCCGCCAGCGCCGCCAGTATTTCGTCAGTTATAATGCCGTACTCCATCATAAAACGCCCCTCTTCCGGCGAATAATATTCAAAAACCATGTATATTTATAAGAGTATATTATAATATAATACTCGGCACTTGACTTTATAATAAGGAGATTTTCTATGGCCGCTGGTTTTGATATTTCAACAATGTCGCTGATATTGGTATGCTTTTTAGTATTTCTCGCGGGATTCGTCGACGCCTCGGCTGGCGGCGGCGGGATCATTTCACTGCCAGCCTATATATTCACGGGTATGCCGGCTCATCTGGCGCTGGGCTGCAACAAGTTTTCAAGTTCCTGCGGCACCACTCTCGCGGTGTTCAAATTTTGGCGCGGCGGCGCCGTCAACCTGCGCGCGGCGGCGATCGCCGCGGTCGGCTCCTTCATCGGATCAGCCGTCGGCGCTAAGACTGCGCTGATGCTAAGCGACCAGACGATCAAGACGATGCTCCTCATCATACTGCCTTGCGCGGCGGTGGTCATATTTCTCAAGAGAAACCTCGGCGACAGTGACGATTCCGCTCAAATGGGGCGCGACAAAGCCGCGGCGCTCGCCTTTATGATCGGGCTGCTGATCGGGGGATACGACGGCCTCTTCGGGCCGGGAACGGGGACCTTCGCGATCATGGCCTTCTCGTCTCTCATGAAGTTCGATCTCAAGACCGCCTCGGGAAACGCAAAAATACTTAATCTGGCCTCAAACTACGCCTCACTGATAACCTTCGCCTTCGCCGGCACGATAATGTACGGCGTGGCGATCCCGGCCGCGGTCTGCGGCATCGCCGGAAACTACCTCGGCGCCCACTGCGCGCTGACGAAAGGGGCGCGTTTCATCCGCCCGATGATGCTCGCCGTGCTGGCGCTGCTGCTGCTGAAGCTGCTGTGGGACATCCTCTCTTAAAAATACGTCCCGCGGCGCGTAAAATGCCGCGCACCTCAAAGATGCGCGGCATTTATCTCAATCTCTATCAGCAAAAATTATTTAAGGAAACACTACCTTCCGGGACGGCCCTCCACCGCCTCTTTGATCCTCTTCATCCCCTCTTCGATATAATCGTAAGAGCGGCAGTAGGCGAGGCGGATGTGCCCCGGCATTCCGAAGACTTCGCCGGGGACGGTCGATACTCCGGCCTCCTCGAGCAGCCATGAACAGAATTTAAATCCGTCCATGCCAAGCCGCGAAATGCGTGGAAAGGCGTAGAACGCCCCCGCGGGAGTGATCGCCTCAAAACCTTCGATGTCGTTCAGCCACTTCACGACCATGTCGCGGCGGCGCTTGTACTCCGATACCATCGCGGTCACGTCGCCGTCGGCGTTCGCAAAGGCCTCGACGACCCCCGCCTGAGCGAAGGAGTTGGCGCAGGTGGTGAGGTTTTGGTGGCATTTATTGACATGGGGACGCATCGACACGGGAGCGACCCCCCAGCCGATGCGCCAGCCGGTCATCGACCAGGTCTTGGAGGCGGCGGCGACGGTCACCGTGCGCTCTTCCATGCCGGGGAAGCTCGCGATGCTCACATGCTCGCCGTCGTAGAGAAACTTCTCGTAGCATTCGTCGGAAATCACCCAGAGATCGTTCTCGATGGCGAAGGCCGCGATCGCTTCAAGGTCTTTTCTTGTAAGCACCGCGCCGCTGGGGTTGTTCGGCGAATTGATCAGAATGGCCTTGGTCTTCGGCGAGAGAGCCTTTTTAAGCTCCTCCGCCTGGAGCCGGAAACCGTTTTCCATCCGCGTCGGCACGGGCACAAGCACCGCATTGGCAATGGCGATCTCGTCCGCGTAGGCCGAGAAGTAGGGCGCGGGAACGATCACCTCGTCGCCGGGCTCAAAGAGCGTGAGGAACGTCGCCGTGAGCGCCTCCATCGCGCCGTTCGTGATGACGACGTTTTTGTCGGCCTCGACATAATCCATGCCGTTCTCGCGGCGGTATTTGTCCGCGACGGCACAGCGAAGGTCATAGGCCCCAGCCATATCGGTGTAGTGGACGTTGCCCTCATTGAGCGCCCTGATCGCCCTGTCCTTCGCGCATTTCGGCGAATCAAAATCCGGCCGTCCTATCTCCATGTGGACGATGCTTCTGCCCCCGCGCTCCAGCTCGTCGGCGCGCGTAAGAATCTCGCGAATGCCGCCGGACATACTGATCGAAGCCATGCGGCTGTTGGGAAATTTTACCTTCGTCGTCATCTTATTTGCCTCCGTTATCCCTTAACAAACTTTATTAATATTACGCCGCCAAAGCGGAACTCACCTTAATTATACATCTTCGCGTATATTTTACGGCATCCGTGCTGCGGCATAACGGCGGGCACGTCATTTTATCTCAGAAAGTAGTCCTTCATAATGAAGCCCTCGCTGTTGACAACGTGGTCATAGAGACATTGGTGCAGTGCTTTAGGGTCGCGCTCCTTGATGCAGCTCAATATTTTCAAATGCTGGTCGATGGAATTCTGCATGTCGGCAAGGGACTGCACCGAAAGGCGCTGAAATCGCTTGATCTGCACATGATAGGCCGTCAGGATCGCGCAGATCCTTTTGTTGGTCGCGTAACTTGCGATAGTAAAGTGGAGCCGGATATCCATATCCGCAACTTTTGTCAGGTCTATCTCTTCACCTTTTTTAAAAGAGCGGCCAAGCTCCTGCCATTCAGCCGTCATCTCGACGATGTCACGGTCCGGTATCCTGTTGGCTGCTGAGAGCGCAGCAAAAGGCTCCAGCAGTTTCCTGATGTCGTATATTTCGCGCACGTCCTCTATTGATATTTCGGAGACAAAGGCTCCCTTCTTGGGGACAATTTTTATATATCCGTCCTGCTCTAGCACACGCAGCGCCTCGCGGACCGGGGTGCGGCTCACGCCGATCTCATTGGCGAGAAAGGTCTCGGGAAGCGGTTCGCCCATCTTGAGCGCACAGGAGTCGATCCCCTCCCTTATCCAATCGTAAACCTTTATCCAGCTGGCCTTTTCATTCTTAGACGCCACTTCCATTCCCCCTGCTTGGTAAAGGTCCCGCGGCGATATCGCCGTTAAAGCAGCTGCCGCGCAAACCATCAGTTTTTTCTATTTTTAAAACAACTGTATACAGCAACTATACAACATTTTGCCTTTTTGTCCATAACTTCGCGTAAAAAACATCGCAATTTTTCTTCCAACTTTCTTGTTGACATTTATTTACGGCGATATTATCATCTTCGTCAAGATAGTTGTGTGGCTTTTGAAAAGTTTTTATTTAATTAAACAGATAGTGATATAGTATGTATTTTTTCATTGTATACAGATAGCGTACTCAATGCATTCCGCATTTTAGTTTTATCGCTGGGAGGAATCGGCAATGAAATATAGTATTCCATATGGAAATAGCTTTCTGGATTTCGATACTTACACAAACAGGGTCCTCTTCTCGGGAGAGATGACCGATGTCCCTCCTGTCACAGATCTCAGAGCGGAATTATTCAGGTCGCTCGACGCTCCGATCGCATCAGAACCTCTCGCGGCGCTCGCGAAGGACAAAAAGAATATTCTCTTTCTCGTTGAGGACAATACGCGCGACACTCCGTTAACGAAGATACTGCCCGTCGTCATGGAATATCTCGATGCCGCGGGCGTTCCCCGCAGCGCCGTAAGCTTCATGACCGCCCCCGGTACGCACAGGCTTATGTCCGACAAAGAGGTGCGCGAGAAGCTCGGAGACTATATCGTCGATAATTTCACCGTCTACCAGCACGAGGCGTCAAACACGGACGAGCTGGCAGACCTCGGCGAGATCGAAGCCGGCGGCTACAAACTTCCCGTCCGCATCAACCGCCGCGCCTTGGAGGCCGACCTTCTCGTCGGCGTCGGCAACATCATCCCGCACAGCGACGCCGGTTTTTCCGGCGGAGCGAAGATCGTCCAGCCCGGGATCTGCGATTTTGTAACGACGCAGGCGACGCACCGGGGCGCCGGGCTCTGCCCTGACATCCCGCTCGGGATGCTTGAGGGCAATCCCTGCCGCATGGGCATCGACGCCGTCGGCGGCATCGCGAAGCTGGCTTTCATCGTCAACGTGGTGAAAAATTTCAGCGGCGAGATCGCGGGCTTTTTCTGCGGCGATTATTTAAAGGCACACCGCGCGGGCGTGGAGCTCGCGAAAAGATCGTACAGCGTGGAGCTCGACGAACTTGCCGACGTCGTGGTCGTCAGCTCCTCTCCCGCCGATATGGATTACTGGCAGGGCATCAAAGGACTGACTTCCGCATATTTCGCGGTGAAGCCGGGCGGCGCCGTGATCCTCGCCGCGCCCTGTTACGAAGGACTTGTCCACAACCACCCGCTTTACGCCCATTGGCTCGCGCAGCCCACGGAAGCTCTTGTGGAGGCGATAAAGGGCGCCTCTCCTTACGACCTTGAAACGGACGTCATCTCCGCCGTAGTCGCGCTGGGCAGCCGGCGCGTGCTCGACAGGGCCGAGGTCTATATGATCAGCGACGGCCTCTCAAGGGAAGAGATAGAGAAGATGGACTATATTCCGGCGGCAAACGTGCAGGAGGCGCTCGACGCGGCGCTTGCGAAGAGGCCGCGGGCGACCGTCGGCATACTCCCGCTGGGCGGCATCTCCCTACCGATATTAACGAAAAAAACAGCATAGAGAAAGGCGGTACGAAATGTATTTAACAGATGAAGAGAAACGAATCCTTGACGGAGCCGAAGGCGCCGGAAAGCAGAAGGCCATGGAGATGCTTTACGCTCTCGGCCTCACCTTCGACGCGGAAAAGCTCATACCCGTCAAGCGCGCACATGTCGCGTTGAGCGGACAGGAGGGCGACACTTACTGGTGCGAGCTGCTGGTAAACGGCGGCGCCACCTGCGTTGTGCCACCGACGACAAACCCCTATTGGGACACGGCCTATCTGACGAAGTTCTTTGATGTGACGAAGGAGGAGCTCGACCTCGCAGACCGCACCGGCGACGCATACCGCCGCATCGGCGCGAAGCTCACATATCACTGCGCGCCCGGAGTCTGCTCCAACGTTCCCTTCTTCGGCGAACATGTGGCCTTCTCCGAGTCCAGCGCCACGCCATACGTCAACGGAGCCCTCGGCGCGCGCTCCAACCGCGAATCATCGGTGAGCGCCCTCGCCGCCGCCGTCATCGGCAAGACGCCTTACTACGGATACCATCTTGACGAGAACAGATACGGCGATTTCCTCGTCGACGTGGACGCCGACCTTGAAAGCTGCTATGACTGGGGCATTCTCGGACACTGCCTGGGCAAGATCGCCGGCTACCGCATCCCCGTGCTCAGATTCAAAAAGCCCATCCGGCCTACGCAGGAAGACTTCCTTTATTTCGGCGCGGAGGCCGCGACGAGCGGCGCGGTCGCGATGTATCACATGGTTGGGATAACCCCCGAAGCGCCGACGATCGAAGCGGCCTTCGGCAATAAAAAGATACCCGCTTCCGAATGCGTGCTCACCAACAAAGATCTCAAAGAGCGTGAAGACATGCTCACCCCCGCCACCGGCAAGATCAACCTCGTCATGCTCGGCTGCCCTCACTACACCTACAATCAGCTGCTCGACGTCGAAAAGCTGCTGGACGGCAGACACATCTGCAACGATACGGCCTTCTGGATCCTCGCGGAATCGGGAGCCGTCGAGCTCGCGGAACGTTCGCACCTGCGCCAGCGCCTTGAGCTGCTCGGCGTGAGGATGGTAGGGGATACCTGCATCGACGAACCCTGCTGGAAATCATTCGAGGGAGCGCTCGGCGTAACCGACTCGCCGAAGTGCGCCTATTACAGAGAACGCCGCGGACAGCCGTTTGCCATCCGCAGGCTTTCGCAGTGCATAGACGCGGCAGTAAAAGGGAGGCTCGACTAATGGCTGACAACATGAAGGTATACAAGTGCCGCTCGATAGTTCGCGGTTCCGGCGCGGGCGAGGCCGTGGTATCGAAGGACGCGATGTGCTTCTACCTTACCGACCCGACCACCGGCGTCGTCATTGAGAGAAATCACGCGATCGAGGGCAAAAGCATCGCCGGGAAAGTGCTGGTGCTACAGTCCGGCAAGGGCAGCTCCGTGGTCCAGGCGGACGGTTTCTATCAGTTGTGGGTGAGAAACAACCTGCCGGCGGCGATAATAATAAACGTACCCGAACCCGTCATCGTATCCTCCGCCGTCATGGTCGGCTCGACGATGGTCGACCGCCTTGAGAAGGACCCCTTCGAGGCGATCGAAGACGGCGATTATGTAGAGGTCGACGCCGACGCCCAGGAGGTGCGCGTTTGGAAGGGAGGAAAAGCAGCGGACTGATCTCATAGAGCGCAGCTTTTTAAATTATTCAGGCAAATACAAAAAACAGGGAGGACGTAATATGAAGAAACTTCTGGCAGCAGTTATGTTCATGGCTATCACGACGGCGAGCGCGGCTTTCGCGGCGCCCGAGTACACGATCAAGGTCGGCTACATCGGCTCCGACACCCACCCGACGATGCAGGCGATGAAAGCATTCGCCAAGGATGTGGATACCGGTTCAAAAGGCAAGATCAAGGTAGAGCTCTACCCGAACGCGCAGCTCGGCGGCGACCGCGAGCTTTGCGAGGGCGTGCAGATGGGCACGATCCAGATGGCGATCCCCTCAACATCGGCTCTCGCCGGATTTGACAAGAGAATACAGGTCCTCGACCTGCCCTACCTCTTCACCACGAGAAAAGCGGCCTTTGACGCGGTAGACGGCGAGCTCGGACATAAGCTCAACTCATACCTCGCGAAGAAGGGCTTTGAAGTCCTCGGCTATCAGGAAAACGGCTTCCGCCACGTGACCAACAGCAAGCGCCCCATCAAGAGCCCCGCTGACCTCAAGGGACTCAAGATCCGCACGATGGAGAACCCGATGCACATCGCCTTCTTCAAAGAACTCGGCGCCAACCCCACCCCGATGAGCTGGGGCGAGCTTTACACGGCACTGCAGCAGGGCACGGTAGACGCGCAGGAAAACCCCTACGCGATGATCGACGACGGCAAGTTCTACGAGGTGCAGAAATACGTCTCCGAGACGGGACATGTTTTCTCCTACGAGATACTCATCGCCAACAAGAAGTTTATGGATAAGCTCCCCGCCGATCTCCGCAAGGTAGTCGTCGACGCCGCCCACAAAGCCATCATGGCCCAGCGCGCCAGCCTTGAAAAAGAAGAGGCAGCTTTCAAGGCCAAGGTCACAAAGGCCGGACTGAAGGCGAACGAACTGACGCCGGAGCAGAAGAAGCCCTTCGTCGAAGCGACCAAAAAGGTTTACGCGCAGTTCGAGAAGGATCTCGGCAAGGAGATCATGGATATCGCAAGGAAGGTCCAGAAGTAATTCTTTCTCAGACCTTGAGCAATTATACGCGCGTCCCTTGCAAAAGGGACGCGCTTTAATGCCACCACAGGAGGTTGTTGTTAGGATGACCGTCAAAAAGTTTTTTGATAATTTCGAGGAGTATTTCTGCGTCTGGACTATGGCCATTATGACCATTCTCGTCTTTATCCAGGTCGTTATGAGGTATGTCTTCTCTAATTCGCTCTCTTGGAGCGAGGAGTTAGCCCGTTTTATTTTCCTCTGGCTTTCCTGGATCGGCGCCAGTTATGCGGTAAAGGAGCGCAGCCATTTCCGCGTCGAGATGTTCGCCAATATGATAAAAGGAAGCTGCCGCAGGTTTTTTGAGTATTTTGTCCTGATCGTCTGGTTCGTTTTCAGTTTCATTCTCACATGGCTCGGCACTGAGCTGGTCATTTTTATTTATGATACGGGGCAGGCGTCCGCCGCGATGGATATCCCGATGACATGGCCCTACGCCTCGGTGCCTGTGGGCTGCGGACTGATGTGTATCCGCCTGATCGTTGAGATGTATAAGATTTATAAGGGCGAACCGGTCGGTTCGGAAAAGGGACAGGAAGAATTGGAGGAGATGATATAGATGGAGGCCGTTATTCTCTTCTCTCTGCTTATTGTAACGATCGGGCTCAGCATCCCGATCGGCATCACTCTCGGGCTTTCCACCGGCATCGCTATGTGGCTCACTTCGGATATCCCCATGGTGATGCTCGCGCAGAAGTCGGTGACGGGGCTCGATTCTTTCCCGCTCCTGGCGATCCCATTTTTCATCCTCGCGGGAGCGCTGATGTGCAACGGCGGCATTTCGCGCAGACTCGTCAATCTCGCGGAAAGCCTCGTCGGTTATATCACGGGCGGCCTCGCGATGGTGACGGTGCTCGCCTGTATGTTTTTCGCGGCGATCTCCGGCTCGGGGCCGGCGACGGTCTCGGCGATCGGCTCTTTCA
>OLGB01000769.1_pt1 | contig 42666 bp, 35 predicted proteins | sample 1605691 | NCBI WGS metagenome assembly OLGB01 (sample SAMEA3888925, study PRJEB22519) | human gut metagenome | biome: human gut; feature: human-associated habitat; material: faeces | place: Denmark | collected 2010
CTCTTAAATTCCATAGAAACCGCCAGACGTATGCTGCGCTCCGGCAAATTTTCTCCGGAAGAAATCGCTGACATTTCCGGCTTGCCCATAGAAGAAATAGAGAAACTGAAAACCAGCTTCTCTTAAAACAAATCCAACATATTATCCAGATATATTTCCTCTCTGACACGTAACTGATACTCCGGCTTTGTCATATAATAGAGCAGAAATTCCAGAATCAGAGCGCTTCCAAGCCCTCTTCCCTCTATTTTAAAATGGGAAAAGCCCATCGGCAGGTAAATATTCTGAATGTCCTCTATACCGATAAAGCCCGGATTTTTCATTGCTTTTGAAAAAAGATACCCCCGGTCTGCATCAGGAGCCGCACAGTGATGGTCAGGACAATTTTCTCCAAGATTCTTCCGGCTGACATTTTCATAACAGCGTTTCCTGTCCCTACAGCCAAACCAGCAACATTCATTACAAAGAAATTCCACCTTGCCTTTCTGTTGCTCTGACAGCTCATTTAAGTTATCGAAATCCCTGTTTAACCGGAAATCCGGCACAATATATCTAAAATCTTCCCTGTTTACCTCGCTTAAAAGCTGTTGAAAATCTGTTAGAACCTTGGTTGTAGAAGAAACAAAATAGAACCCCGGATATTTCTTTTTCAAATAATCCAGCAGCAAATCCGAATGGACAATAATACCGTTTTTGCACCCTCTGCCTTCCTCGAAAAGAGTACAGAGATTGTTACATCTTCTGTCTGAAAGATGTTCCTCTCTCAACAGTGAATTGCTGAAAGTCAGCCGGGCTGAAATTTTATATTCCCGCATCAATGCCAGCACATCCTCGGGATTATGATTCCCGAATCCTGCCCTGCCTCCACCCCAGATACAATCCGCCGGTGCTCCGTAAATAGAACCTATATCACACCAATCGTAAAAAAACTCTCTATATTCACGAAACAATGGCAGAAACAGACTGTACAGTTCATAAAATTCAAACAACCCGGGGAGGTGATAATAAGCTGTATTGTTCTGTACTTTATTCATATCAATCCCCATTTCCGCCTACGCTTTTTCACACTGCTCATCCATTCCGCAGGCATCCAAAAATCAGCTTATCAGAAAGACCTACTGTGTTTTCTGGAAAAAGGACTCTTTGCTTCGATTCCTAATTCCACCAGATATTCGGTTGTACCTTCCTCCAGTTTTCTCTGACCAGTCAGTTGAAAACCATGTCTGTTGTAAAATGAAATTGCCCTTGTGTTTTTTTCCAGCGCCCATAAATGACTTGCGCCAAATTCCTTCTTTGCAAATTCTATCAGGGCATTGCCGATACCTGCCCCCTGAAAACAAGTATCCACATACAATTTGCAGATTTCTGTTCCACCCATTTGAATAAAGCCCTTTATTACCCCATCCTCAAAAACATAGATGGAGTTCAGGATTTCTTCTTTCTGAAAATAATTCTCAATCAGCGGAACAACCTGTAATTCTCCAAAGGAAAATCCTTCATCCTGAAAGATAGGAAAATAATTCACTCTGTTATTGAACACAAAAATTTCTGCAATTCTTGATAAATCCTTTCTTCCGGCTTTTCTGATAGTCATTTCAGGCTCCTTCTAAAAGTTGTTTTCTCCATTCCTCCACCAGTGCCTCCAGCCGCCACGCTGCATTCGCCGGGCTGGTAGAGGGCAGCCGCACCGCCTCTCTTGCACATAGCGGCTGACAATACTTCCGATACAGTTCATCCGCCTTACTGCCATTGGTTATAATTTTTTCAACAGGTGCTTCTTTCAAAATACCTGTTATATCATTTGGCACAATATTTTTAATAGAGCTGTCACTGGAACCGCAGATATCGCACTGTGCAACCACATCCCACAGGGCAATATGATGCCGGAGTAAAAATGCCTGTTTTTCCTGTATGGATTCCGGCGGCTCTTCCTTATAAACAGCCGCCAACACCTTCCAGAAGCGATTTCTGGGATGCCCATAATAAAACTGGTTTTCTCTGGACTTTACTGAAGGGAGGGAACCCAAAATTAAAATTCTGCACCTTTCATCATAAACCGGTTGGAAAGGATGCCGGATTGTCTGATACTCTGCCATATTTCTCTCCATTCCACAAACACCTTACGTGGCAGTACACATATCTGCTGGTTATATTGTACCGGACAGAACTTCTTTTGTAAACAGACTCCGATTTCTTTCCAAAAGGAAAAGCCCCCGGATGGTGGAAGCACCCGGGGGCGGCTGCCTTATGCGTCGCAGACATAAAGCAGTCCTCTATACTAAACTAAGGGATTAGATGAAAGCATATTTTGTGTGCCATGCATGCCTTCTTGCCGCTCCGCGAGCCAGCTCTCTCCGCTGCAAAAGGCATGTACTTTTGCATGGCTCGTTATTCGACATCTTGTAAAGCGGCGAAGTCTTCTTCGCCAGTACGAACCTTTACTACCTTATCCACATTGTAAACAAAAATCTTGCCATCACCGATATGACCGGTGTAAAGTGCCTTCTTTGCTGCTTCAATAACATCTGCAACAGGAATCTTGCTGACTACAACCTCTACCTTAATCTTCGGCAGCAGCGTAACATCCATTTCAACACCACGGTACATCTCGCCTGCACCCTTCTGGATGCCACAGCCCATAACATTTGTCACAGTCATACCCGTTACACCCAAATCATTCATAGCCTTTCTCAGAGTGTCATAACGGTTCATCTTTGCAATGATAACTACCTTATAAATACCGGTAGCTGCTGCAGAAGGAATTTCTGTCACAGGAACTGCGGCTGCCTTCTTTGTTTCGGAAGCGGCAACATAGCTGTCCTCCCCCAAATCTGTATTCTCGTTGATACCCATAACACCATCGGAAACATCCATAATGGAAAATCCTGCATAAGCAGAGGATAAACCATGTTCCATTGCATCCAGACCAACAATTTCCTCTTCCTCTGATACCCGAAGTCCGATAACCTTCTTAATAACAAGGAACGTAATGGTAATGGTAACTGCCGTCCATGCTGCAACAGTAACAAAGCCCAACAACTGAAGTCCTAACAGTTTAAATCCACCGCCATAGAAAAGTCCCGTAAGCTCTACACCATTTGCATCTGCAATGCTGTAACCGGGTGCAGTATTGGTAGCAAACAGACCTACCGCAATCGTTCCCCAGATACCGTTCATACAGTGTACTGCAACCGCGCCAACCGGGTCATCCACATGCAGCTTGTAGTCCAGAAGCCATACACCGAATACAACCAGTACACCCGCAACCGCTCCGATAACAATTGCTCCAAAAGCATCTGTTACATCACAGGGAGCCGTAATGGCAACCAGACCTGCCAGAGAAGCATTCAGACACATGGATACATCCGGCTTGCCATATTTAATCCAGGTAAAAATCATACACATAACTGTTGCAACTGCAGGGGCAATTGTTGTTGTTACAAAAACAGAACCAAGCTGTTCTACAGAGGTACATGCTGCACCGTTAAATCCATACCAGCCAAGCCACAGAATAAATACACCAAGGGCGCCAATCGGGAGGTTATGTCCCGGGAATGCATGTACCTTTGTTATCTTACCGCTCTTATCCTTTGTAAATTTGCCAATGCGGGGTCCCAGAATTGCTGCACCAATCAATGCGCTGATACCACCTACCATATGAATTGCACAGGAACCTGCGAAATCATGGAAACCAAGCTGTGACAGCCAGCCACCGCCCCAAATCCAATGTGCCTCAATGGGATAAATCAAGGCAGAAATGACTGCTGAGTATACACAATAGGAAAGGAATTTTGTTCTTTCTGCCATGGCACCGGAAACAATAGTTGCCGTTGTCGCACAGAACACCAGGTTAAATACAAAATTAGACCAGTCAAAATTTTCGTAAGCGGTAAAGATGTCAAACCCGGGCTTTCCAATGAATCCCACTAAATCTTCACCAAGTAAAAGTCCAAAACCAATTAAAATAAATACTACTGTACCAATGCAGAAATCCATTAAATTCTTCATAATAATGTTTCCTGCATTTTTCGCTCTGGTAAAACCTGTTTCCACCATGGCGAACCCGGCCTGCATCCAAAAGACCAGTGCGGCGCCAATCAGGAACCAGACACCAAAAACCTGTCCACTGACTGCGTTCATGATTTCTTCTGTCATAATTTTTTCCTCCTCAAAATAAAATAAGCGACGCCAGGACTCTCCCTTACGAAGCCCCGTTGCATCGCTCTTTTCTCAGACGGTTTTTCCCGCCTTTCTTATGTATTTTATTGTTTTACAGGCTGGTCTTTCCTGTAAAACAATAAAGGCACTACGGATGTTTTCCATAGCGCCTTTGCTTTATGTAGGTGAGTATAGCACCCTCTTTTTTGCCTGTCAACTATAAATTTAATTTTTTATTACAACTTTTTTGATTTTTTTGATTACCCTGTCTTTACTAATCTGTAATGTTTCCTGCCGCCTATCTGAACAATTTCCTCCCCGGTAAATCCCAGCTTCCTGCACAGATGCAGGGACGGCTCGTTCTCTGTTTCCACCAGCACCTGTACCGCCCCAAAGCCCAGTTCCTTCCAGCCAAAATCCAGAATCCCCCGGCATACCTCCTCCGCATACCCATTTCGCTGCCATGGAACACCGATAATGTAACCAAGCTCCGGCTCCTCGTATCCTTCCCTGTAAGAAAAACCCGCCCTGCCAATAACCGCGCCGCTTTCCTTTTCCAGCACCGTCCAGACACCAAATTCATAATATCCGTACACTTTTTCAATGTATTCCCGGATATACTGCCTTTCCGCACTCTTCTCCGGGAACAGCCCTTCCATATACTTTGTAATGGCAGGCTCCTGATAGATATTGTAAAAATCCTCTACATCATCCTCCGTGGTTTCCCGCACAATACACCTCTCTGTTTCCAGAATTTTCCACGGCAGCCCCTTCAACCGCCTGTAAATTCTCTCCACATAAACCTCATCCAAATCCTCCGGCTCCTCTACCGCATACCGGAACCCGGAGAAATCCTGCCCCCTGTTTCCCTCATGCAGATAAATCAGCACAGCCCTTCCCTGCGCCTTCCATTCCTCTGCCTGCTCCCTGTTATCTGTTATCCAGAGGAAATCCTCCTTTCCCTCCAGTTCTACCCTGTATTTTTTCTCACCGGACATTTTCATCACACCCTTGCATACAATTTCTTTTTCCATTACAATGTACTAATGACATTATAACTCATATTTTCAAGAAAGGAATTTTATTATGGCAAAAAATCCGATAGTAACATTTCACATGAAAAACGGCGATGAAATCCAGGCAGAGCTTTATCCTGAAATTGCTCCCATTTCCGTCAACAATTTCATCAGCCTGATTAACAAAAAGTTTTATGACGGTCTGATTTTCCACCGCGTTATCAAGGGCTTTATGATTCAGGGCGGCTGCCCGGAGGGAACCGGCATGGGCGGTCCCGGATACAGCATCAAGGGAGAGTTTTCCCAGAACGGCGTGGAAAACAACCTGAAGCACACAGAGGGCGTGCTTTCCATGGCAAGAACCATGATTCCCGATTCCGCCGGAAGCCAGTTCTTCATCATGCATAAGGATGCGCCCCACCTTGACGGTCAGTACGCCGCTTTCGGTAAGGTCATCAAGGGTATGGATGTTGTAGACAAAATTGCCGAGGCTGCGACCGACTGGAACGACAGGCCCAGGGAGGACCAGATTATGGAAACCGTTACCGTAGACACCTTTGGGGTAGATTATCCGGAACCGGAAAAGCTGGCAGAGCGCTAGACTTACGTTCATAATTTGTTCATAAATCGTTTAATGAATCTTTAATTTAACCTCATTCTTTAGACATTTTCTTTGCTTATACTAAAATCATCAAAACGAAGCAAGTTACAGTTCATTGTTTACTAAATAACTTTTTCATAATAAATGCCAGGGAACCCGGTTCCCTGGCATCCTCCCTTTTATGGGGTCTTTTTAAACTTTCCCGTTACTTTTCCATTGACATAGACGCCCCACATGGCACCGGTAAATCGTTTTCCCTTTTTCAGTCCTTCACTGCTTAAATATACCGTGTTTTCCAGCACTGCTGCCTGCCGCCATATTTTATCCCGACCTCTTACATACAGCTTTCTTGTCAGATTTTCCGTTTCAATTTTCAGCTCTGCCTGTAAAGTCTTTTTCCGGGAATCTGTCCATAAATCCATTGGCACAAAACGGCTCGTTACATAACCGGCATCCACATACTCTGCCGCAAGAATCCCTGCCTGCCCATTTCTCTGGCAAATTCCCAGTTTCAGATAGCTGTTTTCATCATAATAACAGGTCAGCCCCGCGTCCCATTCCGCTTCCATGCGCTGTCCCGGTTCTGCTTCCACCTCTGCCTGATAACTTACTGTAAAATAGCTTTCACACTGCCTTTGCAAAAGGGTGCAGGCATATCCCGGAGCACACAAATCCTTTCCGTTACCCTGCAACACAAGTTCCCCTTCCCTCTTTTCAAAGGTACCGGGTACAAATCCCCGGACAGTCAGCCAGTCCCCCTGTCCATCCCGACAGAAAATTTGTCCATCCCTGCAGGATTTCGATTCGCCCCTGCAAAGTTCCGCTGCTCCCACGCCGGATTCCGATTCACCCCTGCAAAGTTCTGCTGCTCCCACGCCGGATTCTTCTTTATCTTTGCTGATTCCGGGCATTTTCTGCAAATCCGAAGGTCCCCTTAACTGATTCACCAGAGGCCAGCCATCGGAAGTCCATACAATCGGGTCTATTGCTGTTTCCCGCCCCTGCATGGCATATCCGCTTTCTCCCGGTCTGGTACACAAATAGACCATGTACCAATCTCCCTCCGGAGTGTCCACCGGCATCCCGTGTCCACAGCACTGTAACTGTCTGCTCTCATCCCACTGACGCAAAATCGGGTTATAGGGGCAGCTTTCATAAACACCCATAAGACTTCTGGAGCGGGCAACCGATATCCGATGCCCCATTCCGGTGCCGCCCTCTGCCATAAACAGGTAGTAATAACCGTCCTTATACAACAGATGTGGTCCCTCAGATGCTTTCTTATTCTCCCCATACCACAAAAGCCGGGGCTTGGAAAGAATTTTCTTCCCATCGGGACTGATTTCAAAAATTCTCGCTCCCCGGTTCAACAACATATATCGTTTTCCATCCAAATCCGTAAAAATAGAAGGGTCTATTCCATCCTCCTCTAAAAAGACCGGTTCGCAGTAAGGTCCCTCCGGTCTGTCAGCAGACGTTACCATCTGCAGCCGCATCGGACGGTCCTCCTCGTTCAGCCGGTAGGTTGCCGTAATGTAATATCTGCCCTCAAAATAAGAAATATCCGGCGCCCAGTAGCCTCTTCCTCCCTCCAGCTTTTCCAGCCTTGCCCATTCGGGATTGGTAATTGCATACCCTATGGTTTCCCAGTGAATCAAATCTCTGGAATGGGAAATGGGAATACAGGGGAAGAAATGAAAAGAGGAATTTACCATATAATAATCCTCTCCCTGCCGGATAACCGCCGGGTCAGGATGCATTCCCCGATACACAGGATTATGATACAGCTCTGTCTCCCCGGCACCCAGCTTTTCTTCAAAATACTGCCTGATTTCTTCCTTTTCCGGCTGCAGCGACACATCATAGGGCGTTTCTCCCCGCTTATTTGCCTGGGTTATCTCGCTGCCTACCCGCTCCACCAGATATTTTACCAGTTCCAGACAGCCGGACTTCACTCCATAATGAAGCACCGTATTTCCTGCCCGGTCTGTCAGGTTTAAATTCACAATGGCATATTCCACAACAAATTCTGCCATCTCCAGATTTCCGCTTTCCATCACCCGATGTAATGCCCAGGCTCCAGCCTCGTCCATCACATCCATTCCCCGGGGCTCCCTGTCTAAAAATTCCTGCAGCTTTTTTGTATCCCCCGCTGCGATAAATTCAAAGATTGTTTTCATACTAATCTCCATTCCGCAGGCATTCCTTTGCCGAAGAAATCGCGAACTGAATTTCAGATTCAGTTCTGCTTTTAATGGCTACTTTGTGACGCCTGCGGCACAATATAGCCAAAGTCATATAAATATGACTTGTGAAACTTAGAACTTCTTCACGAAAGAGCCTTTGCTCTGAGTGATTAGAAGTTCTTTTCACACTATACCCTCACTTCCTTGGGACTGACTCCCTTCACACGCTTAAACGCACGCCGGAAGGACTGCACACTGTTATAGCCAACAGCTTCCGCCACATCATTGACTGTATTATCCGTATTCTGCAAAAGCTCACAGGCTCTTTCAATCCGCAGGGCTTCCACATAATCCGCAAAATTCCCTCCCGACTGCTCCTTAAAGAGGGTGGAGAGATAACTTTCCGACATTCTGAATTCACCGCCCACTCTGGAAAGTCCCATGTCCGGCTCGCAGTAATGTTCTCTGATATACTCCTTGATTTCCTCTACTAAAAGCCCTCTCTGCTCCTGTTTTTTCTCCACATTATCATTACAGATTTTCCGACACAGTTGTCGCAATCTTTGGAAGTACTCTTCTCCGGCTATTTCCGGCTGCATAAATACTTCGTTCAGCCAGAAGGCTTTTTCCTTCAGTTCCTCCTGCTTCCAGACCAGCCCCAGCAAATCCATAATTCTTCTGTTCAGCTTGATAAACTGACTTCTGCGCAGGGACCGGTTCCCACAGTTTTCCGTTTCCAGAAGGGTCAGGATATCCTTTGTTTCCTGCCATTGTCCGGCGCTCAGGCACTCCTTCAGCTTTTCCTCCGCAATGGCAGGGAAATAATATTCGCTGCTGTTTACCAAATCTGCATGGTATCCGATGACCGGATTCTCTCTGGTACAGTTTTCCAGTGCAATCGCCGCCTCTTCCATGGAACGCCAGATAAGGAGCAGATTGTTACAGGTTCCGCCAATTCCGCTGCTGATTTCCACCTGACACTCCTGTCGCATCCACTCCATCGTTTCCTGGATGAAATCAATGACATCCTCTTCCATATGGTCGATGGCGAAAATAGCAATTTCGGAATTATAATTTTTCTTGTGAAACCAGACATTATTCCCACAGTTCTCCCGCATATGGGTTTTCATCAACTGGGACAGGATTTTAATTTCATTTATGGTCTGGGCATCCACCGTAGAGAAATCATTTTCCGAGAACAACTGAACATAAGCCGTCTGATAGATTTGATTGTCAATATCAACCCCTAACTTTTCTGCCTCCGTCCGAAGCTGTGCCTCTGTACTGAAACCAGCGTTTAAAAGTTCATCAAAAAAATTCTTCTGCAGCCGGAACCGGTTTTTCTCTGCCTCTTCCAGAATATCCTCATGCCGCTTTACCATTCCGGATACCGCCGTACCCAGATTTGCATACTGCTCCGGTGCCTCTCCCTCCGGTGTCAGCGCCTGCAACGCTTCCTCCACAGGCTTTCCCTTTTTCACCGCCTGAATCAGGGACAGCACCATACTGCCAAGAACCGCTGCCACCATCAGCAGAAGTACCGTATTTTTCAATGCTGCCAGCTCCGCCAGACTTTCCTGTACCGGCAGCGCCAGCACATAATACCAGTTCAGGGTTTCCGAACGGGCCGCGATTATGCTTAAGCCCTCCTTTTCCAGATACCCCGCCTGTAATTCCTCCGGTTCCAGACTGGGAAACTGCTCCAGTGTATTCGATACCCACAACTGCTCCCCGGATGCATCCAGAATTTCCACCAGATAGGTTTCCTGACTGTCCAGATTGTTGATAAACCGCATTTTTTCAAAAAGCATATCCTCATCAATCTGAAACACAATCACGCCCTGCCGCTCCCCGAACATTCTCTTGGAAAAGGGAAATACATAAGCAAATCCCTCCCCCATCCTGCCAAATTCCGGTGCCACCAGCTCCGGGTCCTGCATCTTCTCCTGCCAGTCTTCATAGGAAATACCCCATTTTTCCAGATAGGGCTTAAAAATTTCCGGCTTATAATAGCTTTTTTCAAACATAACCAAATCTGTGTTGCGGAAATAGATGTAGGCACTCTTGGATTTCATCAGTTCGATATCCTGATAATTCAGGTAAAGTGTAAAATCCTCCAACGCATCCAGCGCTGTCATGATATAATTTCCATCCCCTCTGCTCTGAGATGCCATATCCAGAATGGAGCTGGCATTGGCAACCTGTAATGCCATGGTTTCCATATCCAGCAGTTCGTTTTCGATAACATCCGCGCTCCGCTGCAGCATATTGATATGCGTCACCTTCAAATTGTTTTCCACAATCCGGAATGCCACCTGGAAGCCCATGCTGACTATCAGCATGGGCACCACCAGTACCAGCAGATAAGAAATCAGGAACCGGAATACCGCATTTTGAAATACCTTCTTTATATTCATACCAGCTTTATTTTCTCCCCGGCTTTACAGTTTACCTTTTTCGCTTCCCCATGATATATGACAGTAGTGTCATAATCTTTTTCCGCACTGATTTCCGCTCTGACAAGTTCCCCATTCTGCCATTGCATATTAAGCTCAGCATCTCCCGCCAGTCTGAGCCCCCGCACACTACCGTTTGCCCATTCCTCCGGCAGTGCAGGCAGCAGAACCACCCTCTCCATATCACTCTGCGCCAGCATCCGGCACATGGCTGCACAGGCACCAAAGTTTCCGTCAATCTGGAAGGGCGGATGACGGTCAAAAAGATTGGGATAGGTAGACAGCTCCAGCATCTTCTTAATATTTTCATAGGCGGTTTTTCCGTCCCAGAGGCTGGCATAATGATTCATAATCCACGCCCTGCTCCAGCCGGTATGTCCTCCGCCGTGGGACAGTCGGTATTCCAGCGTCTTTCTCGCGGCGGCTGCCAGTTCGGGAGTTTTGTCCACCGTAATCTGCCCCGCCGGATACAGCCCGTACAGATGGGAAATATGGCGGTGTCCCGGGTCTGCCTCCTCGTAATCCTCCATCCACTCCATAATCCGTCCACTCTTACTGATGCGGTCAGGCATCAGTCTGTCCCTGCACTCTCTGATTTGCTTCATCAGTTCGGAAATATCCTCCACACCGTCTATGACACATCCGTCATATTCCTTTTCTCCCAGAGTTTCCCATGCGCTCAGGCAATCTCCAAACAAATGCCTCAGAATCTGGTTGTCCATCGTTGCCCCGATACAGCAGGAGCCCTTTTCCCCGTTGGGGAGTATGTAGGTGTTTTCCGGCGAAACTGACGGGCTTGTCACAAGATAACCGTCCTTTTCTATAAGGAAATCCACAAAGAATAAGGCTGCCTCCGCCATAATCGGAAAAGCTTCCTTTAAAAATTCCCTGTCCTGGGTATAACAGTAATGACTCCAGAGATGGGTGGAAAGCCATGCTCCTCCCATAACCCAGTAGCTTCCCGGATACCAGGTATCCTGGGGCGCCGTATCTCCATGAATATCCGTATTGTGGTGTGCCACAAAGCCCCGGCAGCCGTACATCTGTCTTGCCGTGTACCTTCCGTTCTTCTGCACCTTCTTCAGCAGCTCAAACAATGGCAGGTGGCACTCTGACAGATTGCACTGCTCCACATGCCAGTAATTCATTTCCGTATTGATATTGATGGTATATTTGCTGTCCCAGGCAGGGAAAAAGTCCTTATTCCATAATCCCTGCAAAGTCGTCGGCAGTCCGCCCTTTCTGCTTGCGGCAATGGTCAGATACCGCCCAAAGTCAAAGAGCAGCTTACTTAAACCCACATCGGGATTGCCCTCCTTCGCAGCCTGCATCCTTTCCTCTGTAGAGCGGGATTCCTCTTTTTCAGCTCCCTCTATCTCGAATGTAAATCTGTCATACAGGCTCCTGTAATCCCGGATATGCTCCTCCTTCTGCTTTTCATAGGGTACCTTCTCCAGCTTTTCAAATTTCTCCGCCAGCTTCTCTGAAAGCAGCGCCTGCAGAGCCTGCTGGTACTCATATTCCTTTCTCTCCCAGCCGGATAATTCCTCTGTCAGCCCTGAAAACCGCTCTTTCCCGGATTCTGTTTTTTCTGCCCCGGTTTCAGCTGCCTCATTCTCCGCATTTCCATCCCCTGTCTGCTCCCCGCACAGACTTTTCCGAAGCCACGCTTCCTTTTCCTCTGCGCTGTAATGGTAGGTGGTATCCGCGCTGAAATATAAAACAACCTCCCTTGCCCCTTCTACCCGCAGACATTCTCCTACTGTGAAAACCTTTCCACCCACAGCCCGGGCACGCAGCTCCATGGCAAATTCATAGCCTCCCCTGCCCAGATTGCCGTATAACTGGATTCCATTCTCCCCGGTTTTTCTCACGCCATCAAACCAGCTTCCCCGGCGCAGACGGGCAGTCAGGGAAACCTCTCCCTCCCCCTCTGCTGTCACTTTCATCAAAATGGCATCCCCGGGATGGGATGCAAAAACCTCTCTTTCATAGCGGCAATTTCCCATACAGAAGCCGGTTCTGCATACTGCATCCTCCAGATTCAGACTTCTGCGATACTCCTCCGTCCCCTGGGTCAAAGTAGTTTTTCCGACTTTTCCACTCTTCTTCACTCCCGGAACAAGCAGATTGTCAAAAAAGAGCTGAACCTCCCCAAGAGTCTGATAGGCATGCATTCCCTCCGGACATCCGGAAAGAGCTTCGTCCATCAGCTTTTCTGCCCTGGAAATCTCCCCCTTGTCCAACAGTTCTCTGATAACAGGCAGATTCTTTCTGCTGTCAGGATTATTCCGGTTGACAGCACCGCCAAACCACATGCTTTCCTCGTTTACCTGTAAAATCTCCCTGTCCACGCCGCCGTAAACCATTGCTCCCAGTCTGCCGTTTCCCACAGGAAGCGCTTCTTCCCATTCCAGTGCCGGTTTTTCATACCACAGTTCTGCCATGTCAATCCTCTTTTCCGCCACGCCCTTTTGTACCTTACAAATGCGCCTGCCTTTTATTTTTTAACGCAGGAAATTCCCTGGGACAAAAATCCCGGGGAAATATCCTTTAATTACCATTCAGTTCCTTTAACACCTTATCCACATTCAGTTCTTCTGCCACTTCCTGATATGCTGCAACACCCTGCTCTACGGTCATTTCACCCATGACAACCTTTGCCAGAATATCCGCCTTTTCCAGTTCCAAATCAGAAGTAATTCTGTTTAAAGTTTCGGAAACCGGTGTTACTGCTACCTGATGTGCCGTTGCATCCGTAATGGCAAGTGAATTTTTCACTGCATCTGCAATAACGGAATTTTTATCTGTTACCTCAAGAGGCGTAATAGAAAGCCAAGGGGTAATCCAGATGCTTGTTGTTACTGCGGAAGGGTCTGCCAGATTGGGAAGAGGCTTGATATTATTGCCATCCTGCTCCCAGTGTACACCTTCTACACCACTCTGGAACAATACCTGTCCTTCGCCGCCGTCATGCATGTATTCAACGAAATATTTGAATATCTGAGCTGCCTTCTCTTCGCTTACCTTGGAAGAAATACACAGACCTCCAAGGGTTGCATACAGGTAATCTGCCTCGGCAATAGGCTCAATGGGCTGTGCAACAGCACCCTCATTATTAGCAACCAGTCTGTCCTGAAGGGTTCCGCCCCACTTGCCGGACCAGTAATTAAATACTCCTACATTTCCACTATACCACGCATCCCGGCAAGTGGAAGTAGTATTTGTAATAATTTCCATATCCAGCAGACCTTCCTTATAGGCATCCTGCATTCTCTGCATGGCTTCTGCCATATTATCCTGTGCAAAACCGTCTACCCATACACCGTCCACCTTGGCAAAGCCGTAATGTGCTCCCTGATAAAACTCCGGCAGGTTCATCTCACTCTTAATGCCGGGAGCCGTCAGACCGATTTCACATTCCGGAATTTCCGCCTTGAAACGGCGAATCATTTCCAGAAATTCCTCATAATTGGTCGGTGCCTTCATTCCCAGTCTTTCCAGCCAGTCCCCACGCACATAGGTTACTGCTGCGGAAGGAATTTCCTTCGGAATTGCATAAATCTTTCCGTCAATGGCGATTGCCTCCCAGATTGCCGGGTCTACCTTATCATATAAATCGGATGCCTTCAGCAAATCTGTCAAATCGTAAATTGCACCCTGAGATGCGTACAACGCCAGATTTGCACCGTTTAAATCAAATACCTCCGGTACTTCATCCGAGGCAAATGCCAGCTTCAGCTTATCATAATACTCATTGTTCGGAATAAACTGATGATTCAGATGAATCCCCGTAAACTTTTCAAATTCAGAAAACCACTGTTCAGAACCGTTTTCCTCGTTCAAGCCGTCATGTGTCCACCAGGAAATCTCCGCAGGCTTCTCCACTTCCTTTACCGCTTCCGGCTCCGTCGTCTGGCTCTCCTGCTTTCCCGCTTCACTGTTTCCTGCAGTGCTGCTTCCCGCTGCACTGCTCCCTGCCGCACTGTTTCCCGCATCTGCTGCACCGCAGGCTGCCGTCCCCATTACCATAACCGATACCAGCAAAGCTGCCCCCAGTTTTTTTACTACCTTGTTTTTCATAGATACCCTCCTTAAATTTATTCTAACCCTTTACAGCTCCTACTGTCACGCCTTTCGTGAAATATTTCTGCACAAAGGGATAGATGACTAAAAATGGAAATACAACAACTACAACCACTGCACTTTTGAGCATATCATCCGAGGCGGAAATCGCCGTTCCGGATAATGCATCCTGTAAAATCAGTTCCCGCACCTTTACCTGAAAGTTCATTTTGTTATTGTCCTGCATGTAAAGGATAAATGGCATATATTCGTTCCAGGTTCCCACCGCAATAAACAGACCGATGGAAGCCAGCGCCGGCTTGGAAAGGGGCAGCACAATCCTCCAGAAAATGCCAAGGGGTGTACAGCCGTCCAGCTCCGCCGCCTCATAGAGCGTAGAAGGAATACTTTCAAAAAAGCTTCTCATCAGCACCATGTTATAGGTGCTTAAGCCCGCCGGAAGAATGATAACCAGCAGATTATTCATCAGTCCCAGATTTTTGATATTCAGATAGGCGGGAATCATACCGCCGCTGAACAGCATGGTAAACATGATATAGGCTATCATCAGCTTTCTGCCCGGCATCTCCTTCTGTAAAATAACGTATGCTGCCAGAGTTGTCATCAACAGTCCCACTGCCGTCGCCGCTACTGTGGTATAAATAGAAACCAGAAAGGGCTGATACAGGGACTTTTTTGTCAAAATTGTCCGATAAGCATAAAAGCTGATTTGCTTCGGCCAGAGCCTGATTCCTACGGAGGTCGGGTCCAGTGAGTCCACAATGACCTTCCAGAGGGGAATTACCATTATCAGCATCAGAAGGCAGAGAAATAAGGTATTGCATACAACAAAGACTGTTCTGCCTCTTCTTCCCTTTTCCAGGGACAATTTTTCCTTCATCATCCCAGAATTCCCTCCCCTTTCATCTTTTTGCTCAACCGGTTCGCAACCGTTATCAGTACCAGAGAAATCACGGACTTAAACAGACCCGCCGCCGTGGAAACTCCGTAATCTGCACTGGTAATACCAAGACGGTATACATAGGTTCCGATAACATCCGAGGACTTAATCACGCTGTCATTCTGCAAAACGAATACAGAATCAAACAGGTTCAGTACCTTTGCCAGATTCAGGATAAATACGGTCAGAATCGTAACACTGATAGCCGGGATGGAAATGTACCATACCCGCTGGAAATGTCCTGCTCCGTCAATGGTTGCCGCCTCATACATTTCCTGGTCAACCCCTGCGAGCGCCGCTATGTAAATGATGGTTCCCCAGCCGGTTTCCTTCCACAGGTTTAAAAGGTAGAACACCACCCGCCACCACTTGTCGCTTGCCAGAAAATAAATCGGTTCCCCTCCCAGAGAAGTAATGATGGCATTTACCATTCCCGACTGCGGGGAAAGGAATAATGTAAAGATAGATGCCACAACAACCCATGAAATAAAATGAGGAATGTAGACAATTGTCTGTGTCACCTTGCGGAACCCAACGCTGCGCACCTCATCAATTAAGAGCGCCAGTCCCACACTGAATACCATTCCCAGCACCAGCTTTACCAGACTTAACTCAACCGTGTTACGGAATGCCTGCCAGAATCTTTTACTGGAAAACAGATATTCAAAGTTTGCCAGTCCGACCCAGGTCGGATCCTTAAAGGGCGTATAATCTGTAAAAGCATATTTGATACCATATATCGGGAAATAATGAAACACCAGCAGAGAAAGAAATACCGGTAAAAACATCAGATAAAACCATCTGTAATGATAAATCTGAACCATTTTCTCCTTCAGCGTTTTTTTCGGTACCCGATAGGGCGCATTTTTGTTTTTTGCGTGCTTCATATGTACCCCAACCTCCTTCTGGCGTAACCTTAACACGAAAAAATCCCCTGCAACAAGATACAATTCTTCCCCGGAAATTTTGTGTGGTACCTTTTTTCCGATGGAACAATTTTTCCCGTGCAGGGGTACAATTCTTTTTTTATTCTATTTTACGCTGCCTCCCGTCCATGCAGCACTGCCGAAGTTTTCAATATCCACGCCTCCTGAAAGAAAGACCAGCGTATCTGCATTCTGCAGACCTGGCTTTGGGGCTGTTGTTTCCGTCCGGGTTGCTGTGCCTGTCTGGGTTGCTGCTTCCGTCCGGGTTGCTGTGCCCGTCTGGATTGTTGCGCCTGTCCGGGCTGCCGCATCCGCCGGCACCCCTTCCCTGCCGCAGCCTCCCAGAAATAATAAAAACGCGGCAGCCAAAAGTATCAACTGTGCTATTTTTACCCTGTCCCATATTCTCTGCTCTGTACTCTTCCCCATTCTCTTTCCTTCCTTTCCCGATACATATCTGTTCGTCTTTTCAATCCCCTTTGGAGGTTGCGCGCTTCCCCTCCGGTTATCTGATGGTTTGAGTATAAGAAAGAATTTACCTGATTTCAATAGAACGGAAGCAACCTTAATGATTGCTTCCGTCAAATTAAGAGAGTGTTTAAAGTCCTTAAGAATCCATAAGAACAACTTCAGAAAAAGTTAAGGAATCACCCGGCTTATCAGAGGTGACAGAAAAATCATCACCACGGAAAACGCAAAGGAACAGACCGAAATCAGCGTTGCCCGTTGGGCGGATGGAATTTTCTCATTGAGCAGAACATCCGTCCTTACCTCCAGAAAGTCGTCAGAAAACGCTGCCAGAAATCCTCCCAGGCATATCAGGTACGGCTGCTTTGTATACAAAATGCCAAAAGCTGCCAGTACCCCGCAGATACTGATAACTGCTATGCTTTTATAGCCTTTTTTCCGAAAAAAAGTGATTGCCTTTGCACCGCATGCCGCTCCCACACTCATAAAGAAAAGTGCCGGTCCCAGCAATCCGGTTTTTAATCCATATACCGGAAGCCTTGCCTGTAAAAAGAACAGCAATAAGGTCGCCACCGCTCCAATGAGGGAATTCAATGCAATGATTCCGATTGTTTCCGGATGGCTGCGTAAAAATCTCAGGCTTTCCACCACACAATTCTTTAGCTTTTCGCTAACTGACTCACTACTTTTGCTGTCTTCTCCTTTCCTCTCTGCGTCCTGCTTTGCGTTCCCGTTTCTTTCCTCTTTCTCTTTCAATTTCGGCTCCCGCAATCCAAGCGTCAGCAAAAGGCACACACTTCTCATACCTAAATCCAGCAGATATGCCCTGCGGTAGCCTAAAATCAACGCCAGTCCGGCGCAGAAAACCGCTGTGGCACTGCCCAGTCTGTAAATGACCATTTCCATAGAAGCGAACCTGTCATATTCCTGCTCCTGCCCATTCTCCTTTAAGGTATCATAGGCAAGCGCCTCCCTTGTCCCGGAAGCCATGTTGTAGCTTAATGCACTAATCCCGATTGCAACCGCCACTGTCCAGAATGTACCGGAGCAGAGCATGCACAGAATAGAAAGAATCATCAGCACTTCGCTGGCTGCCATCGTCCTCTTTCTTCCAAAGGCATCCGCCACTGCCCCGGAGGGAATCTCAAAACACATACTCACCACATGGAAAATGCTTTCCAAAATCCCTATCTCAAATACGGAAAATCCACGCGCCGCCAGCAATGCCACCCAGGAAGCCCCTGCTATGTGCAGTGCCTCTAATGCAGATATCCCATAAATTGTTCTGATTTGCTTTTTCACATATTTTTGCATAAAAAAATCTCCTTTTCAAATTTGTTGGTTTGAATCGGAGATAGTCGTCTTATTGTAGATGTTTTATCGTATTTTCATCCATTCAAGAGCACACTATCCCTCTGAATGAAAATGCAGTTTCCTTTCATTAAATAAAGGTTTACTGAAACCCACTTCATGAGATATGCGCTCCTTTCTTTTGTCCGGTTATCAGGACGTTTGCAAACCACCTGATTTGATTACAATTCCCCTGCTGTAAATTCCTTTTATTGCCATACAGCAAGAGGACTCTGACACGGTTTAGTCTACCTGAAATATCTCAATAAGTCAACTGTAACTGTTTAAAGCTCCACGCCAAGTCTCCGCAAATGTTCCAACGCCAATCCAATCAGCCGGTCGGCTTGATCTGCCATAAACAGTGGAATATTCAGCACATCATCATCAAGCTTCAGATTATCCAGAGAGAATCGAATACGGAGTTTGACCTTGTCCGGGAACAACTCCTTGAACTTCTTAAGGCTCTTGCTGGTGGTATTGGCTTCGGATTTGACTTCAATCGGGAAAATATCATTTTCTCTCTGAATGAGGAAATCCACTTCATACGGAGGATTTGTTTGCGTCCAGTACCGAGGAACCACTTCAAACTGCGTAATGAGCGTTTGTAGCACATAGTTCTCGGTTAATGCCCCCTTGAACTCGGTAAACAGGCGGTTGCCTTCTCCGAAAGCCGTAGGTGCCAGTTGCGCCAGACGGCGGAGCAGACCAACATCCACCAAATAAATCTTAAAGGCCGAGAGGTCATCGTAGGCAGCCACTGGAAGACCAGGAGCGGAGCTGCGGTAGATTTTATGAACCAATCGGGCATCCACCAGCCACTGCAAAGCATCCTCGTACTCACGGGCTCTGGCCCCTTCTTTGACAACCTTGTAGATAAACTTTTTATTCTCCCTTGCCAGTTGAGAAGGAATCGATTTCCAGATCATCGAAATCTTTGGGAACTCGCTGATATTGGGATGTTTTGCAAAGTCCCGCTCATACGCACCGATAATACCAGACAAGGCTTCTTGCATGGCTGCAACATCCCTTGCCTCTGTCCACATCTTAACTGATTCCGGCATACCGCCAGTCACATAGTACATTTTCAATTTCTCATACAGAGGATTAAAGAACGCATCGGGAATCGGTTCAATGGTGTTTACCGTTTCCAGATACTTTGCTAAGTTTTCATCACCGTTGGCAAGCAGAAATTCTGTGAAGGTCATAGGGTCAATCTGCATGAAGTTGACCTTGCCTACCGGGAAGGAAGATGGCTTTGCCAGAGCAATGCCCAGCAGAGAACCGGCGCAGACAATGTGATACTGCGGGGCATTCTCACAAAAATATTTCATGGAGTTGATGACATTAGGGCAGTCCTGCACCTCATCAAAGATGATGAGGGTCTTTTCCGGCACTATCTTCTGACCGCTTGCCAGCATCAAATTTTGCAGGATACGGTCAACATCTTTTGTAGTTTCAAAGAATTGCTTGTATTCCTCGTTCTCGTCAAAGTTGAAATAGGCGGTATTTTCATAATAGCGTCTGCCGAACTCTTTCAGAATCCAAGTCTTACCCACCTGACGTACGCCCTTCAAGATTAAAGGCTTGCGGTAGGGAGAATTCTGCCAATCCAGCAACTTTTTTAAGATAAATCGTTCCATAGAATCACTCCTCACATTTTTATTGGAGTTTTATGCTTTATAATCACGCTTTTATTATATGCGAAATCCATATAAATTACAATCACAAAATTATTTATTTTTTATGCTCATCGATCACATTTCTATATGAGATAGTGAAAAAGATATTCTGCAATAAAGGCATACCACTGCCTCATCATCAGTTATATAACATCTTATCATTTCTTTTCCATTCCGGATAGGAAGAGAAAGGAACGGATTAGTACCGGCATCTTTCCCCGGAAACAGCAGAAACTTTGTCTGTCTTATTGAATATGCCGCAGTTATGGGAGGAAAGAAATCAATATATGAAGGAAACAGAGGAAAAGGAGGAATATGATATGTGTCAGGCTTTGAGGGAATGGGTAAAAAGGGAATGCACCTCAAAATTTCGAGGTACATTCCCTTTCTTTTGTTCACACAATTTTTAATTTAGCCAAGCAGTGATAATACACCCTGATTGCTCTGGTTAGCCTGTGCAAGCATAGCCTGACCTGCCTGAGCCAGAATGTTATTATTGGAGTACTTCACCATCTCAGTAGCCATATCTGTATCACGAATCTGGCTTTCTGCGCTGGTGGTGTTCTCTACAACGTTATCCAGGTTGTTGATGGTATGCTCCAGACGGTTCTGAACTGCACCCAAGGTAGAACGCTGTGTAGAAACCTTCTGCACTGCTTCCTTGATTGTATCAATTGCAGAAAGTGCATTACTGTCGTCAACACCATCTACTTTCAGACCATTTACGCCAAGTCCCTTGGCAGACATAGCTTCAATGTTTACAGCAATCTGGTTATTGGTGGTTGCATCAGCACCTACATGCAGTGTCAGCGTCTGCGCATGCATCTTGTCCTGAAGGCTTCCAACATTACCTGCTACAGGTGTTACCTTATTGCCAACAGCATCATATACATCCGGCGCGTCAGACCGAACAGAAACAGTTCCGTCTGATGCTGTTGTGAAATAATTTTCCAGAGAGTTCGCAGAAATGGCATTACCATCCTTATCATAGTACTTCGCTACTGCTGCTGTAGACTCAGATGCAGTAATAGAAGTTGCAATAAGCGTTGCCTTCTGTGTGCTGTCTGCATCTCCCTTAGCAAGTGTAGGCGCAGTTGCGCCGCTCGCGGTAACAGACATTAATACATTACCATCTGCATCCGTAATATTAAACTTCCCGGCTGTGTTTGCATCCTCCGCAACAGTATACTTATCAGCAACCGCACCATTTAAAGATACACTATAGGAATTAGTCTGTGCTGTTCCATTTGACGGAAAACTGCTGGTATAGCTTACTGCAACACCCTGATCACGGAAAGCCATCAACAATTCATTTACTTCATCCTGCTGCTTCGCCGTTGTAATGGTTCCTTTGGTAAAAGCTAATTTTATACCAGTTGCGTTATCTGTATTAAACGTAGCTGCTGCATCCTGGTCTGCATTAAAATTCTTGTAGGAATAAGAATATCCCTTTGCAAGGCTCTTGTCACCCTTCAACAGATAAGTTTCGTTGAACTTGGTTGTTTCAGATACTCTGTCAATTTCTGTTACCAGCTGGTCAACCTCATTCTGTACTGCAGTTCTGTCGGATTCAGACATGGTTCCGTTGGAAGCCTTTACTGCCAGCTCATTCATTCTCTGTAACATATCATGAACTTCTGTCAGCGCACCTTCTGCGGTCTGTACTGCAGAAATACCGTCCTGTGCGTTTGCGGAAGCCTGTGTCAGACCTCTAATCTGCTTTCTCATCTTCTCGGAAATGGAAAGACCTGCTGCATCGTCTGCTGCACGGTTAATCTTGTAACCGGAAGAAAGCTTTTCGGTGGATTTTGCCTGAGAAGCGGTTGTCAGACCCAACATTCTGTTGGAATTCATTGCTGTTAAATTGTGTTGTACTACCATAGTTGTTACCTCCTTGTGTTACCGGACACAACTCCTTTTGTGTCGGTGTTGGTTTATTGTTTACCTGTTTTTATAATAAATGGAACATACCTTCCGGCTGCCGGGCCCTGACCACCTTATCAGCATATCCAATTATTAACGTTCCTCCGATGCATCTGCATTTCCTTTTGTAATAACCATTTTCTTCCTGTACTTTCTGCGGGGTTCTTCTTCCCTGTAATATTTGGGAAGCGTTGCTCTGATTTCCGGGTCAGTAAACTGTTTTTCAATAACACTGCTGCGTACAATATTGACATTTTGAGGTGCATCAATCATAATTCGCAGGTGTTTCCCTGTTCCTCCCAGAAACACAATCTTAATATCATCTCCCAGCATCAAATACTCTTCTGTACTGACTGTAAGTCTTAACATTTCATCCTCATTTCCGCGCATGTTCTTTGCGCACAGCGTCCCTGCTTTTCATCGCAACAATCTATAAACAAATGTTGCATACCCTATTATTACTTATCATCACGAAAGGAATTTATTATGAGCGCGACACAGCCTATCAGAGAACCTGAACTTCTGCAGAAATTTAAAGACTATTACTGTTCCAGTTACCCAAATATACGGAACTACACCCTTTGCGTTATGGGGCTTAATACAGCCCTGAGAATTACGGATATCCTGAACCTGAAATGGGAAAATATTTATAACTTCCGAACCGGAAAATTTTTGATACATCTTACTGTCATAGAAAAAAAGACTCAGAAAACTAATATGATTGCACTCAACGAAGCCCTCCGGGAAACCCTGTCCCTTTACTTTGAAACAACTGCCCCTTCTGCAGAGCAATATCTTTTTGTCAGTAGAAACGGAATTAATCAGCCTTTAAGCCGCAGTCAGGCATTTCGTATTATTAAAAAAGCTGCGGTTTCTGCCGGAATGCTTCAGAATATCAGCTGTCATTCCCTGCGAAAAACCTTTGGATATCATGCCTGGCAGCAGGGAGTTCCGCCTGTTCTTTTAATGGAAATTTATAATCATTCCTCTTATCAGATAACCAAAAGATATCTTGGCATTGAACAGGATGATAAAGACAAGGTATTCTTAAATATGAATCTGTAAATATCATTCCGGGCTAAATATTCTGCAGTGTCCTGCCGATATCTTATATAGCTGTATTTCAGGGATGATAAGCAAGGCTACGGATGGCTGTTTCTTTTAATTAAGAAGCGTCATCCGTTTTTTATAGGTCATACGCGGAATTTATGTCTGCACACACCTGACACCATCCGGTATGTGCAGAAAACCTTTGCGGAATAAAGAGGATATCTGCAAATATGCGCAGAAGCAGGGAGGAATTATGGCAATCACAGGAATCGAATATCGCTATCTTTATGCAGAAAACAACCAGACAAAAAGACAGATTAGCAGCACAACAAAAAATACCGGCACAGAAGGCACAACCGCCGCCGAAACCACAACCTCCAAGGGCTTTTCTCTGGACAGACACATTTCCGGGAAGAATAAAGTTCCTTATGGAGAAATGGCTCAGGATGGCGTTATTACTTACAATGGCGTAACCTTTGTGTGTGATTATGAAAAAAACAGAATCTGCCTCGGTGATACAAGCAATATGGATAACTGTATTTCTGTCAGTCTTTCCGGTGGAGGCAGTCTTGTCGTAAACAGAAACAATCTGGACGACCTTTCCAGGGCGATTGGAATGTTTACTCCGGAGGATGTGAATCGCATTTTACGCGCTCTTGCCCAGGATGCAAAAATACAGAAAATGAAAAAAGAAATTGATGACATGGAAAACGGAGAAGAATCCGAGGAATCCGAGAAAAATACAGCAGAAGTCATTGAAGATTCCGATACAAAATTTCAAATTGGAAATCAATCCTATACCATAAAGGAATGGAAAACTTTTCTGGAAAGATTTGATTCTGTTCAGAACAGCATCCGGGAAGCATTAGAAGAAAAGATTAAAAAGGAACAGGAGGAGGCTCTGAAAAAGGAACTGTTAAGCAGACAGGAAAATACTTCCGATGCCGAGTCCCTTGAAAACATTCTGGCGCAAAGCTTTAAAAGCTACGATTCTTCCGATAAAGAGGAATCGAACTCCACATGGTATCTCACCTGCTATGATGAGAAGGGTATCTGGTGCAGAAAGTATATCGATGGGACTTTTTCTGAAACCCTGTGGAATATAGATTTTACAGACGCTTCCCAGTATGAAACCGTATCCTCCTGTCTGGCAGCCCTTACCCCGGATGCAGATACGGCATTTACCAGAGATTTTTCCTTCTGGAAGAATCGTTTGCAAATGTAAAAAGAAGAAAAAGGAAATTTTTTGCTTACAGGGGTTAAGAAAAGAGCGGAGCAGCCGATAATTATTATGTAACAGGGAATGCAACATTTGTTTATAATATGTTGTATTCCCTGTTTTTTTCTTCTTCCTTGCATAACTCGACAGAATACGATAAAATGTGCAGGTGAGAGGTATAAACATATGTTATTTAATTCTGCATCATTTTTAATATTTTTTCCGGTTGTGTGTCTTTTGTACTTTATCATCCCCACTCATCGCCTGAAAAATATCTGGTTGTTACTTGCCAGCTACTTTTTCTACATGAGCTGGGACGTAAAATACGGAACCCTGCTGTTTACAACAACCCTTGTGTCTTATATATGTGCTGTCTGTCTGGAACGTTTCAGAAAATCTCCTGTTTTAGTCATCGGACTCCTGTTTGAATTTGGGGTCTTATTTGTCTTTAAATATTTCACCTTTTTCACAGACACTTTCCGGCAGTTGTTTTCCCTGAACGTGTCACCTTCCTTTTCGCTGGTGCTGCCTGTTGGCATTTCCTTTTATATTTTCCAGAATACCAGCTATCTGATTGACGTATATCGCGGGGATACTCCCGTAGAACATAATTTTCTGGATTATGCCCTGTATATTTCCTTCTTCCCACAGCTTGTGGCAGGACCGATTGAGCGTTCCAGTTACTTTTTAAAGCAATTTAAGGAAACCTATCCCTTTGATTACAACCGCGTGAAAAAAGGACTTCTGATTATGCTCTGGGGCTACTTTTTAAAGCTTGTGATTGCTGACAGAGCCGCTCTGCTGGTGGACAATGTATACAGCAGCCTTTCCACAGCCTCCGGTTCCTTCCTTTTTGCAGCGGCAATTCTTTTTGCTCTCCAGATATACTGCGACTTTGCCGGTTATTCCACAATCGCCCTTGGAGCTGGTATGGTACTCGGCTTCCGGATGACGGATAACTTTCAAGCCCCCTATTTTTCCAGAAGCATTTCCGAGTTTTGGCGCAGATGGCATGTTTCTCTTTATGAATGGTTTAAAAATTATCTCTATATTCCCCTGGGCGGAAGCCGTAAGGGAATCTTCCACAAATACTGCAACCTGCTGATTGTCTGTACTGTCAGCGGTTTGTGGCACGGTGCGAACTGGACTTATGTAATCTGGGGACTTATTAATGGCATTTATCAGCTTATGGGGGCAGCAACCCTTTCCCTGCGAAACCGCATCAGACAATCCTTTCTCCTGCGGAAACTTCCAGAAGGTATTTCCCATCTCTGGCAAAGCCTCTGGGTATACCTGCTGTTCGCTTTTTCCCTCATATTTTTCCGGGCAGAAAGCATTTCCAGCGCACTCGGCATTATAAAAACAATTTTTACCGCCTTTGACTTTTCCGATTTTGCAGACGGCAGTCTTCTGGCTCTCGGCATTAACGGGAAAAACATGGTTGTACTGCTCCTTTCCGTTCTGCTTTTATGGTTTGCAGACAGGCAGAAAGCTCATGGAAAAAGTGTTGTGGATTCTCTTTTGCAAAAGCCCCTTGCCCTGCAATGGCTGATTTACCTGCCTGCGCTTCTGGGTGTGATTCTCTTTGGCATCTACGGAAAAAATACCGGAAGCTTTATCTACTTTGTATTTTAGAAAGGACGAAACATGCGTAAAAATATTTTGCATTTTACTGCTTTCCTGCTTTTATTTCTGGTGGGACTGTTTCTTGTGTCACGCCTGAATCTGCTTTATCTGCGGGACCCGAATAATCATGAGTTTAATCACGAATATTTTTATGAGCTGCCGGAAAACAGTGTGGATGTCCTGATTGTAGGCTCCAGCCACAGCTACTGCTCCTTTATTCCCGCTTTATTATATGAAGAATACGGAATTTCCGGCTATAATCTGGCTACCTCCAACCAGTCCATGCTTGCCTGCTATCTCTGGGCAAAGGAAGCTTACGAAACCCAGAAATACAAGGTTCTTGTAGTAGAAGCCATGAGCGTTTCCAATTCCCACGGGGATATCGAAAACGACATCCGCTCTTTAAACAGTATGGGGCTTTCCCCCCATTACTTTGAACTGATGAAAACCTACAAGCGCCAGAGTTTAAAGGTACTGTTCCCGGTTATCAGCTTCCACCAGTCCTGGGACAGCATTACCCCTGCCAGCTTCCGCAAAACGGTTTATGAGGACGGGGATGCCATGCGGGGATATGTTCCCCTGTTCAGCACTGCCGGTGTGGAAAACACAACACAGATTGTGGATGAAACAGACTCCACAGTCGGGTATCTGAAATACCCTTATGTGGATAAGCTGAGAGAATTTTGTGATGAAAACGGCATCCGGCTTCTTTTTATCAAGGCGCCCCTTGCCAATGTCGAAGTAAATCGCTGGGATACCGGAATGCATAATAATCTGGTGCAGTATACCTCCCAGTACAATATTCCCTTCTGGGATTTCAATGCTGCCTCCGATGCCCAGCTTGCCGGAATACAGGCATCTGAGGACGTAGCCGCAGACGGACGCCACTGTAATTATTCCGGTGCAGTAAAGATTACAAGATTTCTGGGGAAATTTTTAAAGGAAGAATGGCAGATTTCTTCTGCCCCGGGCAGCTTTTCCGAAGAAGCGCTTGCCTCCTATCACAGGATTATAGATGCTCAGAAGTAAAAATATACTGCGATAAAAGCAAAAGACCTCACAGAGCAGCTTCCCGCTCTGCAAGGTCTTTGTTTTCCCGCTATTTTATCTTCTTTATGCCTTTCCAACAGAACCGAAAAGCTCCATCTTTTCCTTTACAGTTGCCTTAATTGCTTCTGCACCGGGTGCAAGAAGTTTACGGGGGTCAAAGCCCTTACCTTCCAAATCCTTGCCTTCCTCAATATACTTACGGGTTGCTGCCGCAAAGGAAAGCTGGCACTCTGTATTTACATTAATCTTTGCCACTCCAAGGCTGATTGCCTTCTTAATCATATCTGCGGGGATTCCGGTACCACCATGCAATACCAGCGGAAGCTCACCGGTAAGCTGCTGGATGGCATCCAGCGTTTCAAAGCTCAGACCCTTCCAGTTTGCGGGATACTTTCCGTGAATATTGCCGATGCCTGCTGCCAGGAAATCTACTCCCAAATCAGCTACAGCCTTACATTCCTTCGGGTCTGCACATTCACCCATACCGATAACGCCGTCCTCTTCGCCGCCAATGGAACCAACCTCTGCCTCGATGGAAAGCCCCTTTGCATGCGCTGCATGAACCAGCTCTGTAGTCTTTGCCACATTCTCATCAATCGGATAGTGGGAACCATCGAACATAATAGAAGAAAAACCTGCTTCAATACATTTATAGCAGCCTTCAAAAGTACCATGGTCAAGATGTAATGCTACCGGTACATCAATATCCAAATCCTTCAGCAGACCATTTACCATACCAACAACTGCATGGTAGCCGCCCATGTACTTTCCGGCTCCTTCTGATACACCAAGAATAACCGGAGATTTGCACTCCTTTGCAGTCAGCAGAATAGACTTTGTCCATTCCAGATTGTTGATGTTAAACTGACCTACTGCATAATGACCCGCTTTTGCCTTTTTCAGCATTTCTGTTGCAGAAACTAACATTTCACTCTACCTCCGTTTTCCAGTTTGATACCTTTTTGCTTAGTTTACCACATTGTCAATTTTTTGTCAAAGAGTATTATTTACCATGATTTCGATTGCCTGATGCAGATTTCTGATTTCTACCCTTTCATGGTTTCCACCATTTTCCCCATCCAGCGTCCATGCCACCGGCTCCTTTGACTCCAGAACTACCCGGTCTGTCCTGAAGCAATACATGGCGCCCATATCAATATCCCTGTTTACGAGGGAAATCATAATATTATTTAATTCTATGGGATTTTTCGGTCTGCGAATCAGCGTCACCTCAAATACCCCATCATCCAGCTTTACGTTTTTTCCGGTAATATTCTTGAATCCTCCTACGGAGGTGGAATTGGTAATCATTCCAAAAATGAAATCATCCTCAATCACCTGGTCATCATAGCTTACCTTCATGGGAAAAGAACGGATTGCAGACAGCCGCTTCATTCCCTCCAGTAAATATGCCATATGTCCCAGTAGATTTTTGACTTCCTGTTCCGTTTCATAAGAAACATCCGTAAAAAGCCCAAAGGCCGCTATATATACAAAGGTATCCGTATTAAAGCTGCCCACATCACAGGGAAAATTCCTGCCGGAAACAATCGTCTGTGCCGCCTGTACCATATTTTTCGGCAGCCCCAGACTTCCTCCGAAATCATTAGTGCTGCCCGCCGGAATATAACCGATGGGCGTCCTGAACCCGCTCTGCATCATTCCGGTGACAACCTCGTCCAGAGTACCGTCCCCACCGCTGCAGACCACCAAATCATATTTTTTGCTTCTGCCCGCTGTGGCAAGTCTTGCATCATCCCTTTTCCTTGTGGGTACCACAGTAATTTCATATTCCGCTTCCGCAAAAATGTCCAGAATATCTGCCAGCTTTGACTTAATCTGCGCCTTTCCTGCCTTGGGATTGTAAATAAAAAGCAATTTTTTTCCCATCTGTATTGCCTCCGACTCTGAAAAGACAAAAGGATGCCATCAGGCACCCTTTCCCCTTAAAAAGTTTTCGATTCCTGTTAAAGCAGCACCTTCATCCGTTCCCTCTGCAGAAACCTCAATTTCCTCTCCACTGACAAGACTAAGGCTCATCATTCCCATAATGCTTTTTGCATTGACCTTTTTCCCGTCACACTGAAAATAAATTGTGCTGTCGTACTTGCTTGCTTCCTGTACAAGCAACGCTACCGGTCTTGCTTCAAAACCGTTTTCCAGCTCCACCTGGATTGTTTTCTTTGTCATAATTTTTCTCCTCCCAGCCCTATGGCTTTACGACTTACTCCCAGACTATTTCCAGCCTCTGATTTTATCTGCAAGCTCAGAGAGCTTACGCAACCTATGATTAACTCCGGACTTTCCAATCACCGGGGTAAAATATTCTCCCAGCTCCTTCAGGGGCGCATCCGGATTTTCCAGCCTCACCTCTGCCATCTCCCGCAAAGTCTGAGGAAGATTTTCCAGACCATAATGTGTTCTCAGGTATTCGATATCCTCCACCTGCCTTGTTGCCGCGCTGACTGTTTTTGCAATATTTGCCGTTTCACAGTTCACCCTGCGGTTCACAGAATTTCTCATTTCCTTCAAAATCCTTGTGTTTTCCAGATTCATCAACGAAACCGGTGCTCCGCACACATTCAAAAGGTCCACAATACCGGAACCTTCCTTTAAGTAAACAACATAATACTTCTTCCGCAGAATAATCTTTGCCTCTATGTCAAAGCCTGCAATCATCTGCCTTAACTGCTCCGCCTTTTCTTCCCGGTTACAATCAAATTCCAGATGATACCCCTTCTCCGGGTCAGAAATAGAACCGACACTTAAAAATGCCCCTCTGAGAAAAGCACGCTGACAGCAGGTATTTTTTAAAAGCAGCCCATTGACCGGCTCCTCCAGATTTCCTACCTTCTGCATCAAAGCCTGCATTTCTTTCTCTGTCAATAGAACATCAGTATCTATATTAAAGGTTTTTTTCAATAATGTAAAGCCTTTTCTGACAACAGCCTCGTTTTCTGTCTGAAAACCGATGGTAAAGGTTCCGTCCGCCCCTCTGCCATACTGGCCGCAAAAATGCAACATCGCCGCCAGTTCTGCAAGCTGACAGTGTCTGGCGGAACTGATATTTTTTGCCAGTTCTGCTTTCACTTCACTCGAAAATGACATAATTAAATCCCCTGCTGTGTCACATCCCTGTGATACAGCTTCAATCCGTAATTTCCCTTATCCTTCATCTGCCTGTACAACTCATTCGCCAGCGTCACACTCCTGTGCTTGCCGCCCGTACAGCCAATGGCAATCACCAGACGATATTTTCCCTCCTTCACATAATTCGGAATCAGAAATTGTATCATATCAATAAGCTTCTGCAGAAAGATATTGGACTCCTCAAAGGAAAGCACATAATCCTGCACTTCCTTATCATTGCCCGTCTTTTTCTTTAATTCATCAATATAGAAGGGATTGGGCAGGAACCGTACATCAAATACCAAATCCGCATCCGCCGGAATACCATGCTTAAAGCCAAATGACATCACTGTCACCATTAAGCTATTGTATTCTCCGTTTTCCACAAAAATACGGTCAAGCTCCTCTTTTAACTCTCTCGTTAAAAGATTGGTGGTATCTATTACATAATCCGCATTCCGCCGGATTTGCTCCAGAGCCTTCTGCTCCTTCCGGACGCCATCCTCCACCCTGCCATCCGCCGCCAGAGGATGTACTCTTCTTGTCTCCTTATATCTTTTTATCAGAACATTGACATCCGCGTCCATAAACAATATTTCAAATTTGTAGCCTTTTTCCTTTAAATGCTCCAGAATTTTGGTTGCATCCTCAAAGGACTGGTCCGCCCGGACATCCAGCCCCAAAACCACCTTATTGATTTCACTGTTTGGCATGGAAATCAGTTCCACAAATTTTTCCACAAGAGAAATAGGCAGGTTGTCCACACAATAGAATCCTGCATCCTCCAATATTTTCAGGGCGGTACTTTTACCGCCGCCGCTCATTCCTGTTACCACTACAAATCTCATTTGTTCCCTCGCTTTTTATTTCCACTCCCACGCATCCCAGCGCACCACAGGTTCAAAATTTATTTTTCACCCTGATTTTCCAGAAATACAACCTCCGGCTCCAGAGTTACATGAAACTGCTCCTTCACCTGCTCCTGAACCGTTCTGATCAGCTCCCTCACATCAGAAGCAGTGGCATCTCCCGTATTTATAATAAAACCACAATGCTTATCCGATACCCTTGCACCGCCAATCTGTTTTCCTCTTAATCCTGCATCCATAATCAGCTTCCCTGCAAAATACCCCTCCGGTCTTTTAAAGGTACTTCCCGCACTGGGATATTCCAGCGGCTGCTTTTCCCGCCTTCTCGCTGCAAACTCCTCCATGGTTGCCAGAATTTCTTCTTTCTTTCCCTCTTGTAATAAAAATGACACTTCCATCACAATAAAAGAGCTATGTCTGATAGTGCTGTTCCGATAGCCAAATTCCATGGTTGCGTTGTCCAGTTCCATCCGTTCTCCGTCTTTGTCCAGCACAACCACGCTTTCTACAACCTGACTCATTTCTCCGCCATAGGCTCCGGCATTCATAACCACTCCGCCGCCTATGGTTCCCGGAATCCCCGCTGCAAATTCCAGTCCTGTCAGACTGTGTTCTGCGGCAGCCTTTGCCACCTGCGCCATGGTCGCACCCGCCTGGGCTGTAATACGATTGCCCGTCACGGTAATTTCCTTCATTTTCGGACCAATCTGCAAAATCACTCCCGGAAAGCCCTCATCATCCACCAGAAGATTACTCCCGTTTCCCAGCACAAACCAGGGGATTCCTACAAGATTCAGATAACGCTGCACTTTCTGTATCTGCTCTTCCTTTTCCATCCGCAGAAAACAGTCTGCCGCACCTCCAATACGGAATGTGGTATGTGCGGCCATTGGTTCCTGTAAGCAGATATTCTCTTCCGGTACAAAATTCTTCAACGCTTTTATTACTGCTTCACTTATCATTTATTTACTTTCTTTCCTGAATTTTCCATCATTCCATCCCCCATAACGGGTCAATCTTCCCGCTCCCGCAAAATTAAGGCTGCTGCGCCATAAATACCGGCATCATTTCCCAGCTTCGCCAGAGCAAACTTTGCCCCGCGGCAGGGCGGAAAGGCATATTTCTGAAATATCGGCTCAATAAAGGGAATCAAAACCTCTCCCGCTTTGGAAACGCCGCCGCCGATAACAAATACCTCCGGATTCACCGTATTAGCTACTGTTGCCAGCCCCTTGCCAAGATATTCTCCAAACTGCTCCGCAATTTCAATGGCAACTGCATCCTTTTCCTTTACTGCATCAAAAACCGCCTTGGCAGATAATTCCACATTTCTCAGAACGCTGGGGGCATCATCCTTCTGAAGCCTTCTTTTTGCCAGCCGCACAATTCCCGTAGCCGAAGCATACTGTTCCAGACAGCCTTTATTTTTACAGCCGCAGCTTTCCGTTTCCTCATCATTCATATGAATATGCCCGATTTCTCCGGCTGCTCCCGTTGCCCCGGTTAAAATTTTACCGTCTACAATAATCCCTCCGCCGACACCTGTTCCAAGGGTTACGGCAACCATATTTTGAAAGCCTGCTCCGCCGCCCTTCCACATTTCTCCGTAGGCTGCCACATTTGCATCATTCGCTGCCTTTACCGGTACTTTAATATATGCCTGTAAGGTCTCCGGTATGTTCAATGGCTCCCATCCGATATTGACAGCTCCGCCGGGCATATAGCCCTTTTTGTCCACTGCGCCGGGAGTTCCAATACCGATTCCCTTCAAATCCTGCTCCGTAATATTCCTTTCCCGCATCTTCTTTCTGATGCTCTCCGCAATATCCGGCAGAATCCGGGTTCCCTTATTTTCCGTGACAGTGGGAATCTCCCACTTTTCCAACAACATCCCTTCACCGTCAAAAAGCCCTAACTTAACAGTTGTTCCACCCACATCTACACCAAACGCAAATCTGCCCATAGTCCCCACCTCTTATTTTTCTGTTTTCTGCCCGTTTTCCTTCTCTTTCTTTTTCATCCGTTCTGCCGGTCAGCCTTATTCGTCCTCGTCCTCATTTTCATCCCGTCTTTTCGCAAGGGAATTTTGAACCCGGGTATACAGTTCCTGTGCTGCATTATATCCCATCTTCTTCTGACGATGGTTTACTGCTGCGGATTCACAGATAAGCGCCAGATTTCGTCCCGGACGAATGGGAATCGTATGACATACCACCTTATTCCCCAGATATTCCGTATAAGTTTCCTCCAGACCAAGACGGTCATACTCTTTATCTTTATCCCAGTCCTCCAGACGGATTGCCAGGTCAATATTAGACGTATCCTTTACCGCGCAGGCACCATACAATGCCTTTACATCCACAATTCCGATACCTCTTAACTCAATCAGATGCTTTGTCACATCCGGTGCCGTACCAATCAGGGTATCGTCACTTACTTTACGGATTTCCACCACATCATCCGTAACCAGTCTGTGTCCTCTCTTAATCAGCTCCAGAGCTGCCTCTGATTTACCGATTCCGCTCTCACCGGTAATCAGAACACCTTCGCCATATACATCCACCAGTACACCATGTACGGAAATACAGGGAGCCAGCTTTACATTCAGCCATCGGATAGCTTCTGCCATAAATCCGGATGTAGATTTCTTTGTGGAAAGCACAGGCACCTTATGCTCTGTTGCAATCTGTTTGAAAAGCGCATCCGGCTGCAATTCCCGGCAGAAAACAACCGCAGGAATGTCATAACTCATCAGTTCTTCATAGATTTCCTTTTTCCGTTCATCGCTGAGCGTTTCCATATAGGTATACTCTACAAAGCCGATAACCTGAAGTCTGGTTGCATCAAAATGCTCAAAGAATCCCGTCATCTGTAATGCCGGACGGTTAATATCCGGCTGTGTCAGCCTGATTCCCTTTACATTCACTTCCGGCGTCAGATTGTCCAGCTTCATTTTCTCAATTAAACGAGTTAATGCCACATATTCCATACGTTTTCCTCACTTCCGTAATTTTGGTTTCCCGCGCATTCGCGACGAACGCTCACCTTCGACACCTTCGGTGTCTCGGTGGCCGTTGCTCGTACATTGTCTGCTTTCCCGCGTATTCGCGACGAACGCTCACCTTCGACACCTTCGGTGCCTTGGTGGCCGTTGCACTCATATAGTCCGCTCTTTTGGCACATCCGTACCTGCAAGCAGCCCGGACGTGCCAAATGGCGGACTGCATTCGTCGCTCATACGCTCATTGTATCACAGTCGGTTTTTGTTGTGAAGAAGATGCTGCCGGATTTTTATGGAAGAAGGTATAGATATCCTCCGCTGCCCGGCGGTTCAGCTCCGGCAGGGTCAGCAGTTCTTCCACAGAGGCTTCCTTAATTTCCGTAATGGACTTAAAGTGGCGCATCAGAGCCTTCCGTCTGGTCGGTCCTACTCCCGGAATATCATCCAGAACCGATTTTACCTGTGCCTTGCTCCGCAAAGAGCGATGATACTCTATGGCAAAACGGTGCGCCTCATCCTGTACCCGGGTTATCAGCTTAAAGCCCTCTGAACGGGTGTCAATGGGTAGTTCCACATTTTGAAAATAGAGTCCCCTCGTCCTGTGGTTGTCATCCTTTACCATGCCGCACACAGGAATATTGATTTTTAATTCTTCCAGCACTGACAAGGCAATATTGACCTGTCCTCTGCCACCGTCCATCATCAGCAAATCCGGAAATCTGGTAAAGCTGCCGTATTCCTTCTCCAAGTCTGTTCCCGCCAGTTCTTCCCGCTCCTCCAGACCATGGGTAAACCGTCTGGTAAGCACCTCCCGCATACAGGCATAATCATCCGGTCCCGAAACAGTCTTTATCCGGAATTTCCTGTAATCGCTGGGCTTTGGTTTCCCCTTTTCAAAAACAATCATGGAACCCACATTCTCAAACCCGTTAATATTGGAAATATCGAAGGCTTCCATTCTTTCGATATGCTCCAGCCCCAAAAGCTCCGCTATCTCCTTTACTGCGCCGATGGTTCTGCCTTCTTCCCGCTTCAACCGTTCTCTGTCCTGTTCCAGAATATGCTTCGCGTTCTGGGCAGCAAGCTCCACCAGCTTCTCCTTGGAACCGATTTTCGGTACTCTGACATAAACCCTGCTTCCCTTTCTCTCCGTCAGCCACTTTTCAATCAGTTCCCTGTCACCGATTTCATATTGCAGCATCAGTTCCTTCGGAATAAATGGCGTTCCCGCATAAAACTGTTTGACAAAATCCTCCAGAATAGCAGGCTTGTTACCTTCCGACACATGTGTCATATAGTAATGTTCTCTGCCTATCAGCTTTCCATCCCTGACAAAAAAGACCTGTACCACCGCCTCCGTTTCGTTCTGATATAGCGCAATGATATCCTTGTCCTCGCCCACACTGTCTGTAATCTTCTGCTTCTGGGATACCTGCTTTACACTGTTGTATAAATCGCGATAAGTGGCAGCATCCTCAAAATTCAGGTCTGCCGCTGCCGCCTTCATTTTCCCTTCCAGTTCATCCAGTATCCGGTTATAATTCCCATTTAAGAATTCCAGCGCCTGATTTACCTGCTCCCGATACTGGGTCTTATCTATATACCCCTGGCAGGGAGCAAGACACTGCCTGATATGATAATTCAGGCAGGGACGCTCCAGCCCGATATCCCTGGGCAGTACCCGGTTACAGGTTCTGAGCTGATACAGCTTGTTCAAAAGCTCAATGGTATCCTTCACCGCAGCCGCGCTGGTATATGGTCCAAAATACTTGGATTTGTCCTTTTTCATGGTACGGGAAAAAAGAATCCGGGGGAATTCCTCTCCCAGCGTTACTTTAATGTAAGGATAGGTTTTATCATCCTTCAGCAAAGTATTGTACTTGGGTGAATTTTCCTTAATCAGATTATTTTCCAGCACAAGGGCTTCCAGTTCTGAATCCGTCACAATATATTCAAACCTGGCAATCAGCGTCACCATTTTATCTATCGCCGGTCCTCTGCCGATATTTTCCCTGAAATAAGAACGCACACGGTTATGCAGGTTTACAGCCTTCCCCACATATAAAATGACATCCCTGTCATCCCGCATAATATAGACTCCCGGCTCCTTTGGGAGCTTTTTTAACTCTTCCTCAAAGTTAAACATCTGCTTGTCATTTCCTTTCAAAAAAAGCATCTATACCGTCTGCAATTCCCTGTACCATCTTACTCTGATATTCTTCGGTTGCCATCCGCTCATCCTCCTCCGGGTTCGTCATAAATCCCAGTTCCAGAATCGTAACCGGTACAGTACACCAGTTGATTCCGCTCATGGTATCCGTTTCCCAGACAGACCGCTTTTTACAGCCTGTTGCCTCCACAAAGGCATCCAGTACAGCATCCGATAATGCCCTGCTCTTTTCATACCACTCTTTATTATACGGATTTTCCTTCGTCTGGCAAATGGTCATTGCTCCGTTCGCGGAAGAACTCTCCGAACCGTCCGCATGAATCCGGACAAAGGCATCCGCTCCTGCCTCATTCGCCATCTGCGCCCGCTCACTGTTGCTGATGTCCACATCATTGCTTCTGCGAATCATCAACACCTCATAGCCTCTGTCTGTCAGCTCTGCCTCCAGCTTTTCAGCCACCTGCAATGTCAGTTCATACTCCGCCAGACCGCTGGACACTCCCTTCGTTCCCCCTGCAACCTTTGCCTTCTTTTCCGCTGACCCGGGACCGATTGGCTCCTTTTCGCTGTTCCCCTTTTTCTGGTGCCCCGCATCAATTGCAATCAGATACCTTTCGGTTTCCTTTGTATCCTCTTTCCCTGTCTTGCCCTCAGCTTCTTCCGAACCTGTACCTTCTACGCTACCCTCAGCTTCTCCAAAGCCTGTGCCTTCTGCGCTGCCCTCAGCTTCTCCAAAGCCTGTGCCTTCTGCGCTACCCTCAGCTTCTCCAAAACCTGTACCTTCTACGCTGCCCTCAGCTTCCCCAAATCCTGTGCCTTCAGCGCTGCCCTCAGCTTCTCCAAAACCTGTACCTTCTGCGCTGCCCTCAGCTTCTCCAAATCCTGTACCTTCTGCGCTGCCCTCAGCCTTCTCCAAATCCCCGGGGTCTGCTGTTGCCTCTGCAGATACTGACATTTCCACCCTGTTCCGGCTGCCGCAGCCCGTTTCCCCTGCCAATAACATAACCGCTATGCAGGCACCTATTCCAGCTCTGACAAATTTCCCTCTTAACACCTTAATCTCCCTTTCATACACATTTCTGCGCACTTCTCCACCGCATGACTATTTTTCCCGTAACATTCCACCGATTTTTAAAAGGACATAACCCGCCAGAGCATATCCTGTCATCCATATAACATAGCTGCCTGAAAATCCCCGCTGCACTCCATTCAGATAATAATAGGGCGGCAACAGATACTGTAAAACCTTCAGTTTATTTACAGTAAAGAATACCGGGCAAAGGGCAAACATGCCCAGCATCAATATGGGAATACTGGCACCCAGCTTCAACGCTGAACCACATACTCGTCTGCAAATTCCACAGAAAACTGCCGCATCTGCCAGAAAAAGCGCCATCCAGAATATCTCCTGCCACAGCTTCTCTGTATTTCCCAGCAAAAAAAGTGCCAGCAATACTGCTGCCGCAGCCGGAAGCATTGCTGCAAATTCATACCCCCAGCTCCGCATCTCCCTTTTCCTGCCCGGCACTGCATCCATGACACCATCCGCCACATCCCGCAGGAAAAACAGATTTGCCGCAAGCCCTGCCAGCAGAATCCAAAGCGCCAGCATTCCCCGCAAGGGTGCTGTCATATAATGCTGTTCCGGTCTGTCTGTTCCCACCTTTTCATAAACCGTGTAGAACATCTTCTGCATGCCGGAACCTTCTGCAAAAATCCGCTGTAATTCCTCCTCCGATACGCTTTCGCCCCAATATTGGTGGACAAAATTACGGTAAATCGGATATGCCACATTCCCATACGCTTCTCCGAACAGCTTCACTCTGGATAACTGTAAAACAACCGTATCCTCCTGCTCCACGCTGAGAATGGGAGCCTCGCCCTCTTCTCCCGTCAAAATTCCTTCTATTTTGTCCTGAAAATCCTCCCGGAAAATCCAGAGGGCATCCAATTCCCTCTTCTGTACCCTCTCTCTTCCGCTCTCTTCACTTTCCACCCGTTCAAAATGAATGACGCTCTCTTTCTGTAACAACGCTTCTATGACTTCCTGTACCGCGTCATCCTCAATCCCCTCCTGATACAGCCCTATGGAAAGGATTCCACTCTCCTCGCCGGAAACATTTTTCAGGCAAAATGCCAACAGAGGGATTGTAAAAAGCAACAGCAAAAAAGCCGGCTTCTTAAAAAATCTTTTTTCCAGCATAAAAAAGTAAAGCAGACCTCTTTTCACCTTTTTCACAGGCACCTCCTTTTTCTGACACCCATCGCCAGCCCCAGAAACAGGATAAGAAAGAACAGTAATTCCAATGCTGCCCCCACTGGGAAAATACCCTGTAGACATTTTTGTGCATACTCCAAAGCAATTCCCCCGGGTAGAATTCCTGCAAGCGCCTGCATTTTTTCCGGGAAATAGGACACCGGATAAAAGCAGCCTGATAAATAGGCAATCCCGACTCCTGCCACAAACTGTAATAAAATCCCGCTAATCATATCAGAAATCAATTCATATAGGAAAAACTGCATTGCTGCAAACACTGCCACTGCTGGAAGCAATTTCAGGAAAAAGGAAAAAATTCCTGCGATGGGCGCCTCCTGCCATTCCGGAAGCTGTATTCCGGTCAACTGAAAAGCTGCCTCTATGGGAAGAATCATCAAAAATAAATTGCCCAGCATCAAAAGTAAATATGCCAGATATTCCGCTCCTACCTGAAGCGGTATTTTTAACCCTCTTCCCAGCAGGCAGGCAGAAAGTGCATGACTTTTTTTTACAAACAACGGGCTGCAGGTAATTCCCCATAATAATAAATATAACACCAGAAAAGCGATAAAATAATAGCTTTTCATGGACAGCCTGTCACCCCAGCCATAAAAAACCACCTGATACAGTTTTGTCCTGTTCAGGCACATATCGACGTAGCGTAAAAACAATTCACCGGTAAGCTGTTCGCCGCTTTGAGAAACCGGATATCTTTCAAGCAGCCTCCAGATACCGATAATCCCATCTCTGGATTCTCTTACAACATCCTCCACCGTCTGTACCAGCTCATTCATCAGCACCGCTCCAACGCCTGCCCCGTCATTGCTGGTAGCATATAACAGTTTTACATCCTCTCCCCGGTCAAACGCCTCTACAAAATTTTCCGGAAATACAACATAAGCTGCCAGTTCTCCTGCTGCCAGCTTCTTTTCTGCCTCGTCCTCGGTCATTGTACTGAAATCAATGGCAAACCGCAAAGTATCCATTCTCTGCAATGCTAAAAGCCCGATTCCCAGATAGGTTTCATCCACATCCCCCGTAAGACCGATTTTTATTTTCTGTTTTTTCTCTGAATGTTCCACAGTGGACTGCATATAGGATGCCAGTAATATCAGACATATCGTGAAAAGCAGCGTCACTCCGATAATAAACGGACATACCTGCCAGATTCTTTTCCATTGACAAAGAAAATAATTCCTGAACTTTTTCACACTAGTTTCCCCACAAGGTGATGCACATTTCCGTCATATAAATAAGGCTCCAGCATCCCGTTTTTCAAAATATACCAGACATCGCAAAGTTCGATTTCCTGCACATCATGGGTAGCAAGAATAATACTTCCTCCCTGAGCTTTGAAATCCTTCAGATAGTTCCCAATTCTTTCCTTACATATCAAATCCAGCGCAGCAGAAGGCTCGTCCAGAAGAAGCAGCTTCGGATGATTCGCCACAGAACAGCCAATGGAAAGCCGCTTTTTCATACCACCGGACATCTTTCTCACCGGAACCTTTAAAAAATCCGGGATTCCCAGCATATCCAGTACTCCCCCGTCCAGCTCCTTCTTCAATTCATCCTTCTCATACCACAGCCGCAGGTTGTCCCAGGCTGTCAGTTCTTCCATTAAGGGATTTCCCTGAGGCACATACCCCAGTATCTCTTCCCTTATTTTTTCATTTTTAAACAAATCGGCTCCTCCCCAAAGGAAGGAACCGTTGTCCGCTTTCTGCACTCCTGCCAGAATGGAAAGAAGGGTGGACTTCCCGCTGCCATTGCCGCCGAGAATCCCCACACAGCTTCCTTCCTGCACATCAAGGTTTATATCTGTCAGAACTGCCTTTTTCTTATATTTTTTTTGAATCTGTTTGATTTCTATCATCATTCACCAAACCGTTTATCTTTATATTCTTTTCCCAATATCCGCCAATCCTGCATCTGTCGTTCTGTTTTCAGACAGCATTACCAGTTATATCCACTGTAAAGATTGTTGTAGATAATGTATTCTGCATTTTCCAGCAGCTCATCTCCGTCCAAATCCGCGAAATCTTCCAGAATATCTGTTACAAAGGAAGGTACATCCAGCTTATCCAGTGTATTTATAAGGCTGTCCAAATCGACTGTATCCCAGTAATCCTCAACATCACTGTAATCCTCAATAAAGACTGTGTTCTTATCAGCCGGTACGGATGCCTTCTTGCCACTTTCCTTCTTTGCAGAAACAGACACAGTTCCCCACTTGTCCTTATCCTCTGCAACACTGACAGCCAGCTTTCCTGATTTTCCATCCATAGACACATCTACTGTAACTGCCAAATCTGTTACCATGGAAGGAACAGAAGACATACCAAGTACCTTACTGATACCGGAAGCTGCCTTTACAGTAACGGTTCCGTTTAAATAGCCCTTCTTTAAAGCATCTGTATCAAAGTTCTTTACTGTCAAATCCACAATAGCGGTTCCATTGTACTTTGCAGAAAAATCACCGCTTACCCTGCCACCGGATTCCTTACCGCTTCCGGCAATGGAAAACTCCTGATTATCCACTGTCACTGCTGCCTTGAAGCCAATCTTACCGCCCTTATGAGGGTTCAGAATTTCTACGGTATAATTGCTCCATCCATCATTGAACTCAAAGCTTCTGCCGCGGATTACACCCTTGCCATCGACATATAAGGACATAACCAGTTCTTCGTCAAAGCTGATATACTGTGCCTCATCTGCCAGCTCGCTGCAGGCATCCTGGAAATATTCATATACCTCTTCACTGTCAATATCAATACCGTCCAGCTCATCAAGATCCAGACCGGCAATCTCATCGCAGAGCTTTTCGATAATTGCCTTGACTTCCCTGTCATTTTCCAGCTGCTCTGCCACATTCTCAATAACATTCTGCAGGGTATCCGCATCCAGAGTTACTTCAAGCAAAGTACAGCTTTCGCTTACCCCTTCTGCCTTCAGGGTCTTGCCCTTCTTCATATTAACATCATCAATGCTGTTCAGGGCAATTTCAAGGTATTTTGCGGTCAAATCCTTTACCTGCTTCTCCTCCGGCAGCTTTGACAGAATTGCCTTAAGCGCATCCATGTACTCCGTACTGTTGTCCAGAGTATCCATATAATAGCTTATATCCGGAATTTCACTTACATCCACCCCGATATATGTCTTGGAAAGCTCAGGAACAGCAAGATAAACTGCCTCTTCTGCCATATCAACAATCAAATCGGCTGAAATGACATTTTTCTTTTCCATGGCAAGACCACATTTCATTTCCATTACATTATCCTTTGAATATCCCTCATAAGTAAGGGAAGCACTCTTAAACCAGGATAAATCTACTCCTGCTGCACCTGCCAGACTGAGCATATCCTGTCCGGCTTCATCCAGTTCTACGGACACTTCCGCACTGGTGCCCATATTATAAACCTTCAATGCATCCAGAAAATAATTCGCATATATGCTGGAAACGGTGCCTGCCGCTTCCTTTGCCGTATTCTTCTCAACCCAGTGATAATAATTTTCCGGTGAAGAGAAGGTTCTCTTTGCTGCATTTTTTATGGAAGAAAGGTTGAATACCACAAGCAGGACTACAACCACAGCCGCAATGCCCACAAACAAAGGCGCTTTGCTTCCCTTTTTCTTTGCCGGAGCTGCAGGTGCCTCTGCTTTCGGAGTACTTGCCGGCTTTACAGCCTCTGCTGCCGGAGCTGCTTCTACTACAGGCGCTTCCTCGACTTTTGCTGTTTCTTCTGCTGCCACAGGCGCTTCCTCTGCTTTTACTTCTTCCACCGCAGGTGCTTCCTCTGCTTTTGCTGCGTCTTCCGTCACAGGTGCTTCCTCTGCTTTCACTTCTTCTGACGCCGCAGGCACTTCCTCGGTCTTTACTTCTTCCTTAAAGTCTTCCGGCACTCTTCAGCCGCAGTTCGTACAAAATTTGTTTCCAGACGGCACTTCTCTGCCGCAATTTCCACATGTCATCTTATGTCCTCCCTCGTATCTGCTCTAAACAATTCCTTAAATAATAATATTATGCTACTCACTTCACCCTGTCAACATTTTCCGACAAAATATCGTATGATACCTACTGTGCCTTTGCCAGCCAGCCTTCCACCGTTTCCACGCTCTCTTCCACCACCGATGCTATCTGCTCCACCGAAAAATTCAACTTCCGCAGATTCCTTACTGTACGCTGTCGCTCCAGTCGTTCCCCTTCTTGTATTCCTTCCTGTTTTCCGCGCTCTTCCCTCGCATCCAGCTTCTCATTGATTATCTGCTCCAACGCTTCACACATAATATTTTCCTCCTCATAAAATGCTTCTTTATTCGCCCTTACCACGATATCCATCACCGAACTGTACAAACTATTGTCCCTGTGCTTCTCATATTCCGTCAGCATCCGCCTTGCCGTTTCCTTCTCCCGCAAATCGTTCGTCAGTACCTTCAGCCACAGATTTTCCTCCGCCGAAAGCTGGCTCAGCACAATTATCTGTATTGGCACCAGACTTCCCAGTA